>JABAHQ010006388.1_pt1 | contig 15655 bp, 13 predicted proteins | sample 7062091 | NCBI WGS metagenome assembly JABAHQ01 (sample SAMN14534359, study PRJNA622989) | marine sediment metagenome | biome: marine biome [ENVO:00000428]; feature: marine pelagic biome [ENVO:01000023]; material: deep marine sediment [ENVO:00002113] | place: India: Gulf of Kutch | collected...
CATCTCGTTGCCGAAGGTGTTCTCCGCGATGGGCAGCCCGGCCAGGTAGAAGCGCTCGTTGGGGCCCAGGTGGCGGTCCACGATCTCCTTGATCTGCTCGCCCAGGTAGTAGCTGCGGTCCTTCTTGCCCGGCTGCAGGGGCAGGTAGATGCCGACCAGGCTCCCGTCCGGCGCGGCGATCTTGCCGCGGAAGATCGGGTTGTCGTTGAGCTTGGCCAACACCGCCGCGGCTTCCTGCTCGCTCTGCGGCGGCGCCTCCAGCAGCGGCACCAGGCGCAGCTCGCCTTTGTCGTCGCGCACGATGTCGTCCAGGGTAGAGACGGCCATGACGTCCGCCTTCACGATCAGCTCGCGGTCGGCGGCCTGCCCGGCGTCATCGCGCAGGAACTGCAGCGCGTGGAACACGCGCATCCAGGCGCTCTCGGCGGGCGGTGCATCGCGCACCTCCAGCAGCTCGGTGGTGATGGCGTGCAGCTTGGTCAGCCCGTCCACGGTGAACAGCGACGAGCCGTCCCGGGTGTCGATGCCGATCGCCACCAGGTCGTAGATGTCGAACTCCCCCTTGACGCGGTCGTACAGCTGCACCGCCGGATTGTCCTGCGGCAGCATCTTCACCGGGTCCGTATCGGTGCGCAGGCTGGGAAACGCCGCCAGGGCGACGAGCGTAATCAACGCCGCCGCAGCTAAGATCCACTTGGGATGCTGGATGGCGAATTCGGTCAGATAGCGCTTGATCATTTCCGTCTGCCGGGGTTGAGGGTCCGCTGTCGGGGCGCCAGGGCACCGCCGGTTGCAAGGCACGGGTTTGGGCATCCCCACCGGACGCACGTACCGCGTGTGTATGCCTCCATTACACGCCTCCCAGGCGTGGCTGTAAGTGACGTTGTTACGAGGCGGTTGTGACGTCATCACCCGTCATACGCGGCCTCACGGTTGTTCAAGCCCCCGGCCTGCCGCTCGGCGGCCCGGTGGGCGGGGCTTGCGGGGTGTGCCAGGATGGGGCATGGAGAACCTGCGGTGCCGGTCTGCGCCCTCGTGCAGCCGTGGTGCCCATCGTTTCCCGAGCTTCCTGGAGGCCTATGCGCCAACTGATTCGCAATGCCCTCATCGTCAACGGCGATGGGGAGACCGAGCCCACGCCGGGCGATCTGCTCATTGACGGGGACCGCATCGCGGCGGTCGGGGAGGTCTCCCCGGCGCAAGCCAAGGGCACGGAGCGCGAGTACGACGCCGCCGGCCAGGTCGTGGCCCCCGGTTTCACGGACGTGCACAACCACGGCGCCCTGGGCGGCACCCGGATCGGAGCGCGTGGCCTGCCGGTCGCCTGCGAGAACGCGCTGCTCGGCGGCGTCACCCGCCGCATCTGCGGCGTGGACGGGCTCTCGCCCGCGCCGGTGGCGCCGGAGCAGCGCGCCGACTATGCCGAGACCCTGCGCTCGTTGGACGGCGACATCGGCGAGCCGTGGACGTGGAGCACGGTCGAGGAGTTCTACGCGTGGCACCAGGGGCACTCGGCCACGGACCTGGGGCTGTACCTGGGCCACAGTGCCGTGCGCCGCCGCGTCATGGGCAACGAGCCGCGCGCGGCCACGGACAGTGAGCTGCGGGCCATGGCCGACGTGGTGCGCCAGGAGGCGCCGGCCACGCTGGGGCTGTCCACGGGGCTCATCTACAGCCCGGCGGTGTTCAGCGATCAGCGGGAGCTGACCGAGCTGCTGCGCGCCTTCAACACCGTGAAGCCGGGGGCGCTCTTTCCCCACATTCGCTCGGAAAGCGACAATATCCTCACCGCGATGAAGGAGGTGGTGGAGGTCGCGGTGGACGCCGACGCCGCGTACAGCAACGAGCACACGAAGATCGCGGGCAGCTACAACTTCGACAAGCTGCCCGCGGTGCAGACACTGCTGGAGGACGCGGCGGCCTCGGTGCCCACCATGAACAACATGTACCCCTACACCGCGGGCAGCACGACCGGGGACGGCATCATTCCGCCGCGCTTCCGCACCGGCAGTCGGGCGGAATTCCTGGCACGCATGGGGGACCCCGCCACCCGCCGCGCCATCTGGGAATGGATCCGCGGCGAGCGCACCTCCTGGGACAACTTCGTCGCGTTCTCCGGCGGGCTGGAGGGGATTCAGATCGCCGGGATCAAGCCGGGGGTGGGCGATGCCTTTCTCGGCAAGCGCCTGGGCGATGTGGCGCGGGCGGCCGGGCACCCCGATCTGGAGAGCCTGCCGGCCTTCGAGGCGGTGTTCGACTTCTTCGTCGCGAACGAGCTGGACGTGACGATCATTACCCACTACGGCAACGAGGCGGCGATGGAAGCGTTCTTCCGCCGCCCGAACATGGCGATCTGCACCGACGGACTGATGCCCGGTCCCGGCCAGAAGCCCCACCCCCGCAGCATCAGCGCGTTTCCCCGTGCCCTGCGCATGGCGCGGGAGCTGGGCATTCCGCTCAAGACCATCGTGNNNNGGGCGGATGCATCGCTGGTGCTGTTCGACGCGGAGCGCGTGCGCGAGCGGGGCGATTACGAGAATCCCTTTGTCGCGCCGGAGGGGATCGAGCGGGTGTGGGTGCATGGCGAATTGCTGCTGGAGCAGGGTCGGTTCCACGTGCCCCCGCGGCTCCCTGGGCGCATCCTGCGCAGCGCGCAAGCATCGTAGTCCGGTGCCGGGGGGCAATACGGCACCGGTTCCGCCGCCGGGGCTCACCAGCCGACCTTGACGCCGACGGTGACCAACCGCCCGCTGCCGTCCGCGTCCACCGTGACCGGGGTCCCGCCCAGCGTGCCGTCCACGGGCGCGGGATCGGCCGCGATCACGTGGTAGCCCACATGCACGTCGAACACCGTGGCGATGGGAAGGCCCACGTGCAGGAAGACCTCGTGCGCTGAGTCGGTGGTGTCCTGCGGACGGTCCAGGACCGTCGGCTCGTAATCCACCTGGCCCAATCCGCCTCCCAGGCGGATGTTGACCAACTGCACCGGTAGGTCGACGAACGCGTTCAGCAGGCGGATCTGTGCACGCTCGGCGGGCAGGTCGAAGTCCAGCACGGTGACGCCGATGCCGAACAGCGACGACCCGAGATTGAAGCCCAGGGTGGCGCCGCCGAGATCGCCCCGATTCAGCGTGTCGCCTTCGTCCTGATAATATTGCAGGGGCAGATCGAACGAGACGGCGTAGTCCGCAGCGGATACGGACGGAGCGGACGCGAGGCCGGTGGCCAGGGCCGCAACAGCCAGCAAGGCGGCTTTTCTCATGCGTCCCCGCGGGTGGGCCGGGCTTGCGCACCGATTGCCCCCAACCGCTTGACGCACCTACCTTTAGTCTAGCCTATTGTCGCGCGCGCGGGAGGGGGGTGCATCGCACTCGGCAGCGGGCCGCGGCCACCTCGCCCGGCCGTGGGGACGCAGCGGTGCTCCGCGGGCACCTACGGTAGCTTCACCCGCCCTAGCAGCGGAAGGTGATCGGAGGCCGCGCGGGCCAGGGGCGAGCGGTGGGCCCACACATGCTGCAACCGTGCCGAGGGCCGCATCCACATCCGGTCCAGCGGCAGCAGCGGATATCGTGAGGGGTAGCTGCGCCGCGCCGGTGCCGGGTCGAACCAGTCATGGACGCAGCCCAGGGTGCCCAACCACGGGAACCATTGGTTCAAGTCGCCCATGAGCAGCACCCGTTCGGTGGGGCCCGCACGCACGATGTCCATGAGTTGCCGCAACTGCCGTCGCCGCTCCCCAAAGCGCAGGCCAAGGTGCGTCACGAGTACCCGCAAGGACACGTCGTTGATCGCCACCTCGACATCCAGTACCCCGCGGGGCTCCCGGCCGGGTACGGAGAGGTCGTGTCGCGCCACCGCGCACACCGGCCAGCGGGTGAGCAGGAGGTTGCCGTAGTGGCCATGGCTGCGGTACAGGGTGGGCCCCAATATGACGCGGTAGCCGGTGCGGAGGGCAAGGTCTGCGGCGGTGGTGCCGTGCGCCATGCCGGCGGGTGGAGCGTCCATCGACAAGGTGGCTTCCTGTACACCGACCATGCTCGCACCGAGGGCGTCGATGACCCGCATCGTGCGCTCGGGATGCAGGTCCCCATCGCTGCCGACCCAGCCGTGTACGTTGTAGCTGGCGACGCTCACCGTGCCGTCGCCGCGAGCCCCTGTCGCCGTGGTGTCGTCGTTCACGTTCCACCCGCGCCGCGCGCGCTGCCCCCGTCGTGCTCCTCGTGGCGGGAGCGGCGGGCGCGGCGTGCCAGCCACGCCCCCGCCCCCAGCATCACCGCGGCCACGAGCCCCAACGCAACCAGATTGAACACGCTGGGCTCCACCACAAAGGTTTTGAGCTGGCCCACCACGAGGGTGATCCCCACGATGCCGGGAGCCATGCCAAGCACCGTGCCTACGATGAAGTCCCGTAGGCGCAGATGGGAGGCTCCCGCGATCAGATTGATCAACGCGAAGGGTGCGATCGGCAGGATGCGCACCAGAACCACCGAGGTTACGCCGCGCCGCGCCAACCTGCGGCTGATGCGGTTGAGGTGGCTGCCGCCCAGGCGCCGCACCAGGCCCTGCCCCAGCCAGCTCCCCAGCGCGTAGTTCATGGTCGCACTGAGCAGGCTTCCTCCGAGTGCGTACGCGGCGCCCGCCAGCGGGTCGAACACGGCTGCCGTCGCGCCGATGAGCACGGTGACCGGGAACACCACCAACCCGGCCAACAGGTAGGCGCCGAGCACCGCCGCGACGGCCCACGGATCGTTCTCGATCATGCCGCCCCAGGCGATCAGGGCTTCCCGGTCCACCAGGTCACCGAGCGGCGTGACACGCCAGACCGCCACCAACGCCCCCAGCAGCACGAGCAGCACAAGCCCCCGCAGCAGCCACGCCCACCGGAACCGGGCGCCGGCGGGCGGTTCCTCCTCGTGCACCAGGCAGTCGATCATCTGGTCCAGCTCCACCGGGCGTTCCGGGTCCACCAGTTCTGCATCGGGAACGACCAGGTGTCGCGACGGCTCGGCCTTCTCCGTCAGGGGCCGCAGGCCGCGCGACCCGCGGTTGAGCCGCTCGATGGCGGCAATCAATCCGCCTTGCTCGTCGACCGCCCTGCCCACCGTGGCGGCGTCGGTGCCCAGGTGTTCGGCGAGCAGGCCATTGCGCAGGCCAACGATCGCTTTTGCGTGGGCCGCTCGGTCGGCGCTGTCCTCGCGGGCCTCCACCGCCAGATCGCACTCCGTGTCCAGGCCCATGGAGCGGTTGTTGAGATTGGCGGACCCGATGCGTGCCAGTCGGTCATCCACGACCATCAGCTTGGCGTGCACCTTGATGTCCACTTCCCGCGCTCCGTCATGGGTGACCGGGCAGTAGATCCGGCAGCGGCCGAATCGGTCGGCATCCCGCAGCCGCTGCACGAGCTGTCCCCGGATGGCGTCCATGGTGGATGTCTCCAGCCAACCGGTGCTGATCAGGTTGATCAGCAGCACGACCTCCGGCCCGTGCGCCTCCTGCAAGCGTGCGCACAACGCCTCAGCGATCGCGGGCGATGTCAGGTATTGATTTTCGATGTAGATACTGTGCTCGGCGGCGGCAATGGCATCCCGGTAGAGGCTCTCCACTTCGCGCACCTCTGCCCGCCCCCGGTACGCCGGCAGCGTCCGGACGATGCCGAGGGTCGCTGCCTCCATCTGCGCCGGCACCGTTTCGGGCCAGCACACGTCGTCGGCGACCTGCGGAGGCGCCACGGATTCGCCCGTTGCCCATTGCCAGCGCCGACGCAGCAGGGTACCCAGGGCCGCCGCCGCCTCCCCCGACACCATCATCTGCACATCGTGGAACGGCCCGTAGGCCTTGCCGTCCGGATCCAGGCGCAGCGCGCAGTGCGGGTCGTGGGCGGGCATGTCCCAACGGCGCCGGGTCAGGTCGATGCCGCCACAGAATGCCACGCGGTCGTCCACCACCACGATCTTCTGGTGGTGGCTGCCCCCAAGCGGGTGCTCTCCATCCAGGCGGAAGTGGATGCGCCGGTGCGACTTCCAGCCCAGTTGAAAGATCGGGAGCGCCTCTCGCTCCATCGCGTAGAGCAACGGGAAGTCCCAGGACAGGATGTGAATGTCCAGGCCGTCGCGATCCCGCACCAGACCATCCAGGAAGTTGCGCAGTCGGTAGCGCCGCGGGTGCTCCCCCGCCCGCCGGCCGCGCAGCAGCGCGAGCCGGCTGTCCATATCCCAGCCCGCGATGAGGATCGAGCGCTGAGCGCCGCGCAGGGTCTCCACCAGGGCCTCATAGTAGGCAGCGGCATCCACGAGAAAAGCGACGCGCTGCCCCCGATACAGCTCGTGACAGTTGCGGCCGGGCTGCAGAATGGGACCGGGCGCCTCGCGATCCTGTGTCTCCATCGCAATCGTCCATCCCGGTGGAAGGTGTGCAGTACGGACGGATAGGAATGCTGCATTGCAGTGTACGGTGATATGCTGTCGCAGGCCAAGCGCCGGCATCGGCAAGCCGGCGCGCCGGATTTGCCGTCTCCACCAACCGCTCTGGAGTGCATTGCGTGAACGATACCGCCTCTGTGTCCGCCTCGCTGGCCTTTGCGCCGGTCCACACCCTTGCGCCGCGCATCGCGTCCGGCGACCTGTCGCCGGTGACCGTGGTGGAGGCATGCCTGAGCCGCATTGCACGCGCGGACGGGAAGCTGCACGCCTTCACGGCCGTCTATGCGGAGGAGGCCTTGCAGGCCGCCGAGGCGGCGCGGCAGGCCATCGCCGCGGGGCACCGGGTGGGGCCGTTGCACGGCATTCCGATCGCGCTGAAGGACCTGCTGGAGATGGAGGGGCGGGTGACCACAGCCGGCTCGCAGACCTGGGCCGGGCGGCGCTCCCCGCTGACGGCGACCGCGGTGGAACGCCTGCGGGCGGCGGGCATGATCGTGCTCGGCAAGACGCACCTGGTGGAGTTCGCCTTCGGCGGCTGGGGCACCAATGCCACGCAAGGCACCCCGTGGAACCCCTGGGACCTGGACGTGCACCGGGTGCCGGGCGGCTCCAGCAGCGGCTCCGCCGTGGCCGTGGCGGCGGGGCTGGCGCCCTGCGCCATCGGCAGCGACACGGGCGGCTCGGTGCGGATTCCCGCGGCCTTCTGCGGTTTGGTGGGGCTGAAGGTCACCTGGGGGCGGATCAGCAATCACGGGGTCGTGCCCCTGTGCAGCGTGCTGGACACGCTGGGACCGATGACCCGCTCGGTGGAGGATGCCGCGCTGCTGTTCAGGGCGCTGAACGGCCCCGACCCGTGCGATCCCGGCACGGCCGGTGTGCCCTTCGTGGACCCGATGCCGGGGCTCAAGCGGGGCGCCGCCGGACTGCGGGTGGGGCGGGTTTCCGATGCCGTGCTGGCCGAGGCGGAGGTGAGCGCGGAGGTGGTCGCGCACTACGAGGCCGCCCTGGAGGCCTTGACAGGATTGGGCGTGCGCCTGGACACGGTAGACCCTGGCGCGTCGTTTCTGGCGCTGCAACGGCAGAGCGGGGTGCTCATGGCCAGCGAGGGCTATCAACTCTATGGCGAGGCCGCGGGGGACCCCGAGGCCCCGTTCGACCCCGCCGTGCGCAAGCGGCTGCTGTCCGGCCGGGAGATCCCGGCGGCCGACTATATCGCGGTGTGCAAGCACCGCGCGCAGGCCCGTGCGGAAGCCGATGCGCTGCTGGCCGACTACGACGCGTTGGCCCTGCCCACGACGCTGTTCGCGGCACCGCCCGTTGCGGAGGCGGACGAGGACGCGGTGCCCCATTCGCGTCTCACCCGTGCCGTCAACTACCTGGGGCTGTGTGCGCTGGCGCTGCCGATGGGCTTTACCGGCGCAGGCCTGCCCACCTCGCTGCAACTGGTGAGCCGTGGGTTCGCGGAGTCGCGGCTGCTGCGCCTGGGCTGGGCCGTGGAACAGGCCCTGCCCCTGCCGGCGAAGCGGCAGCCGGAGCTGCGGCAACTGCTGGGAGGCTGAGCGGCCCACCGTCACGGGAGAACCGGCAGGGCGGCCTCTCCGGTCCCGCGTGGGGCCGGGGGCGTGGTCAGATGATGTGCGCCATCTGCTTGGGGTCNNCTCCTGGTCCATCTCGAACACCTCGTGGGGCCGGGCCACCACGCGCAGGGCCCGCTCGCTGCCCTGGGGCGTGACGGCATAGTCCCAGTGCTCGCCCAGGTATGCCCGTTGGCTGATGCGCCCGGGGAGCACCACCGAGCCGTTGCTGTCCGGCGGGGACTGGCGGAAGAGGTGGATGCTCTGGGGCCGCACGGAAAACGACACGGACCCGGACAGGCTTGTGCCGTCCTCGAAGCGCTCCACGTCCACCGCGAAGGCGTCAAAGGCGACCTTGCCGTCCTGCACGGTGCCGTCCAGGAAGTTCGTGCGCCCGATGAAGCCCGCCACGAAGCGCGTGCGCGGCCGGGCATAGAGGCTGAAGGGGTCGTCCACCTGCTCGATGTTGCCCTCGTTCATCACCGCGATGCGGTCCGACGTCACCATGGCCTCGGCCTGGTCGTGGGTCACGTAAACGGTGGTGATGCGGATCTCGTCATGCAGCCGGCGGATCTCGTAGCGCATCTCCNNCCAGGTTGGACAGCGGCTCGTCCAGCAGCAACACGGCGGGCTGCACCACGATGGCCCGGGCCAGCGCGACGCGCTGTTGCTGCCCACCGCTGAGTTCCGCCGGGTAGCGCTCCCGTAGGTGGCGCATCTGCACCACGTCGAGGATCTTGTCCACCTTCTCGCGAATCTCCGCACCGGACAGCTTGCGCAGCTTGAGCCCGAAGCCCACGTTCTCGGCCACCGTCATGTTGGGCCAGATCGCGTAGCTCTGGAAGATCATGGACATGTTGCGCTTCTCCGGCGGCAGGGAGGAGCTTGCCGAGGAGATCTCGGCCCCGTCCACCTCGATGGAGCCCTGGGAGGGATTGAGAAACCCCGCGATCATGCGCAGGGTGGTCGTCTTCCCACAGCCCGAGGGGCCGAGCAGGGACACGAACTCGCCCTCGCGCATCTCCAGGTTGAAGTCGCGCACGGCGGTAAAGTCGCCGAACTGCTTGGTTACGTTGCGCAGTGCAAGCTTGCTCATGCCGAACCTCTCCGCAGCATGAAGTCCCGACCGACCACCTTGAAGCCGATCAGCACCAGTGCCAGTGTGATGACGACCAGAACCATCCCGATCACGGCCAGATACTCGAAGTTGCCCTCGTCGCTCTTGTCGAACAGCAGCACCGAAAGCACGCGGGTGTTGATGGAGTACAGGAAGATCGCCGAGCTCAGCTCGCGCGTGGCCGGGATGAAGACCAGGATGAATCCGCCCGCCAGACCCCGCTTCAGCAGGGGCATCACCACCCGCCGGATCGCCGTCAGGCGCGTGCCGCCCAGGATGCGCACGGCATCCTCCAACTCCGGGTTGATGGCACGAATGGAGGCCTGGCTGTTCGCGTAGGCGATGGGCAAAAAGCGCGTGGCGAATGCGAAGATCAGAATCCACGCCGTGCCGTAGAGCATCAGCGGTGGGTTGGTGTACGAGGCGTAAAAGCCGATCGCGAGCACGATGCCGGGGATGACGAAAGGCGCCATCGCCACGAACGAGAGCGCATTGCCGAAGGGCACCAGCTTGCGATTGACGATGTAGGCGATGAACAGCGCCAGGACGATCGCGATGCCCGACGCCGTGCCTGCGTACAGGAACGTGTTGAAGATCGCGTCCCAGGTGCTCGTCTGGTCGATCAGCACGTACTTGAAGTTGAACAGCGTGAAGTTGTCGGCCGAAAGACCCCGCGCCCACCCCTTGGAGAACGCCGCCTGCAACAGCACGACCATCGGCATGTACACCGACAACGAGCAGATCCCCAGGCAGTACGCGAGCATCGCCCAGCGCCAGCGGCCAAGCTTGATGATGCGCCGCTCCCCGCCCTTGCCGGTCAGGGCGACATAGCCCTTGCGGGCAATGATGCGCCGCTGCAGCCAGAACATGAACACGGTGATGCCCAGCAGCGGCATCGCATACGCGGCCGCCACCCCCACCCGCGGCGGAAACTCGAAGAACTGCCACAGCATCGTGGTGACGGTGTGAAAGCGACCGGGCAGCGCCAGCAATGCCGGCACGCCGAACAGGGCGATCGCCTCGAGGAACAGGATGATGAACGCGGCCAGAATCGCCGGCAACGCCAGGGGGAGCGTCACCCGCAACGTGGTGTACACGGTGCCCGCCCCCAGGATGTTCGCCGCGTCCTCCATCTCCGATGAGATCAGGTCCAACGCCGACTTGGTGAATACGAACACGTAGGGGAACGAGTAGCTGGCGATCACCACCACCAGCCCCGGCATGCTGAAGATGTTGACCAGCCCGGACTCCGCGCCGGTAATCGCCACCCACGTGCGGTTCAGCCAACCGCCGTTCGGGCCTGCCAGCAGAATCCACGCCACGGCGCCCAGGTAGGACGGCACGATGAAGGTACCCAGCACCGAGGCGNNGCGAACACCAGGCCCTTGGCCGGCATGTCGGTGCGTGACACGGCCCAGGCCATCGGCACGCCGAAAATCGTCCCCAGCACGCCGACCGACAGGCCGAGCGTGAGGGAGTTCCCCAGCGCCTCCAGGTAGCGGGCGCGACTGTAGGACTTGACGTAGTTGAGCAGCGTGAAGACCCCGGAGTCGCTGTCCTGGAAGCTCACGATGATCAACCGGGCCAGCGGGTTGATCACCAGGAACATCAGGATGGCGATCACCAGCAGGAAGATCAGCGACGTCCGGTCAAAGTTGCGCCACCAACGACCCCAGTGCGGGGAAACGCCTTCGACGGTCTTGGGCGTGGTTACTTCGGTCATGCCGGCACCTTGCGCACGTGGAATGCAGGGTGGAATGCAGGGTGAAAGGCAGGGTGGAATGCAGGAACGGCCGGCAGCACCCCGGTGGGCGCCTGCCGGCGCACCCGATTCCGCAAACGGCGACGCGTGTCGCCGTTTGCGGTCGAGCGGTACAAGTTAGATCCCGAAGGTATCGCGGAAGTCCTCCTTCACTTCAGGAATGCCGTTTACGATCTCCTCGAAGGTGGGGCGGATCGTCTTGATTTCCGCAAGGGACTTCTGCCCGGGCAGTTGCTTGACTTCCGGGCGCAGCGACAGGCCGCGCAGCTTCACCTGAATCTCCGAATTCTCGATGGAGTACAGGAACTCCAGCAGCAGCTTGCCCGAGTTGGGTGCGGGTGCATTCTTGGGAATGCCCGAGGGCGCCACCATCAGCAGCGCGCCGTCCTTCGGGTAGGACACGGCGATGGGGTTGCCCTTGTCCGCGCTCTTCAGGGTGGTCGCGTCCGGACCCGCACCGACCTGCCGCTCGCGGGCATTGATCATGGTGACGGTGTCATTGATGGAGCGTCCGATCTGCGGGTCGTTCTTTTCCATCTGCTCGAAATAGTCCCACCCGTAGAGCTTGCGCATCATCACGGTCCAGGTGCCCACGTACCCGGAGAAGCCCGGGTGGCCCAGGGCGACCTTGCCCTTCCACTTCGGGTCCAAGAGGTCCTGCCAACTCTTGGGGGCCTCGGCCGCACTGACCATCTCGCTGTGGTAGTTGATCACCACCAAACCGGCCGAGGTGATCCAGTAGTAGCCATCCGCGTCGCTGTGCCTGCGCATCACCTCGACGACCTTGCCGCGGCTGTTGGGCTTGTAGGGCATCAGTGCGCCGGTCTTCTTCAGCCGCACCCAGTGCCCCATGTCCGTCGTGCCCAGCAGGGAGGCCACGGCCAATCCGGCCTTCTGGTCCTGCAGGAAGCGCTGGTAGGTGACTTGGGCCGTCTGCCGCACGAAGTTGCACTGGATGCCGGGGTACTTCTTCATGAACCCGTCGCACACCGCGGCGGCCGTCTCGGAATTGTAGTGGGAGGTGTACCAGGTGAATTCCCCTTCCTGCTTCGCTTTCTCGTAGAGCGCTTTCTCCCAACCCTCCATGGCGCCGAATGCCGGCACGGACAGAGCCAGGGTAAGGATGGCGGCAACCGCCAGTCCTGGTAGATGTGTCAGCTTCATCGCTCTCCCCTCTGTTGTTGGTGGTGAGTAACAGCCCACGTAACCGTACACGGCCCCCTGCCCGGCTGCGGGAGGGCCGTGCAGCAAGCGCCCTCCCGGCGGGGACCCGCCCCGGCCGGGCGTTAGCTGGGATTCGGTTGGCGTCGGAATCTACGCCTATGGGCAAAGAAGCACAAGCCTTCCGCAGCGCAGGGCCCCCCTATTCCGCGAAAGGCGGGAATGGCCCCGACTGTGCCGGGGCCTGCCGATCACGCCGGCTTGGCGGTGCCGGCTAGCCGTTATAGAAGCGACGTCCGGCCTCCCGGTACCACATGCGCACCAGATGGCGCTTCTTTGCGGGGTCGTCGCTGTCCTTGAACTCGCTGCGGAAGTGCGCGCATTCCCTGTTGTTCAGGTACTGCATCTGCCCGCGCTGAATGGTGAACTCCGCCCAGATCGAGGAGTCCTCCATGATCTCCTCCAGCGCCGCCATCGCCTCCGCGAGCTCGGTGTCCATCTCTTCACCCATCAGCTCGTAGCCGCGCCGCACCAAACCCATGGCCAGGCGCGCGAAGAGCCGCTCGCCATCGTAGCTGAAGGCGGGCACCCAACTGACCTGCGGGTCGTCCGGGGCGTGCTCCGCCTGCCGGTCATAGTACGCGGGGCGATAGAGCCGCCGCAGCAATTGGGGGTGCCGCTCCAGCATCACGTTGTGCACGTGATACAGGCTCGCGAAACGGCTCACCCCGCCTTCCATCGCCGGGTTGACGCAGAACAGGCTCACGAAGTCCGGCGGCACCACGCCGAAGGCGTTGTCGGTATGGAAGTATAGTTCTGCATTGGTCCAGGAGCCGCGCACGCCGTAGCCCATCTTGCGGCCGGTGTCGGTGACGTCGTAGAGCATCGTCCCGTCCCACTTCGTCGCCACCGGACGCCCGATGAATTGCGAGAGCACGTAGTAGGTCGAGATCGCGTCCTCCAGGGACAGCCGATCCAGCGAGAGGCGGTCCATCACGGCGAGGCCGATGCCGTCCACCAGATTGTGCTTGACCTGCGCCATGACCTTGCGGCACTCGGTCAGCTCGAATTGATCCGGCGAGAGCAGCAGCCGTGGCAACGGCTCGGAGCGAATGGCATCCAACATGCGCTCGACCTCCTGCCATGCCGCGTCGGTCAAGGCGACCTCCCAGTCTGCAGCACTGACCGTGTCCCGCGTCCAGGCCCTGGGAGCGGAGACCTGATGCTCCAGCATCAAGACCGGGGCGTTCTGATGGATGTCGAGGAATTGCTGTGATTGCATACGGTCTCCTCCCCGGGGTGTGGCGCATGTGCGCGCAGCACCCGGCGCTGTGTTCCGTTCGTAGAACCGTGCCGCTCCGGCGTCTGCCTGAACGCATGCGGTAACCTTTACCGGACATTACCGGTGCCGTGCAATATAATTCTGTAGCGGGACACACCCACCCGCGGGCGCCCGTGGGCGGTGCAGGATCCGGCGCCGGTGCGTTGTTGCGGCAGCCCTCCCGGCCCCCCGGCACGGTTTGCCACCGTGGCGGACGCGGACTATGATAGCCGGCACCTGCACAAGATCAACGTGCGACGACCCACAAGGAGTAGCATGAAGACTTCGACGGAACGGATGATCGCCGAGAAGGACGGCGGCATCGGCTGGATGATCTTCAACAACCCGGCGCGCCGCAATGCGGTGTCCATGGACATGTTCGAAGCCGTGCCCGAGATCATCTCGGCGTTTGAGGAAGACGACGACGTGCGCGTGATCGTATTGCGCGGCGCCGGAGACAAGGCCTTCATCTCCGGCGCGGACATCTCGCAGTTCGAGCAGCACCGCGCGTCGCAGCAGGACACGGCCCTCTACGATTCCCGCAGCAAGGCCGCCACCACGGCCGTCTACGAGACGCCGAAGCCCACGATTGCCATGATCAATGGCTTTTGCATGGGGGGCGGGGTGTCCTTCGCCATGAGTTGCGACCTGCGCATCGCCTCGGACAAGGCCCGCTTCGGCGTACCCGCCGCGAAACTGGGGGTCGGCTATCGCTCGCATGGGCTGCAAAAGCTGCTCGCCGCGGTCAATCCCGCGTTCGCCAAGGAGATCTTCTATACGGCCCGCCAGTTCTCCGCGGAGGAGGCGCTGGCGATGGGCTGGGTCAACCGCGTGCTGCCGGAGGAGCAGCTGGAGGGCTACGTGCGCGAGTACGCCGAGACGATCGCGGCGAACGCGCCGCTCACGATCCGGGCCGTCAAGGCGACCGTGAACGAACTGCTCAAGGACGCCGGGGAGCGGGATCTGGAGTGGTCGGAAGGGCTGGTCGCACAGTGCTTTTCCAGCGAGGACTACGTGGAGGGGCGGCGCGCCTTCATGGAGAAGCGCAAGCCCCAGTTCCAGGGGCGCTGACCCGTTGCCGGCCCTGCGAGGGAAGCAGGGCGCCCTCGCGGCGGTGCCTGCCGCGTCGCCGCGGGTACACCGTGCTTCGCCATGACCGATTTTCCGATCATCGACGCCCACCACCATTTCTGGGATCCGGGGGCGAACTACCTGCCCTGGCTGTGCGATGAGCCGCCGATCCCGTTCCGTTACGGCGATTATCGCGCGTTGCGGCGGCCGTACCTGCCGGACGACTACCGGCGGGACAGCGCCCGGTTCGACGTCGTGGGCAGCGTGTACGTGGAGACGGAGTGGGACCCCCGCGACCCGGTGGGGGAATCGCGCTGGGTGCATGGCATTGCGGATGCGCACGGCCTGCCCAACGCCGTGGTCGCCCAGGCGTGGCTGGATCGCGAGGATGTGGCCGACGTGCTCGCTGCCCAGGCGGCGTTCCCGCTCGTGCGCGGCATCCGGCACAAGCCTGCCGCGGCGGCATCGCCGGCGGCCGTGCAGGCGCGGGCCCCCGGCGGCATGGAGGACCCCGCCTGGCGCAAGGGGTACGCATTGCTGGCCGGGCACGGCCTGAGCTTCGACCTGCAGGTGCCGTGGTGGCACCTGCACGAGGCCGCGGCGCTGGCACGGGAGTTTCCCGAGACACAGCTCATCCTCAATCACACCGGCTTGCCGGCGGACCGCAGCCCCGCGGGGGTGGATGGCTGGGAGCGCGCCATGGCCGGGCTTGCCGCGGAGCCCAACGTGGCGGTGAAGATCTCCGGGCTGGGCCTGCCCGGGCAGCCCTGGCGCGTGACCGACAACGGCCCGCTCGTGGCGACGGTGCTCTCCCTGTTCGGCGTGGAGCGCTGCATGTTCGCCAGCAATTTTCCCGTGGATGGCCTGGTGGCCGAATTCGCCACGATTCTCGCGGGATTCCGGGAGATCGTCGCGGACCTGCCGGCCCCGCAGCAGCGGCTGTTGTTCCACGACAACGCCGTGCGCTACTACCGCATCGCCATCTGACCGCGCCTGCGGCCTCCGCCGCCGCACCGTGGCCCCGAGGAGGGGCGCCACGCGGCGCTGCCGGCGGTGGGGGCATTGCCAAGCCGGCCGTCGACGCACTATGGGATGGAGGCGCGCCGGCCCTGTGGCGTGGCTTCCGGATGTCGTCGCCCGGCATCGCCCTCTTCCCTGGTTCGGTTCCTCATGACGCGCACGATCACGGTTCGGGATTGCACGCTGTTCTTCCTGCCGCTGATCTTCATG
>JABAHQ010019017.1_pt2 | contig 15654 bp, 15 predicted proteins | sample 7062091 | NCBI WGS metagenome assembly JABAHQ01 (sample SAMN14534359, study PRJNA622989) | marine sediment metagenome | biome: marine biome [ENVO:00000428]; feature: marine pelagic biome [ENVO:01000023]; material: deep marine sediment [ENVO:00002113] | place: India: Gulf of Kutch | collected...
AAAAAGAAGATGAGGAACCCATCCTCCTCAAACCCCTGGAAGTGGGAGCCACCCGGACGCCCCTGAAAAAGGAAAAGCTTCCCGCTTCGGTGACCGTGATTTCGGAGGAGGAGATTCAAAAAAGACAAACCGTGCAAGTGGAAGAGTTGTTGCGCGGCGAGTTGGGCCTCGACGTGGTGGAGAACGGCCCGCTGGGGGGCACGTCCAGCGTCTTTATGCGGGGGGCGGGGTCCTCCTCCACCCTGGTGATGGTCGATGGCATCCAGGTCAACCTGCCCACCACAGGGGCGTTCAACTTCGCCCATTTGACCCCGGACAATATCGAGCGCGTCGAGGTCCTGCGCGGCCCGCAAAGCACCCTGTGGGGCGCCGACGCCGTGGGCGGCGTCATCAACATCGTCACCAAGCAGGGCCGGGGCAAACCGACGCATTCGTTGTCGTTCGAGGGCGGCAGCTTCGCCACGTTTCGGGAAACGCTGACCAGTTCCGGCGCCCTGGACCGGTTCGACTATTCGTTCTCCGCCTCCCGGATCGACAGCGACGGGTTCTCCTCCGCCAACGAGGACCGGGGAAACCCAGAAGAGGACGGATACGAAAACACCACCTTTTCCTCCCGGCTGGGGTATTACTACCGGGACGACGGACGCATCGAGTTCATCGGTCGCTACATCCGCGGCCTGTCGGAGTTCGATGCGTTCAGCTTCGCCACCGGACTGCCTACCGACGGGCAGAACGGCAGCACCACCGATTCGTTCTACCTCGCCCTGCCCCTCCGGCAAACGTTCGGGGGGTGGTGGGATCTCAAGATCAATCCCAATTTTTCCTACGACGACGTGTTCACCTTCGATCCCTCCTTCTCCAATTCGCACATCCTCAACCGCGTGTACACCGTGGACGTGCAGAACACCTTGAAACCGGTCTCGTTCAACACCACCATCTTCGGGTTTGAATACCAGGTGCAGAACGGGGTGAACGAAGAAAGCAGCCTGAGGAAAAACATTTATACCCAGGGTTATTTTTTGCAGACGATTTTCCAGATCCTGGAGGCCGTCACCCTGACGGGGGGATTTCGCCACGACGTCAACTCGGCCTTCGAGGACAAAACCACGTACAAATTCGAAGGGGCTTATCTCCATCGCCCCACGCAAACCCGCATCCGGGGCGCCCACGCCACCGGGTTCCGCGCCCCGTCCATCAACGACCTGTTCTTTCCGGGGTTCAGCAACCCCGACCTGAAACCCGAAGAAAGCGAAAGTTTCGAAATCGGGCTGGACCAGAAGCTGCTGGACGACCGGATCCAGATCTCCATCACCTTTTTCGATTCCGATTTCACCAACCTGATCCAGTTCGACAGCAGCACATTCCGGCCGGAAAACATCGGCCGGGCGGAATCGCGGGGCCTCGAAACGGCCATCGATCTCCAGGCGACGGACGATCTCGACGTCCGCTTCCGTCACACCTGGAACGAAACCTTCGACCAGGACGACGCGCCCCTGAGGCGCCGGGCCAAACACAAGTTCACCGCGACGGTCCACCACAACTGGCAGAACGCGCTGGATTCGCTGGTCAGCGTCTACGTGCGAAGCGGCATCCGGGACGGAACCTTCAACACCGACGCCTTCACCACCGTTCGGGCCGCGTTGAGTTACCAGGCAACTCCCAACGTGAAGTTCACGCTTCGCGGAGAAAACCTGCTGGACGAGGATTATGAAGAAATTCCTGGATTCGGCACCGCCGGCATCTCCGGCTTTGCGGGATTGGTCATCAGCAGCCCCTGAGGGGGCGTTCAACCTTTGGACACCGATCAGGAAATCATGGACCTGAAGATTCCCTTTCGATTGACGCACTTGAGGACCTTGAAATACGCGTTGGCGGTTTCCTTCCTCCTGCACGTGGCGGGATTCCTGGTCCTGGCATGGACGGGTTTCGATCCGTTTCACGTGGAGATCCGGGAAATCCCGGTGACCCTCCAGGCGGTGCTCCCGGAAGAGAAAAAGAAAACGGTGGACCCGGAACGGGAAAAATCCCGCCCCGAGGAGGTGACCCCACCCGACCCGTCCGCCTCCCGGCCGGACGAGGCGGGGAAAAACCCGGACACCCCGGCCCCGGCCCGCCGACCCGCCCGCCCCATGCCGCCGGTTTCGACGCCCGCCGCGTCTCCAGGCTCGGCCGGGTCTCCCCAACCCCGGAAGCTCGCCGAGGTTCGGGATCCCCAAGGCCCGAGTCCCGCCCGGGCGGTAAACCTCCAACGGTCGAACCCGCAGCCCCGGTCCGCCGAGCCCATCCACCCGGAAACCCTTTCCCCGAAACCCGGCCCGGCCCGCCGGGCGCCGCTCGTGTCCCCCCCGACAAACCATTACCCGGACGGCCCCTCTTCCCGCGCCGACATTCAACCGTTGGCGCCGTCCCGGGAAAGGATTTCCGTCCAACGAGCCACTCCGGCCAAAGACCGGGCTTCCGCGCGACCGTCCCGGATCGAGGTCGCTGCGGCGGCGCGGGTGAAATCCCCCCGGACCCTGAGTTGGGAGGAATCGGTGTCCCGATCCCGGACCCCCCAAATCCGCGCGCCTCAGCGGAAAGAAGACTCAGGAAAAAAAGTCACGCCGCTGCCGCCGCCGGAACCCGTCCAGATCCCGGGGAAGTCGGCCCGCCCCATGCCTCGGCAAGTTCAATCCGCCCCCGTCTCCACGGCCCGCGCTGCGATCCAGCCGGCCGCCCCGTCCTCGTTCTCGGCGGATGCGGTCAGGAAAATGAAACCGGCGGCCCGGGTCGAGCTTTCCGGGTCCCCGGCGCCATCCCCGCCGAGGCGCGGGCTCCAGGTTCGGTCGGCTCATCCCCTCTCCGTGCCTTCCGGCACCCCGGTGAAACGGGTGGCGGAATCTTCGGGAGGCCCCGTTCCCAACCGTCCCTCGGTAAAACTCCGGACGGTGGCGGGAACCCAGGAAATGAGCCCTCTTCAAACTCCGGGTCGGGCGTCCCGGGTTGCCATAAAACGGGGAGGAAAAGATCGTTCCAAAGCCCACCCCCGGTCTCCCGCCAGCGGGCCGGTCCTGAACCGGCTTCGGGCCCTGACGAGCACGCCGGCCATCGGGAGCTCCGCCCCCCGGAAACGCCCCTCTTCCGGGCGCCCCGTCCCGATGCAGGTGGCCGCCATTCCCCCGGACTTTATAGAAGAAAAACCGGAAGCCGGATCGGGGTCGGAGGCTTCCTTCGCGGAAGAAGGAAACGAACCCAACCCAGAACTGGAAACGGTGCGGCGGGCTTTTTCCACCCAGGTGTGGAAAAAAATCGCCGAGGCCAAATTTTATCCCGGAATCGCCCGGGACCGGGGTTACGAAGGCCAGCCCGTGGTGGCGTTCACGCTCAACCGGCGCGGCGAGCTCCTGGAGCTGAACTTGGAAAAACCGTCGGGATATTCCGTCCTGGATGAGGCCGCCCTCCAGGCGGTCAAAGCCGCCCGGCCCTATCCGAACATTCCGAAACTGTTGAAAACAAATTCCATTAGGTTTAAACTTCCGGTTTCGTTTATACTGGAGAAACCATGACGATTCGGCAATTATGGACAATTGGATGGATCCTTTTCCTGTTGCAGGCGCCGCTCGGGGTTTGGGCGGAAGTCGTCGAGGTGGACAGTGATTTCGACGGCCAACCGGATCAGTGGCACGAAGTCGACGAAGAAGGCAATCTGGTGCAGATCGAATACGACACGAACGGGGACGGCAAGCTGGACCAGGTGGATATTTATGAAAACACGAAAAAGCCTGTCCTCGCTAAACTGGACCGCAACTTCGACGGCGTCCTGGACCAGTTCCAGTTTTACTCCAAGGACGGGACTCTGGAGCGAATCGAAAAGGACACCCAATTCACCGGCCAATTGAACCGGCGGGAGTACTTCGGTCCCGGACAGAAACTGACCCGGATCGAAACCGATGAAAACCAGGACGGAACCATGGACGTCTTCCAGTTCATGGACGAAAACGAGAAGTTGACCCGGGCGGAATACGACACCAACTTCGACGCCCAGATCGACCGCTGGGAATATTTCGGCGAAGAGGAACGGTTGACCATGGTCGCCTTCGACTCCAACGGAGACGGCAAGCAGGACCAGTGGCAATATTTCAAAAACAACACCATCCTGGAAAAAGTGGAATTCGACACCAACTTCGACGGCGAACCCGACCGCTGGCAGTATTACGACCCCAAGGGGAACCTCACCCGGGTAGAACTCGACCGAAACCACGACGGCGTCCTGGATCTCGTCAAGAGGAAGTGACGGGAGCGAATTATGCGAATCCTGACCCGCTCCGCCTTCCTGGGGTCCCTGGCTCTATTTCTGGCGGCCTGCACTCCGCAGCCGAACCTGAAAGTTCCGGATGAATACAAACCCGGACAAAAGGCCTTTCACCGGGTATGTTCCAACTGCCACGGTTCGGATGCCCTGGGCAAGCACACCAAGGCCCCCCGGCTGATCGACCGGGATTTCGTGGCCGAATCGTTCTCCAACGAAGACCTTCGCCAAACGATTCTCAACGGCACCGACAAAATGCCGGCCCAGCGGAAAAAAGTGACCGACGAGGAAATCCAGGAAATCATCAAATACCTCCGGTATTCCCAGGAACAGGCGGACCTGGTGGTGGAGGAAGATTTCAACCCGGACGACATGTTCCTGGAAGAACTGGAGGAAAAGGAAAGCCCGCAGACCGGATGACCCGGGGCCTTCCGGTGTTTCTTCCGTTTCCTTTTCCGGGCGGGGGTTTTTATGCCTGAATTCCTGCAACCCACGTTGGAGCGCATCCAACCTGTCCGGCCCGAAGCCACGGCCCGGGCCCAAGCCCGCCTGGACAAGCTCACCAAACCGCCGGGGAGTCTCGGCCGGCTGGAAGAACTGGCCCGCCGCTACGTGGCCATCCGGGGAACCCATCCACCGTCGCTTCGAAACAAAGGAGTCTACGTTTTCGCCGCCGATCACGGTGTCACCCGGGAAGGGGTGAGCGCCTATCCCCCGGAAGTGACGGCGCAAATGGTTATGAATTTTCTCAACGGCGGGGCCGCGATCAACGTGCTGGCCCGCCATGCCGGGGCCTGGGTGGGCGTGGTGGACATGGGGGTGGACGCGGACTTCGATTCCCGACCGGGCCTGGTGCACCGCAAAATCGGCCGCGGCACCCAAAACTTCTGCCGCCAACCGGCGATGACCCCGGAACAGGCCCGCCGCGCCCTGCAGGGGGGCCTCGACCTGGCCGACGAAAGCGCGGCAAGCCGAACCGACCTGCTGGCGGCGGGAGAGATGGGCATCGGCAACACCACGGCTGCCTCGGCCATTCTCTCCGTGATCACCCGCCGGCCGGTCGAAGCGGTGACGGGCCGGGGAACCGGAATCGACGACGCCGCCCTGAATCGCAAGCGGGAGGTGATCCGGACCGCCCTGGCGAGGCATCGCCCGGAATCCGGGAACCCCCTGGATGTCCTGGGCAAAGTGGGCGGCTTTGAAATCGGCGGCATCGCGGGTCTGATCCTGGGCGCGGCGGCGGCGCGGATTCCCGTGGTGGTGGACGGCCTGATCTCTGCCGCCGGCGCCGCGCTGGCCGTGAGTTTCAAGGACACCGTCCGGGACTACCTGTTCCTCTCCCACCGCTCCCGGGAACCGGGTCACGCCGCGTTTTATGAATGGCTGGGGGAAAGGCCGCTCCTGGACCTGGACCTGCGGCTGGGGGAAGGCACGGGAGCGGTGCTGGCCCTGACCCTGGTGGACGCCGCCGTCAAAGTCTATAATGAAATGGCCACGTTCGAAGAAGCGGGCGTCTCTTCCAAAGGGGAACTTTCGCGTCCATGAGGGTCTTGCTCCGGATAGTGATATTGATGGGAGGGGCGTGGCTCGCTTCCGTCCCGCCGGCCGCCCCCTTCGACGACGATTCCACCGACGACTCCCGCAACCTCGTGCAAATCCGTCAGGTCTGCGCCAATGGCCGGGTGGTGATCGATTCGGAAGACCATCGAGCCTCTTGCCGGGGGGACGTGGCGTACCGGGACCCGCGTCAAATCGGACTGTTCAAGAATGAGCGGCGCCTCACGGATCAACCCGTCCTGGATTTCAAAATCGCCCGGGACGGAACGGTGTATTACCGCACCGTGACGGGGCCTTTCCTCTATGACGAAAACGGGCGCCTGGAAAGCCACGCCAGCCCGGTCCGTCTGTACCTGGTCTCGTCCTCCGGCGACGTGGTTTATCTGAACGACCGGGACGACATCTTTCAAAATGAAAAGGAACTGAACCGGGGACCGGCCGGAATCAGGATCCGGGAAATCGAAACATTTTTCCAAGGCCGAAAAATTTTCCTCATTCTCAATCCCACGGTCTCGACGACCGGATCCGCGATATACCTGAACGAGGCGGGACACCTGTTCCGGGATGGGGAACGGCTCAATCCCATCACCAGTACCGTCCAGGCCCACAAAATCAACACCGCCGGGGATGTCTATTTTCTGGACACCCAACACCGCCTGTACCGGAACAAGGAACAGTTATTCGATGGCCGGTCCCGCATCCTGGAATTTCAAATCAGCAATACCGGCCAGGTCGCCTACCTCACCAGCACCCGTTCCAACAACCTTTATTTGGAAGACCAGCTGATGTCCGCCGGCGCCGCCCGGGTGGTGGAATTCCACTTCACCAGCGATGGAGGCATCGTCTACCAGGACAACCTCGGCCGCACTTGGAAAAACGGGCGGTTGATCACGCGCTGAGTCCCGGTGGGCCGGCCCGGGTCCCCCTTCACGGCCCGGGATCTCTGGTCCCGCCGCCCCCGGCTTGACAGGATTTGGGAATTTGGCTACATTGTGCGTTTCCGCGATGGCGGAACCATCCTCATTTTTGGAAAACGTGGAGTTCAGCGTGATGTCCGATAAAGAAAGCTACATTCAGTCTCTGTTCGCCGAGCGGCTGGGCGGGGACCGGTTCGGCAAGGACACCCGGATCTACAAGTTCGAAAAGATCAAACGCGCCAAACGGGCGGCCCTCCAGAGCAACCCGGGAAAAGAACTGTTCGACCTGGGCGTGGGCGAACCCGATGAAATGGCCTTCCCGGGCGTCGTCAAAACCCTGCAACTGGAAGCGGAAAAACCGGAAAACCGGGGCTACACCGACAACGGCATTGCGGAATTCAAGGCCGCGGCCTGCGAATACCTGGAGAATGTGTTCGGCGTCAAAGGGCTGGATCCGGACCTGCACGTCAACCATACCATCGGGTCCAAACCGGGACTGGCCATGATTCCCAACGTCTTCATCAACCCCGGCGACGTGGCCCTCACCACGGTTCCCGGGTATCCGGTTCTGGCCACCCACACCCGGTACCTGGGCGGCGAGGTGGTGAATCTGCCCCTCCGGCGGGAAAACCATTTCCTCCCGGATCTGAAAAGCATCGACCCCCAAACGCTCCAGCGGGCCAAGCTGCTTTACCTCAATTACCCCAACAACCCGACCGGCGCCAACGCCACGCGGGCGTTTTACGAGGAAGTGGTCGAGTTTGCCCAAACCCACAACCTCGTGGTCATCCAGGATGCGGCCTACGCCGCCCTCACTTACGACGGCGAACCGATCAGTTTTCTGTCGGTCCCCGGCGCGCGGGACGTGGGGGCGGAATTCCATTCCCTGTCCAAAGCGTACAACATGACCGGCTGGCGGCTGGCCTTCATCGCCGGGAGCGAGCTGGTGGTCAAGGGACTCGCCCACGTGAAAGACAACGTGGATTCCGGTCAGTTCGCGGCCATTCAAAAAGCGGGGATCTTCGCCCTGGGCCATCCCGATTTCACGCGCGAGATCGTGACTAAATACCAACGCCGTTTATCCCTGATGGTCGACACCCTGAACTCCGTCGGATTCCAGGCCTCCATGCCCGGCGGGTCGTTTTTCCTTTTCGTGGAAGCCCCCAAAGGGATCGAGGGGGGACCCGAATTCAAAACGGCGGAAGATTTTTCCCAGTTCCTGATCAAGGAAATGCTCATCTCTTCCGTGCCCTGGGACGACGTGGGCCACTACGTCCGCTTCTCCGCCACGTTCGCCGCCAAGGATAAGTCGGACGAAACCCGCATCATGAATGAAATCAAAAAACGGTTGTCCTCGGTCAAATTCGTTTTTTAAGGCCGGTCCCTTACCTCCGGTTGGACCCGGGACACCGGTTGGGTTGACCTCCTGATCGTCATGGCCTCCACCGCTTTCATCGGAATCGGGTCCAACCTGGGCACCCCGATGGAACACTGCTTCCGCGCGGTGGACCTTTTGCGGTCCCGGCCTCACATCCGGGTCACCGCCCTTTCCTCGTGGTACCAATCAGAACCGGTCGGTCCTCACCCCCAGGATTGGTTCATCAACGGCGTGGTCCGGGTGGAAACCACCCTGGATCCCGTTTCTCTGATGGATACTCTTCTGGGCATCGAACGGGAGCTGGGACGGGTGCGGCGGGAAAAATGGGGCCCGCGGATCATCGACCTGGATCTCTTGTTTTACGACGACCGGGTTCTGGAAACGAAAGACTTGACCCTGCCCCATCCGGAAGCGCACAAGCGCCGGTTCGTGCTTCAGCCCCTGTGCGAAATCGATGCCGGCTGGATCCACCCGGTGTTTCACAAAACCGCGAAGGAACTATTGAAAGACTTACCCTCCGGCGAAGAGGTTCGACTGATCGTTTGACGGCGAGGGCCATTCCAGAGCGATTACCTCCGTTTTGGCGATCGCGTCCTGCAGCAAATCCCTCCAGGGGAAGCGCTGTTCATCCCGTTCCAGGTCTGGAATGCGGCTTTTGGTGGCGGGGCGGGGCGGCATGAAAATCGAGCAACAGTCGGGCTGGGGTTCGATGCTGAGGTCATACGTGCCGATCCGTTGGGCCTGCCGGATGATCTCCTGCTTGTCCATCCCGATCAGGGGGCGGAAGACATGGATGGGCACCACGCTGGAGACGGCGGCCAGGTTTTCCAGGGTCTGGGAAGCGACCTGACCCAGCGATTCCCCGGTCACCAGTCCCTGGCACCGGTCCCGCCGGGCCACCTCATGCGCGATCCGGTACATCATGCGGCGGTAAAGGACGACGCGGTGGTTGGGCGTGCAATGATCGCGGATGGACACCTGCACGTCCTGAAACGGAACAATGTAAATTCGGGAATGGCCCTGGAAACGGTTGAGCCTCCGGGCCAGGCGGAGGACCTTGTCGTAGCCGCCGCGCCCCAAAAAAGGCTGGTTGTCGAAAAAGATGGAATGCACCCGGCAGCCCCGGCGGGCCATCAGGAACGCCGCCACCGGGCTGTCAATGCCCCCGGACAGCAAAGCCAAAACTTCGCCCGAGCAACCGACGGGAAGACCGCGCAATCCCGGCCACCGGTTGTCGAAGACGAACGTTTCCCGGGGGCCGAGTTCGATTTCCAAAACATAGTCCGCTTCCTTGATGTTGACGGTGAGGCCCCGGGAGGCCAGCGCCCGCATAATGCGGGAACCGACTTCGTGGTTGATCTCCGTGGAGGTTTGGGGAAACGATTTATCGGTGCGTTGCGTCCGGACACAAAATTTCAGGGATTCTCCCGGCCGCAGCCAAGGCTCCACCAGGCGGATGCCCAAAGCCGCCATGGCGTCCAGGTCGGGAGAGACCGAAAATCCTACGCTGTAAGACGCGATGCCCGGCACCTCGCCCAGACGCCCCACGCAGTCGGGGACCCGGGATTCCGTGGTCTCGATGAGAAGGCGTCCCCGCGGCATCCGCAAGCGGAGGCCATCCAACCCCTTCAGCGCCTGCTTGATGTTTTGCAGCAGACAGTTCTCGAAAAACTTGCGGTTTTTTCCTTTCAATCCGATCTCGTCGTATCGGATTAAAATGGTTCGGGCTTCGTTCATCGGCTGACAGGTTTTTTTGAGCTGAATGCGGGGTAAAGGGCGTCGTAGGCATGGGCGAATGCGTCCAGGAACCGGTCGACCTCTTCAATCGTGTTCTGCGGCCCAAAGGAAACCCGAAGGCTGCACCGCGCTTCCGCCACGCTCAACCCGATCCCCCGGAGAATCCGGGACGGTTCCTTGGAATGGGCGCTGCAGGCGCTGCCCATGCCCACGTAAATATTTCGGGCTTCCAGGTGATGCAGCAGGACCTCCCCTTCCACCGGGGGAAAGCAAAACGCCACGATCGCCGGCGACTGGCGCGACACGTCGTCCACCGGCAGGGAATTGAACCGGAGGTCGAGGTGGGGGATCCGGTGGTTCAGCGCCTCCAGGCCCCGGAGGAGATGCCGGCTCAGTCGGCGGTAATGCTGCAGGCGTTCTTCCCCGCGTTCCACCGCCCGCCGCAGGGTTTCCGCCAGGGCGACGATCAAAGGAACCGGCATCGTGCCCGCCCGCACTCCGTATTGCTGTTGGCCGCCGTGAATCTGCGGCGCCAGGACCAGGCGCGAATCGTAGATCAGCAGCCCGATTCCCTTGGGACCGTTGATCTTGTGCGCGGATATCGAGTAGCCCGCACAGCTCCGCCAGAGTTCGGGAGTGAGGGGAATTTTGCCCACCGCCTGAACCCCGTCCAGGAACAACCGGGTTTGCGGCGATTGGCTTTGGAGCGCCGCCGCCACCGCCTGCGGATCGTTCACCGTTCCCAATTCGTTGTTCACATGCGACAGGCAGAGCAGGCGCACCGGAGATTCTTTGAGACCGGCCACCGCGTCCAGGTCCAGGCGGCCTTCCTTCTGGTGGTCCAGGAGGATCCTCGGCTCGTTGCCGAAGCCTTTCAAGCTGTTCAACGGCTCGACCACGCTGGGGTGTTCGAGGCCCAGGCAGGCGGCCTTTTTGTCGGGGGCGCACAACCCCTTAATGAAAAGATTGTTCGATTCGCTGCCCCCGCTGGTGAAGATCAAACGGTGAGTGGGCGGGAGGTCAAGCGCCCTGGCGATGGTCTCCGAGGCTTCCCGGATCCGGTTGTGGGCGTCCAGACCGATCTTGTACACCGTGCCCGAATTGGCAAAATCCCGCCGCATCGACTCGTTCAATACCTCGACGACCCCCGGGTCCATGGGTGTGGTCGCCGCATTGTCGAAATAAATCATAACCCCTCAAACGACCTTCCGGTTTTCTCAAGCCTGGTAAGGTTCCATCAAGTCCTGGTCCATGCCCAGGTGATCCAGGATGCGGGCGACCACAAAGTCGACCAGATCGTCCACCGTGCTGGGTCCCTGGTAAAATCCGGGGCAGGCGGGAAGCACCCGGCCGCCCGCCTGGTCGATCGCCAGCAGGTTTTTAAGATGGATGGTGCTCAACGGGGTCTCCCGGGGAACCACAATCAAGGTTCGTTTTTCCTTCAGAGTCACATCCGCCACGCGCTCGATCAGCGTCCCCGATACTCCCGCCACGATGCGGCCGATGGTTCCCATGCTCGCCGGGACGATCACCATCCCGTCGGTGGGATACGACCCGCTGGCGATGGCGGTATTGATGCGGGTGTTTTTGTAGACCCGGACGTTTTCCGCCGCGAACCTGGAAACCGGGAGATCCAGTTCCAGTTTCAGCAGTTCCGCGCCGCGGTCGGAGACAATGACATGCAGCTCGGCCCGCGGATGGAGCACATCGAACAACCGCTTGGCGTAAACCACCCCGCTCGCCCCGGTGATGGCCAGCACAAACCGTTTCATGAGCGAACCTGAAGCGGCAGCAGGTCGGCCAGTTCCCGAATCAATTGCGCGTGGACGTCTTCCTTGGAGCGATCGGTGTCGATCCGGCGCACCTGGGGCCCGGAAAAGGAATCATAAATGGCCTGCACCTTTTTCAGGTATTCCAGTTTTTCGAACGCGCTATGGCCGTCCCTGGACCCTTCGATCCGTTTCAGGCACCGTTCCGGCGGGGCGACAAAGAGAAAGACCCGGTCGGGCACCGGGGCGAAGGCTTCGTTGTCGCGGCAGATTTTTTGCGGATCGAACCCCAGGGCTCCCTGGTACGCCGCCGTGGAGTAATAGTAACGATCGATCACCACCACTTTGTTTTGGGCCAGGGCCGGGCGAATGTTCTTCTCGACGTCCTCCCGCCGGTCCTGAATAAACCAGGACAGCTCTTCCTCCGGGGAGGTGTCTCCCCGCCCTTCCACCAATAATTTTCGGATTTTTCTTCCCCAGTACCCCTGGGTGGGTTCGAAAAGACGAACCGTGGGAATCCCGGATTTTTCCAGGAATTCCTCCAACATTTTGCAATGCGTGCTTTTTCCCGTCCCGTCGATGCCTTCCAGCGCAATCAGGTAACCTCGCTCCAGTTTCAATCCCAGGACCTCGAGTCTAAAAGTTTAAAAATTAGGCATATCCCTCAAGTTTAGTAAATAATCCCCCCCCGCACAACCGCGAACCCACCGCCGCCCAAGAGCCTGCGGGACACTGCCGGCGTCCGCCGCCCTGGAAAGAAACTCCGCTCAACCAGAGGTTGGAGAACCGATCTGAACCGGAAAAGTCTTTTGGGAACCGGATGGGTCAACCCGGAGGAAGGGGAACCTTGGGAGGCAAAAAGGACCTAAGGAAACCGTTTGCCTCAAAGAGAACCCTCCTGACTTTGCCTCCGAGGGCGGAGGCTCAAGCAGCGGGAGGTGGGGAATCGGGAGGGCGGCGGAGGTGCAAAGACCCAGGATCCCGGTCCTGGGAGACAGGATTTATCTCGCGGGTTTTACCAAGAGGTTGCGGGGACGGAAGGCTTCCCCTCAAACCATGCCTGCAAGCCGTGTTACCGGCCCTCCTGGGTCTTTGCGGTCCACCGTTTCGACCTCCCCCAACAGGCCCTGCGCGAAACTTTTTATCGATGAAGGTCGCCATTTATTTTCGAAAACTATCCATGTAAATATAAGGGATCAAAAAAAAGTCGCGAAACCATCGCGAACCCAAGGTCCTCTTCTTCTGCGGGAAGGGGTTTTGCGGCCTCCCTCCATTGCATTAACGGGGCTTTTGGTTATAATAAACGCCACGCTCCCAACCGCCCCGGTCCGGGCGCACAGCCCCAAGTTATAAGAATCATTTTAAAGCATAAACTTATTGATTTCAAGAAGTTAATTAAAACGTGGACGGATCGTGAAGCGATTCTTCAAGATTCTCGGCTGGATTTGCCTGGGGATATTTCTCCAATTCAAGTTCAATGTCCTCTACGGCATCGTTTTCCTGGAAAACCTGAATTTCCACGATCGCACCTATTACGTCAAAATGAAAATGATCCCCACTCCGGGGAAAGTCAGCCTCCTCCAGACTGAAACCATCGTCCACCACTCCCTGGGTCCGGACTATTTTGCCCAGGTCTATATTCCCGAGGAGTACAAAGTCCTGAACCACGAGCCCTACAAAGGGGCAGAAACGCTGTCCGGATACCAGACGTACAAGATGGATATGGAACGCCATTACCGGGACGTCCTGGATTCCAAGGATTTCATCGTGGTTCCGGCCAACCCGGAAAAAGAGCAAATCCCTCCGACTCCGATTGTCGTCCACTTCGAGAATCTGAAACAGCGGCTGCATACGGATAAAACCTACATGATCTCCACCACCAACGGCACCACCCGCCTGGAAGGGCCGGAACTGGTGGAAGCCACCTACCCGCAAAAATGGGGGATGTAAACCCGGAATTGCGATACCATATGGATTATGGGAACCCGTACCCGAGAGTTCAAAGACTATTACCGGATCCTCGAGGTTCCGGAAGCCGCCACCGGTGCGGAGATCAAAAAATCCTACCGGAAACTGGCCCTGGAGCACCACCCGGACCATAACCCGGGCAACCCCGCCAGCGAAGAGAAATTCAAGGAAATTTCCGAAGCCTATGGGGTCCTCATCGATCCCCTGAAACGAAAAGAATACGACCGGTTCCGGGCGGCGTATTTTGCAGGACGAACGTCCGAAGAGTCGCAGTTCCGCTATTCGCAGGAGGATATCTTCGAAAGCATGTTTCGCCAGGGCTTCAGCCGCGACATTTTCGACGACCTGAACCGGGAGTTTCGGCGCTCGGGGTTCCGCTCGGGGGACATGTTTTACCAGACTGTTTTCTTCGGCGGCGCCCTGGTCGGAGGATTGAGCCGCATCCTGAGCATGATCCCGGGTCCCGTGGGCCGCATCGGTCACGGCCTGCGCCTGGCCCAGATGGTGGGCTCGTCCGTTCTCGCCTACAAACGCATGCGCGACGAGAAGGGGAAATCATCGCCTCAGGACTCCCAAGAAAGGCCGAAAGAAGCCGCCGGCCGGAAAGCCCCTCCGCTGGTGGACTCGCTGAAAGGAATGTTCATCGGCAAAGATTCCGGGGAGCGGGGCCACCCCCTGGACCTTCATTTCAACCTCACCATTCCCGCGTCCGAGGCGCTCACCGGGACGCGGAAACGTCTGTCCTACAAGATCGGGGACCACATCGAATCCCTGCGGGTTCACATCCCGCCCAATTTCCCCCCCGGCGGCAAATTGCGGATTCGGGAAAAAGGAAAAATGGGAGAAGGCCAACGAGGCGACCTGATTCTGACGGTGCATTTCGAATCCCACCCCGAATCCAAGCACCAACCGCAATAACCCTTCCGCCAAAAGCGACGCTGAAAGATTCGGGATATTCCCTGTATTTTTTATCTGACAAGACGTATAATTCCCTGTAAAATCACTACTTAAATAAAATCCGCCATGAAGCACCTCCGGGGTTGGATGGAGGACCTCCTCGGCCGCGCATCGGCGTTCTCGTGAAATCGGGATAGAAACGCGCAACGCATAGCAGAACGATGAAACGATTGCTTCCGGCTCGAGCGGTTTTAGCCTTGGTTTTAATCTTGAACGGCCTGGGCGGGGGAGGAATTCTTCCCGCCCGCGCCGCGGACCCTGAAAAGGTTCACCCCGTCGGCGTCGCCCAGGCCAAACTCATGGCCGCGGCCCGGCCCATCGAACTGCCGGGCACGGTGCTTCCCTGGGCCACCACCCGGCTGGCGGCGGAAGTGGACGGCCGCGTGGACAAAATCCTGGTGGAGGAAGGCGATTTCGTCAAAAAGGGAACGCGGTTGATTCAACTTCGCACCCGTCCCTTCGATTTGGAACGGGAACTCGCGTTGGCGGAAAAAAACCTGGTGGCCAAGCGGCTGGAGGAACTGCGGACGGGGACCCGGCTCGAGGTCATCGAAGCGGCCCGGGCGGCTTTGGAAAAGGCCCAGGCGCGGCTCGAACTGGCCCGCAACGAACTCCGAAGGATCAAAAAACTGGCCCAGGACGGGGTGGTCAGCATCAACGAATATGACAACGCGCGGGCCCAGGCCGACGAAGCGCGGGCGCAATACAATGAGAAAAAAGCCCAGTTGGACGAATTCGTCGCCGGACCGCGGATCGAGAAAATCAAGCAGGAGGAAGCCAACCTCGCGGCCGCCGAGGCGCGGATTCGAATCATCGAAGACCGGATCGAGCGCGCCGCCCTGCGTGCCCCGTTCGACGGCTTCGTCGTGAAAAAAGAAACCGAGATCGGCCAGTGGCTGGAAAAAGGAGATCCGGGGATCACCCTGATCGCCGCCAACCCCATCAAGGTGGAGGTGCATCTGCCCCAGTTTCATTACGACCGGGTGACTCCCGGAACGCCGGGCACGGTGATCCTGGAAGGCCGAAATTCGTTTGAAAAAGATCAGGTCTTTGAAGGCAAGGTGATCGAAAAAATCCAATCGG
>JABAHQ010064629.1_pt1 | contig 15651 bp, 17 predicted proteins | sample 7062091 | NCBI WGS metagenome assembly JABAHQ01 (sample SAMN14534359, study PRJNA622989) | marine sediment metagenome | biome: marine biome [ENVO:00000428]; feature: marine pelagic biome [ENVO:01000023]; material: deep marine sediment [ENVO:00002113] | place: India: Gulf of Kutch | collected...
ATCCTCGCGTTGTTGAACTCATCGTCGAAGTGTGTCTCTACGCGTATGGTGCCGGTGCCGTCCATCGCGGCGATACCGTTGTCTATGAGGTTTATAAGCGTCCTCTTTATCTGGTCGTGGTCGACCTCGAGGGTTGGAAGCGCCGGATCGACGTATGTCTCGAAGGTGACGTCGTTGTGTCCTCCCTCGTAAAGCGCGATCGTCTCCTTTACTATCGCATTAAGGTCGTTTGGCATAAGGTTGGCGGATGGAAGCCTTGCAAACGCGGAGAACTCGTTGACGAGGGTCTTCAATTCCTCTACCTGGCCTATTATCGTTGAGGTGCAGTCGTCGAGTACCCGGCCGTCGTCGGGTAGGTTGCCAAGATACTTCTTCCTCAGCCTCTGCGCGGAGAGCTGAATCGGGGTAAGCGGGTTCTTTACCTCATGGGCTATCCTCCTCGCCACCTCCTTCCAGGCCACCATCCTCTGGGTCCTCAGCAGGTGCGTAAGGTCGTCGAGGACCGCGACCATGCCTAGGTAGCCTCCGTCTTCGTCTCTTAACGCGTTTAAGTTGACCATCACGGTTATAACCCTGTCGCGCAGCTTGACCTTCATCTGCCTCTCGAGCGACTCGGCCCCGTGCTCGCTCATCTCTTTTATCATCTCCTTTAGCATCTCTCGGTCGTCGGGCCTTAGAACCTTTCTGTAGTTCTGCCCCCTTACATCCGACTCCGAGACGTCGAGTATCTCGGCTGCGACCCTGTTTAGGGAAGTTATCCTCCCCGACTTGTCAATCGATACAACGCCGGCGGGTATGTTGCCAAGCACAATCTCTATGTAGCGCCGCCTTCTCTCAAGCTCCGTGTTTATGCCCCTGAGTTCGAGGTTTGCCTGCTCAACGCGGCTCTTGCCGGCCTTCAAGTCTTCAGTCATCCTGTTAAAGGACTTTACGAGCAACCCTATTTCGTCCTTGCTTTCAATGTTTATTCTGTAATCAAGGTTTCCGCTCGCAACGGCATGCGTGCCCTCGGCAAGCTCGAATATAGGCACGGTTATCTCCTTGGCAAGCTGCTGGCCTATCCAGATGGAGAAAAAGACTATCAAGAGCGTTATGGCAAGGAGTATCGTAAAGTATGTCGCCTTGACCGGGTTCTTCAGAATCTTAAGCTGCTTATAACCCTCGAAGGTGGCGGCTATCTCCTTCATCTTGCTNNGACCCCGACCTTGGGTAGCTCTTCTGAGTAGAGCGGGACAATGGCCCTTACGACGTCGCTGACACTCAACGTCTGTATGTAGCTTGTCGCCCCTTCGACCATCACAACCGAGACATCCTCTGGGCGTACGTCCGGGACCATGTTGCGGTTTACCTTGGTTGAGATGGAGTAACCCACGCGATTTCCCGCTGCGTCAAAGACCTCGATTGTGGAAAAATCATTCTCGTGTATGGTGCTGGATATAAGCTCCTGGAGCGGTCTGCCACCCTCGATAAGCCCCTCAGAGCCGACCTTCCCAGACAACCTCCAGGCGCCGGTAAGCACCTTGTCGGTTGTGTCCTTGTAATAGTTCTGCGCAAGCTCGAGAGATTCCTGGAGCGACTCCTCTATCTTTATATCGAACCACCCGTCTATACTTTTATTGATAAAGCCTATGACTATGAAGAAGAGCAAAAGGCTCGGCACTATCGAGAGCCCTACGAAAGAGGCGACGAGCCTGGTCCTGAGTTTTGAGCCCATGACCTTGCGCTTTGATTCGAAAAAAAGCTTTACGGCATTCCTCAGTATGAGGAATATCAAAAGCACAAGGAGTATGACGTTTATGTTTATGAGCCCGAGTACGAGGATATTGGTCGCAACCGGGATATCGCCGCTGATTATCGATATGTGAGACTCGATATAGGTTAGAAGCAGAATGGCCGGCACGATGGCTATTATGAGGTATACCTCTCTTTGACGCTTCTTTTGTGCCGCCCTCTGGCTATCTGTACCTTGTTCCGCCATATTCGGTATATGATTTTAGTAGGATGCTAAAGAGAAAAGTCAGGTCGCTTACTTAAGCCACTGAAAGCGCTAACGAGTAAACGAATAAGTATACCAGTCGGTCTCGAAGTCCCAGAGCTTTACGAAAAACACCAAATAGTCGAGATAGAACGGAAGGTGTACCGTATCCAGCTCCGCCTTTACCTTCAAATCATAGGTATAGCCCTGCTCGAGCGCCGGCACAGGGGAGATATCTATTTTCGTGCCCTCGCTCATCAGGCTCTTCATCTCGGCAAAGTCCTTGGTCTTCTCGGTCGTATTCGATTCCTCGAGCCTGACCTCGTACTCCTGCTTCAATGAGTCGTACTTAACGGTATGGTTAAAGCGCCAGGTGCCTATGTTCTCGTCTAACCAAAGCCCCCTTGAGCGGTTCAGCTTCACGACAAAGGTAAAGGAAGTGGGTATCCCGCTCTTTATCGCCTCCTCTATATCTTCGTTGAAGGCGTCCTTTACCGCAAAGGAGAGCTTCATCTCGTCTTGGTAGTCGAAGACCACGTCCTCCACCCTCGGCTCGGCCGCCGATGCAAAGGATGGGGCAAGGATTATTAGCGAAGCAGCTACCAAGGCTGCAGTAAACGTAATTAAAAGCGTCTTCATGACCAATCCCTCTAAAGAATACCGTACCTTGCTCAATGTTTTAATATACAGTATTCCCGGAAGATAAGCAAGGATTTCCCAGCGTTAGCCCACTTTCTACTACACCTCTAAAGTCCCTTGCGGCGAGATTTACCACCCAGTATGCAGCCCTTCATTATTTTGATAGCAGCCACTGCCTGAAAATGTGTTATAATCAAAAGATTACACCGAAGCCGGTTGGCTCCATTACGCCTCCGGTAACCATAATTACGCTCTTTAGCCGTATTGACAAGGTTCTTATAAAGACTGGTTTATTGACTTGCTTTATTCAAAAATGTTACATTAAATTAAGCGGTTAAGTCGCCATAACATAAACCGCAGCGTTGCCGTTCGTTTTCAGGTATAGGCAACGAGGAAAGGAGCGAGAGTTGGAGCTTATGACTGAGGGTGCAAATACGGGGCTATGGCATATGGTAATCGGGGCCGGCCCGATGGTGAAGCTTGTTTTGCTCATACTCTTTGCCATGTCGGTCTTTACCTGGGCGATAATACTCTATAAGGTANNAGGTAAAGACGCTGAGAAAGATGGAGAGACAAACCGCCTCGTTCTACGAACTTTTTTGGAAGACGGGCGATTTGGACCACATCGGTACGCTAGCAAAGAACTACCCTCTCACTCCCCTTAGCGCCATATTCAAAAACGTATACTCGGAGCTTACCCAGATGGAGTCCACCGCCAGAAAGACCCCGGAGAGAAAGACCTCCGAGGCCCTAAGGGCCGAGTATCTAAAGAGGGTGCTCAAAAAAAACATCACCATAGAACGGGGCTTGATGGAGAACTTCACGAGCTTTNNCGACAACCGGCAACACGGCACCGTTTATAGGGCTCTTTGGGACTGTCTGGGGCATAATGAACTCATTCAGGTCGATAGGAATAAAGGGCGCGGCCAACCTCGCAGTAGTTGCGCCCGGCATCTCCGAGGCCCTTATAGCCACCGCAATGGGGCTCTTTGCGGCAATCCCGGCGGTAATCGGCTATAACAACATACTCTCGCGCATCGAACGAATCTCCGGCGAAATGGAGAACTTCTCAAACGATATAATAAACATCCTCGAGAAAAAGGGACGCCTCGGCCAGGAAGGTTCCGACAAGGGAGGCCCACTTGGCTGACAAACGCCTAATGTCCCAGATAAACGTCACCCCGCTTGTTGACGTAATGCTCGTGCTCCTTATCATCTTCATGGTAACCGCGCCCATGATGCAGACCGGGATAGACGTAAAGCTCCCCGAGGTAGAGGCATCGGCGATAAAGACACCTAAAGAACCGTTAGTGGTATCGATAGACTCCAAAGGAGAACTTTACGTAAACAAGCTCAAGGTCGGCTTAAAGGAGCTTTCTCCGAAGCTCGAGGCGATATTCGAACGTAGGGGCGACGACTCGGTACTCTTGAAGGCTGACGCGACTGTCCCATACGGCAAGGTTGCCGAGGCCATGGCGGAGATACGCAAGGCGGGAATACAGAAGATAGGCATGGTCACAGAACCGGGCGGCGGCATCAGGAAGTGACGATGCCGGGAGAAAACACCTCGTGGACGGAGCATTAAAGCAGTATCACTTCGAAGGCCGGGGGCTTAAGAGAATGGTCATAGCCTCGCTCGCGCTACACATCTTCTTTCTCGCCGTAATCGGACTTGCAACCAGGGGCGAGCCGCAGAGGGTCTTCTTTAATCCGGTATACACCGTCGAGCTCGTCGAAATCGCACCAAAGGCAAAAAAGCAACGGGCAAAGACGACAAGTAAAAAAGTAACGCCTCCCCCTGAGAGACCAACGCCACCAAAGGCGCAAAAAAAGTCTGCCCCGGAGAAGATAGTCGTAAAGAGCAAGGAAGAACCGTCAGACGAGGCCGCCATCGCCGAGAGCCTGAGCCGCATTGAAAGCAGGGTCAAGGAACGCGAGCAAGAGGAGCTTATAGCATCGAGTATAAAAAGAATCGAGGAAAGCTTCTCTGCCAAGGAGGAGCAGGAGGCCGAGGAGGCACAATCGGTAAAGCAAGGCGAGATAAAGATGCCTACCGCGAGCTCCGAGCACGTCGATAAGAGGATATTCGAGATAAAGTTCAAGCGTTACTACGCCGAGGTAAGAGACAAAATACGCTCGAACTGGATCTACCCGGGTGAGACCGATAAAAGGCTCGAGGCGATATACTCGCTCCGCATATCCCCTAACGGCGAGCTTATAAAGGTATGGAAGGAGAAGGGCTCGGGCAACACACTCTTTGACGAATCGGGGCTAAGGGCCATAAAGAAGTCGGCCCCCTTCCCCGCTCTTCCCGACGAAATCAAGGAGGATTACTTCGAGTTCGGCGTAAGGTTCTGCCCCGAGTGCATGATGTAACGTTTTCCCATGAGAAATATTTTCATTACTACAATAGCTCTGCTTTCGGTCTTTACCACACTTGAGGTGGCCAATGCCAAAGTCTATATTGACATAGACTCGCCTGCGGGGGTGAAGCTGCCGATAGCAATCCAGGAGTTCAAGGTAATAGTCGATGAGAGACGCTTGGACGACAGTCTCGACGCCATTGATTCCCACGCCTTGACAAACTCGGTCGTGGATACGCTTTACGGTGACCTTCGCTTTACCGGTCTCTTCGACATAATCGACAAAGCGGCATACCTCGAAGACCCCGCAAGCTCCAGTCTTACGTTAAGGGGCACGGACTTCTCCGATTGGCGTACAATAGGAGCGGAGCTGCTCATAAAGGGCGCGGTCTCGATATCCGGCAAGAGGGTCACCGTGGAGTTCAGGCTCTTTGACACAGTAAAAGAGACTCAGCTCATAGGCAGAAGGTATGTTGGCAGGGGTACAGACCCGCGCGCGATAGCGCATGCATTTGCAGACGACTTGATGCTCGAGATAACGGGAACACGCGGCATATTCTCGACAAGGCTCATCTTCGTATCCGACAGGACCGGCACCAAGGAGATATACGCCTCGGATTACGACGGCAGAAATCTCAGACCTCTCACAAACAACGGCTCTATAAACCTGGCGCCTTCATGGTCGCCCGACGGCGAGAGACTTCTCTACACAAGCTATGTCGACGACCACCCGATACTCTTTATCCAGGAGCTAAGAAGCGGCAAGGCCGTGAGCGTGCCTACGGCAGCTGACGTAAACATCGGGGGACGCTGGTCTCCCAACGGACGCGACATAGCCCTATCTATAAGTACGCCAAAGAGCCCCGAGCTCTTCATCCTCGACCCAGAGACGAAAAAAAGGACCCAGGTCACCAACAACTACTCAATAGACGTCTCGCCTTCATGGTCGCCTGACGGCGAGAGCATCGTCTTTGTATCCAATAGAGGTGGAAATCCCCATATCTATATGATAAAATTGACAAACGGCGTGACCAAAAGGGTCACCTACACCGGAAAATACAATACCGACCCTGCCTGGTCTCCAGACGGACGATACGTAGCCTATACAAGCGCGGAGAAGGGGAAGTTCAATATCTGGATAATTGGCAGTGACGGTAAGGGAGCCAGAAGGCTTACCGAAGTAGGGTCCAACACAACGCCATCGTGGTCACCGGATGGAAGATACATAATATTTGGCTCCAAAAGAGACGGCGAAGATGGCCTATACATAATGAGGTCAGACGGCAGCGCACTGAGAAAAATTAATACCAACGGCCCTGCGAGCGCACCGTCCTGGTCGCCGTACCTTAGATAAATAGAAAGCAGATAGGCCTATGAGATCGACATCATATATAACCACAGCACTTGCATTGCTACTGGCAACCGTAACCGGGTGCGTTAGCGTGAACTCCGGGGGCTCTTTGAGTGAAAAAGTCGCCTCGCTTGAAGATGAGAACGCCGCATTAAAGGCCGAGCTTGAGCAAGTCGATAGCGAGATGGAGGTGGCCAAGAAGATACTGGCCGATATCGGCAAGTCACAGGCCCGCTCCTACGCGGATATGGACATATTGCGGGGCGATATTAACGCGCTTAGCGGCACGATCGAGGAGAGAGACTTCGAATTGGCAAGGGTCAAAGAGAATTTGGACCTCTTATCCGATACGATAAACTCTCTGGAACAAAGACTTATGGCAATCGAAAGGCTCGGTCTGACCGACCAAGCCGCAGCTGAAGGCGACGGCAACGGACAAGCAAGCAACCCCATAGACGAGCTAAGGGCATCAATAGAGAAGTTAAGCTCCCGCCTTTCTTTACTGGAATCAAAGATTGGCGAAGACAAGCCCAAAGTAGAGCCTGATCGGGCGGATACCGAAGCCAAGGAAGCCCTCCCGGACCCTGGCACGCTTTACATGGATGCACTCAACAAGCTCAGGATTGAAAAAGACTACCTAAACGGGCTCGAGGAATTCAGGCGCTTTCTATCCCTATTCCCAAAACACGAGCTTGCTGACAACGCACAGTACTGGATAGGCGAGATATACTACGGCCAGGGCGACTGGGAAAGAGCCGCACTTGAGTTTAACAAGGTAAGAGAGGGGTACCCGGAAGGCGACAAGCTCTCTGCCGCGCTCTTAAAGCTTGGACTTTGCTTTGAAAAACTCGGAGACACCGAATCGGCTACAAGCCTCCTTGAGAGTGTCATCGAGAAGTACCCGGACAGCTCCGAGGCAGAGCTTGCAAAAGAACATTTGAAGAAGTCCAAGTAATGCGAGAGCCTGCCCTCTTGTTTTTCGATATTGAAACCCTCCACACACTTACACACCCTCAAAGCAGTAACAGGTAAGGAGAAGATGGGCGCCGAGGTATCTACAGTCAGGTGCGGCAGTTACGAAGTCGAAGAGGTCTACTCGGCCGTTAGGCGCTCTATTGAGCTTATCGGCGGAATCGAGAGCTTTGTAAAGGACAAAGAGCGTGTCCTTATAAAACCAAACCTCCTTGGGGCCAAGCCAAGGCACTCGGCAGTAACCACCGACCCGGCCATTGTCGGCGCGCTCATACGGATTGTAAAGGAGGCCGGGGGCGTGCCGCTGGTGGGCGACAGCCCGGGGCTAGGCACCGCAGCAAAGGTGGCGGCAAAGAACGGACTTAGAGAAGAAGTAGAGCGGCTCGGCGCAAAGCTAATCGAGCTCTCGACACCCGTCGAGGTAAGAAACACAAAGGGGCTTAGGTTCAAAAAACTCGTAGTCGCGGAGGAGGCCCTCGACGTTGACGTTATAATAAACGCACCAAAGCTCAAGACCCATGCCCAGATGTTTCTTACCATGGCCGTAAAAAACATCTTCGGCTGCGTTCCCGGAAAGAGGAAGGTCCAGTGGCACCTCACCGCAGGCGTTGACAGCGACTACTTCGCCGACATGCTCCTTGAGCTCGCACTCTTTATTAAGCCGCGACTATCAATCCTCGATGCCGTCATATCCATGGAGGGCAACGGACCTGCGAGCGGCACGCCGAGAGAGACCGGTTTTGTCATGGCCTCTACAGAGCCGATAGCGCTCGACAGAGCTGCATGCGAAGTGCTCAAAGCAAACCCCGAAGACATGCCGACGCTAAAAAGAGCCAAAGAGCACGGCCTCGGGACCACCGATATAGACAAGATAGAGCTACTCGGAGACGCTACAAGCGAGCTCGAGGTCACGGACTTTGAATTTCCTCCGCTAATCAGCACAAACTTTACGGCATCTCTGCCCGGATTCATAGACAAACGACTGCGCAAGGCCGCATCCTCAAGACCATTCATACTTACCTCCAAGTGCATGCTCTGCAACGTCTGTGTGGCTGTATGCCCGGCAGAGGTCATGGAGAACACCAACCAGATGCGGATAAACATAGACTACAACGGATGTATTAGGTGCTTCTGCTGCCAGGAGATGTGTCCGCATAACGCCATCACAGTAAAAGAGGGCTGGCTAAAAAGACTTATACCCGGACTCTGAGACTTACCTTAAGAGGCAATGGCATCCTTGTGCACTTAAAAGCGAGCGTGCGAGGGGCAAGCAAACCGGACCGATAATGAATAGTAAAGATGGAGAAGTGCAAAAGAAAGCGAAAAGAAGCGTCTGGGTACTCAGAGCGGCGGTCCTGGTCCTGCTATTTGCGCTCGTCTTCGTACTCCTCTCTGTCATACCGCTGGATATAACCAAATACAAGCCCGAGATCAAGGCATTCTTCGACGATAAGCTCAACGGCTCAATAGATATGGAGCGTGTCGAAGTAACGTTTCTTCCGCAACCGAGGATACGGCTCACCAACTTTACTTTGAGAGACACTAAAGAAGCAATCGTAGCGGCAGAGACGGCGGGTGCCGACGTCTCGCTCATNNATAATCGACAATGGGAATATTACGATAAGGCGAGATGATGACGGAAAGATAAACTTCTCGAAAATTAGAAAGATAAAGTTATACGAGATTAAGCTCAATGCGATAAAGATAACCGACTCACAGATAACCGTAACCGACGACTTTGGCACTCGCAAGACGCACTATGAACTCGCCGGCACCAACACTATCATCTCAAGGATAAAAAACGGACTTGCCTACTCCTTAAACGGTGTGCTTCTTCCTTACACATCGATAGATATCTCCGGCAGGGCAACAAGGAAAGACGACCTCTGGGACCTCTCCGGCTCTCTCGAGTTCGGAAACCTGAAGACCGAGGAAGTCATACCATACATAGGCAAGGAGAAGCTCGAGAACACCATTGTAAGGGGTTCGTTCTCGCTTGATGCGGTATACAGCTTTACGGGACGCTCGCCCTTTGAAGAGCTCGGACTTGCCGAAGACCCTTTTGCTGGTCACGGCATAATAAAGGGTACGATATCCTCCGAGGACCTTGTAATAGACGAACCGAAGGTGCTTGCGCGTCCCCTCCTATCGGAAGAGAGTTCATCNNATTATAAGCGGAAGAATGAAGATACTTCAATCAAGCACGCTTGAGCGCAGCATCGAGCTTGAGGTCTCAAGCACACCGATAGACGCAGCATACTTTAAGGAGGTAATGCCCAAAAAGGGTGTGCCGGAGTCGGCGAGGTCAATAGTCGACGACACAAAAGACCTCACCGGGAGTATCGCCATAAAGAGGCTTTGGTACTCAAACACTCTTATCGCTTCGTCTTCGGTTATTGAGACTAACACAGCCTCGCCAATTGAAAATTTGACGCTCTCGCTTGAGTTAAAGGACTTCGGCTTTAAGCATGAGAGGATGATGAATGCGTTTGGGGACTTTCGCGGCGAGCTCCTCCTTGAGCGCGGCTCGCTAGTTATAAATAACGTCTCCGGGGAGTACGGCTCTTCGACATTAAAGAACGTTCACGGCGAGGTAAGAAACATCACCACCTCGCCCGAGCTCGATATCGAGCTCGGGGCCTCGCTCGATTCGGCAGAGGCCTTCGACGAGATTGATTATGCGCTGAAAGAGGTCGAGCTCGGCACTCTCTACCTTGACGGAGGCTCAAGGCTCAGCCTCGAAGTAACCGGAAGTTTGGGCTCTGTGATAAAGCTCGACTCCTCGGTAGACCTTACCGATACCACTATACACAAAGGCAATTACCTCGAAAAAATAAGAGGACACCTTTTAAAGCTCGACTCAACTGTAACACTCGACGAGTCAGGGCTCTCCTCGGCCGAGGGTAAGCTCACAACCGGATCTTCTACAGTTGACTTAAAGGCCTCTTCCGTACTCGACGGTAAATCCAATGCAAGGAGCTACAGCGTAGAGGCACGCTCCGAGGCCATTTCGATAGAAGACGTTTTGCCGCTTACTCCACTACTCTCGCACCATTCTCCGGCCAAGGGCGCTATCACGTTTGACGTAAAGATCAACGATATAGGCAGCACCAAAACGACCGCTTACCTTGGCGAGGCGAGGATAGAACAGGGACTATTCAAGAGCCCATATCTCGCAAAGAGCGTTAGAGACTTCAACGCCACGCTCAGGTTAAACGGAAACACCGGCACGTTCGTCGTAGAGGAGTTCAAGGTCGGCGACTCCGATGTTTCAGGGAAGGTCACCCTCACCGACATATCCAAAGGCACGACAAGCTTCAGCTTTTTATCTCAGAACCTCAACGTATTAGACGTATTCGACGAGGACTCGGGGGTCTCAAAGGTAGACAAGCGCGACCTTGGCGATAAAAATACCGCAAGCGCTGAGCACTCACCCCACTTTACGGGAAGCGGCACTCTGACCATAAAAAAGGGCACGATAGGCAGGATATCCTTCGATACCTTCAGGACCGAGGTAACACTCGATAAGGAGAAGGCAACGCTAAGGCCGCTTGTCTTTTATACCAACAGCGGCCAGGTCGACGGCGAGATGAACATATACAGGTCGCGCTCTGCACCGCTTTTCTTCAAGACCTCCCTTGTAGTCTCGAGGCTCGATACAAGGTCGCTTATCGGAGAGCTTGGTGCCAGGCGTGAGATACTAACAGGGCGCTTGACGGCGCTAATAGAGCTTGAATCGAAGCGGGTCAAGGGGCCGTTCACCTCGGGGCTTGACGGCGATGTAAGGCTCACCACCGTCGACGGCAGGCTTTGGAAGTTCGTTGTTCTAAGCAAGATATTCTCCATAGTGAACATCATATCCATAAGCGATCTACTCAAAGACGGTTTGCCTTACAAGACCATATACGGTGACTTCAAGATAAACGACGGTGTAATAAGCACCGAGAATATGGCGCTCGACAGCGATTCGCTTCGCATCTCGGCAATCGGCAAGATCGATACCACGCAGAAGAGCATCGACGCCACCCTCGCCCTCCATCCGTTCGTTACAATGGACAAGGTCGTCTCGAGCATACCCCTGGCCGGGTGGATACTGATAGGCGAAGGCGGGACCATAAACATGTACTACGACCTCGATGGGCCTCTCGGTGATATGCGCGTTGAGCCTGTGCCGGTAAAGGGGCTCGGTAAGAAAGCCCTCGGCATTCTCGAAAGGCTTTTGACCTCTCCGGTAAAAGGCGTTGAAGTAACCGGGCCAGCAGGCGGCACAGAGAAAAGGCCCGACGAAGAAGGAGTCGATAAGTGAACGACCAAGCAAAACGAGGACGCGGCTTTTGGAACACCCTAAAGGTCGAGTGGTACAGACGAGGACTCAGGTACTCAAATATGGCCGAGAAGGTTCTCGGTGTTATGCTTAGGAGGACAAAACAGGCAGAGAGCTTTCTTGACGTGGGGGCCGGATGCGGTACGTTGACGATACCGCTTGCAAGGGCCGGAAAGAAGGTAACTGCACTCGAGCCTTCAACAAACATGTTTGCAGCTCTCGAAGAAGAAATCAAGGCGACCGGAGTCAGAGACGTACGCACCATAAACGCCCTCTGGGGAGAAGCTGATGTGGATAGTCATGACGTAATAGTCTGCGCCAACGTACCAGAGCTTTTAAAGGACTCGACGAATTTTCTTATCGAGGCAGACAGGCTCGCAGAGAGGGCCGTCTTTCTTATCACGGGCGCCGACCCCTTGGCCGACAAGTTCTACTATAAGGAGCTATACCCGCTTATATTCGGCAAACCCTTCCCCCCGAGGACCGACTACCTGAAGACCTATACTAACCTTCACTCGCTTGGGATATACGCCAACGTGGAGATTATAGAGTACGACTTCGACCAGCCCTTTAAAGACCTCGAAGAGGCAATAGAGTTCTGGAAGGAGTACATGGGGATAGTAACGGAAGAGCACGACGAAAAGCTGCGTGATTTTCTCGACAAAAAACTCGATAAAGACGAGGAAGGACCCGTGGCGCGCTTTCATAAAAAGAGCGCGGTAATATGGTGGCATAAGGAGCAAGGTGCCTAAAAACTATGGCTGGACTTCATCAGGAGCCCGACACCGAGGTAGGTAAAGAGCACTACAAAGAAGCCGAGTACCGTTGCCACTGCAAGCCCCCTACCCCGCCACGAGCTAACGTGCCAGGCGTGCATCGCTCCCGCATACCAGAACCAGACTATGAAAGACCATATCACCTTCGGCTCCCAGAGCCAGTATATCCCCCAGGCGAGATACGCCCATACGGCGCCAGAGAACATCGAGGCCGAGAAGAAAAAGAAACCCCAGATAATACTCCTTGCCGCTATATCCTGAAACGCACCGAGCCTCTCTTCGCTCTTTGAGAGCAAAAACCCGGATACAAGGTAAAGGAGGGCGCCTGAGAATGCGAGGGAAAAAAACGCGTATGCCGCAAAGGAGCTCGATACATGCGCTTCGAACCAGCGTGTCTTAAGAACCAGCGGAAGCTCCCTTGCGGGGGTCTCGTTAAAAAAGGCAAAGATTATGGCCGTCACACTCAGCGGCAGGGTTATCAATGCGGTGAGTTTTTCACCATAACGGATAAAGACGACGAGCGTTAAGAGGGCGGTACAGTAGCTGTAGAGCAGGAGCGTCTCGTATACATTCGCCATCGGCAGATGGCCGGCCTCGAAGGTGCGTGTTACAAGGGCCGCGGTATGGAGGACTACCCCGATTGTCAAAAGGGCTGAACTGAGAGCGGCGCGTGACCTGCCCTTTGAAAGACCATGCCACACGACTGATGCTATTGTTGCGATATAGAATATGAGAGAGGCAAGCAGTAGGTGTTTCATCTCGGTTGCCAGTAGCGGCTATCTCCTTTCGTCTGTCCAGATGTAGCGGTGTATCTGGACCTGTAGCCTTACCCTCAGCGCGTCTTTCAGAATCCACTCGGCAAGCTCTGAGGCCGGCAACTCCGGCCTTACCGGGGCAAAGAGAACCTTACTGGTCCTTCCTTCGAGGTAGTCTTGAATGAACTTCTTGGCGAACTCATAGTCTTCGCGGTTGCTGATTACAAACTTTATCTCGTCTTCCGGTGTGATATGCTCGAGGTTATCGATATCGAAGGCCCCCTGCTGTCCGCTCGAAGGACACTTTATGTCTACTATCTTTACCACCCTCTTATCTATCACCCCGAGATCCTCGGTACCGTTTGTCTCAATCAGGACCTTGTAGTCGGCATCGAGCAGCCTCTTTGCAAGCTCGCGGGTCTCTCTTTGCAAGAGAGGCTCGCCGCCGGTTATCTCTACAAGCCAGGTATTAAACTTTGCAAGCTCGGAGAGGACCTCCTCCAAATGCATCTCCGTGCCCTCGCCGATGCTGCGGGCATACTCTGTATCGCACCAATTGCACGAGAGGTTGCATCCGGCGAGCCTTACAAAGGCGCACGGGATGCCTACGTATGTCGACTCCCCTTGAATACTAAGAAATATCTCCGAGACCTGCATCTCTCTAGTCCTTCTTCCCCTCTTTGGCCTCGTTGCCGCCCGTCTTCTTCGCCTTCTGAGACTTTGGTCTGCCAAAAGCCTTTAAGCTTCGCGCCAGTTCTCCAAGCCTCTTCTCGACGAGATAATTAATACTGCCTTTTGGAAACTTATCATCCTTGCCCCTTTTGCCCACCTCTACGCCGGCGAGTATCTCAAGACCCTCGTCTACGTACTCTATAGGATAAATGGAGAACTTGCCCTCCCTCACCGCCTCTATGACGTCCTTTTTGAGCATGAGGTTCTTCACATTCCGACTCGGTATTATCACTCCCTGGTCTCCACCAAGGCCCTTGGCGGCACAGACGTCGAAGAAGCCCTCTATCTTCTCGTTTACCCCCCCTATCGGCTGCACCTCGCCCTTCTGGTTCATCGACCCGGTGACCGCTATTCCTTGCTTTAGCGACACCCCAGAGAGACTCGACAAGATGGCATAGAGCTCGGTGCATGTGGCGCTGTCTCCCTCGATCGCCTCGTAGAGTTGCTCAAAGGTCACCGATGCCGAGAGCGTGAGAGGAAAATCTCTTGCAAACCTTTCACCGAGAAAATTGGTGAGTATGATGTGGGCCTTGTTGTGTATGCGCCCGCTCATCTTGGCCTCCCTCTCTATATTCACCACCCCCGTATCTCCCATAAAGGTCATCGCCGTGACCCTCGAGGGTTTTCCAAAGGCGTAGTCTCCCGGGTTCAATACGGCAAGTCCGTTTACCTGACCGACGACCTTTCCATCGGTAGAGACCATGATGGTATCCTCGGTTATGTATTCCCTGAGTTTGTCTTCTATCTTGGAGTTCCTGTATATCCTCTCTCTCTCGGCCTTGTCCACGTGCTCGGCGTCCACCGTCGAGCTGCCCTCCTCGGCTGCCCAGTAGCTTGCCTCTATAACCAGATTCTCTACTGCGCCGAACTTCGCGGTGAGCTTTTTTCTATCGGACGTAAGCCTTGCGCCGTACTCCACTATCCTTGCGACACCGTCTGCGCTAAAGGGCAAAAGCTCCTTATCTTTACAACACTTGGCAACAAACATAGCGTACTCCTGGACTGCGTCCTCTGAGTTTGGAAGCTCCCTGTCGAAGTCCGCTTTCACCTTGAAAAACTTCCTGTACTCCTTGTCGAGGTTGTATAGTAGGTAGTATAGAAATGGCTCGCCTATCACCACTATCTTGATCCTCACGGGTATGGGGCTTGGTTTCAAGGTGGTCGTCGATACAAGCCTGTACTGTTCCCATACGTCCTCTATACGCGCCTCGCCGGTCTTTATCATCCTCTTTATAGCGTCGTAGACGAATATGTTTCTGAGTAAATCCAGGGCATTAACGACAAGGTAGCCGCCGTTTGCCCTCTGTACGCTCCCGGACTTTATCATCGTAAAGTCAGTGGATGCCACACCGTACTGAACCTTATGCTCTATGTGCCCAAAGAGGTTATAGTAAGTGGGGTTGGTCTCCACTACGACCGGTGCCCCCTCGGTATCCTTGTTGTTTACAAAGAGGTTTACCGTATATCGCTCAAAGGAGGGCTCCTGCTGTGGCAGCTTGAGTCCGGCTATCGGTAAAGGCACATCTTCCCTTGGCCTGAAGTCGTCTATGTTGCCGAGCACTTCCTCACGGGCTGCCTCTAAGTAGCTTACGACGTCCTCGAACTCGGAGTATCTTTCAAAGAGCTCGTTAAAGAGCGGGGTGACCACGTACTGGACGACCTCCCTGTCTAACTGCCTTATCCTCTCCTTGGTCTCCTTATCAATCGACCTTGCCTCTCTTATCGCATCCCCGAGCTTATCCTGCAAGAATTTGGTATTCTCGT
>JABAHQ010024186.1_pt1 | contig 15646 bp, 9 predicted proteins | sample 7062091 | NCBI WGS metagenome assembly JABAHQ01 (sample SAMN14534359, study PRJNA622989) | marine sediment metagenome | biome: marine biome [ENVO:00000428]; feature: marine pelagic biome [ENVO:01000023]; material: deep marine sediment [ENVO:00002113] | place: India: Gulf of Kutch | collected...
ACCCCACCCTGTCGAATGAGCGCTCCCCATCATCGATCCACCGATGCCGAAAAGCCCGCGTCGATCGGTCGCGCCCGCATCGGAGGACCCGAGATCAGGCTCCGGAGCCAAGTGAGGGAAAGGGACCGCGGGCTCAGCCTCCGCACGGCTCCGCTCTCCAGGCCCAGGGTGTGGATGATCCTCGGCCCCTCCCGGTTCAGGCCATGGGGCACGTGCACGAAGGCGATTCGTCGACCCTCCGGCGACCACCGTGGATCGATCGCGTCTCCGGTCTCCGTGTACGTCACCCTTCGCTGATCCGATCCGTCCCGCTTCATGACGTAGATCTCCGTGGATCCGGCGCGCCACGACATGAATGCGATCCGTCGACCGTCCGGGGACCAGGTGGGGTACATCCCGTTGTTCGGATCGATCGTGAGGCGGGCGAACTGGGCCTCCTCCAGGAAGAGGAGGTGGACGTCTCTCCCCACGTGGAGTGCCAGCCTGGAACCGTCCGGGGACCAACGGGGGAACCAGTTGGTGCCGAAATCGGTCAGGCGCCTCGGGCTGGAGCCGTCCTTCTCTATGATCCAGACGTCGAAGCGCCCGCTCCGGTCCGACATGAACGCGATCAGCTCCCCGTCCGGGGACCACGACGCCGATACGTCCCGGGCGGGGTCCTCGGTCAGGCGCCTCGGATCCGACCCGTCCGCGCTCATCACGTAGATCTCGAAGTTACCGTCCCGGTTCGTATCGAAGACGATCTCCGTCCCGTCGGGCGAGAAGTTCGGGTAGCCGTCGCTGGCCGGATCGTGGGTGAGGCGCTCCTGGTTCGAGCCGTCGGCGTCCATTACGTAGATCTCGGAGTTTCCCTCCCGCTGTGAGTAGAATGCGATCCGCTCCCCGTCCGGCGACCAGGATGGGCTCCCGTCGACCGGAGGCCGGGTCGGGACGAAGACGAGGATTCCTCCCACGAGCACACCCAGGGCCAGGGCAGCCGCGGCGACCGTACGCACGATCTCTCGTCCCGGCAACGTTCGATCAGCCGCCCCGGAGCATGGGATCGGCCCGGACGCGCAGAGCGCCCACGTAGCTTCTGCCGTTCACCGTCATCCGGACCCTGTATGTGCCGGGACTCACGGGATCGCCGGCCACGTCGTCCCGACGCCACCAGGGCACGTCGTCCAAATCCGCGGCGCACCCGTCCGCTTCCGGAGAGGCAGTGGCCAGATCCCACTCGATCCGGCCGAGTCCGGGCTCCGCCTCCACGGTGCAACGGCGCACCACGCTTCCCTCGCCGTCCAGGATCTCGAAATCCACCCGACCCTGAGCCGAGTCACCGAGCCAGTAGTTGACCGACCCGTTCTTGGACGGATTCTCCCCCACGTGCGCGTAGGCGCCCCCGTCGTCCTGAGGCTCGATCTCGAGCCACTGGGTGGCGATCGGATTCTCCAGCAGCCGCGCTTCGGAAGCCCTCACCTCCGGGGTCAGCTGCTGCAGCCCGGAGATGTCGTCCAGGATCCAGATTCCACGGCCGTGTGTGCCGATGATCACGTCCGCCTTCCGCGGGTGAACCACGATGTCGTGAACCGCCACCGTGGGCAGATTCCTCTTCAGCGCCGCCCACCTCTCACCTCCGCCGACGGTGAAGTAGATCCCGAACTCGGTTCCCGCGAAGAGAAGATTCGGATTCCTCGGGTCCTGCTCGATCGCGTAGACCGGCTCGTCGTCCGGGAGATTCCCCGTGATCTCCGTCCAGGTGCGTCCGTAGTCCGTGGTCTTGAAGACCCAGGGCCGGAAGTATCCGAGCTCGTGCCCGTCGTAGGAGAGGTACGCTGTCGCCCCGTCGAACTTCGAAGGGAGGATTCGACTGACGTAGATATCGTCCCGGGGCAACCCCGGGACGTTGCGACCGACGTTCGTCCAGCTCTCGCCTCCGTCCCTGCTGAGCTGCACGTTCCCGTCGTCGGTGCCCACCCAGAGAACGCCCGGAAGGACAGGCGATTCTCCCAGCGTGACGATTGTTCCGTAGTACTCGGCGCCGCCGCCGGGGTGGGCGTCGGGACTGAGTCCGCCTGACGCCTTCCGGGTGCGCTCCGGATCGTTCTTCGTCAGGTCGGGGCTGATGATCTCCCACTCGTCGCCCCTGTTCGTGGACTTGAAGAGGTGGTTGGCCCCGTAGTAGATCGTGCTGGGCTCGTGGGGTGAGAGCTTCATGGGGGGAAGCCAGTTCCACCGAAACGCGCCCATCCCGGCGTCCCGATAGTCGAAGTCCTCTCCCGGCTCGGGGGCCGGACCCCACCCCTTCTCCAGCTGAGCCCTCTCGATCTCCGGCGTGACGTACTCCTCGTAGTTCAGGATGTTGACGCCCTTGTTTGGCCGGATGTCCACGCTCGTCCGCAAGAGGGCGTCGCTTCTGAGGGTCTGGGGTCCGGCCCCCCGCGGATCACGGTTCGTGTAGACGACCCGCCAGTCCGTCGGATCGATCTGGATATGCGTACCGTCCCCACCCTGTAGATTGTACCAGTCGGCCAGATAGATACCGTCCGCCCGGGTCATCGAGGGTCCGCAGGACGAGCCGGCGTCCTGGAGCCCCCCGCAGACGTAGTACGGATCGCGCGTGTCCACGTCGACCCTGTAGTACTGGGTGACGTTGAGGTTCTTGAACGTCACCCAGCTCTCACCCCCGTCCTGGGTCAGGGTCACCCCCCCGTCGCTCCCGACCCAGAAGCGCTGCGCGTTGTGCGGATCCAGCCACATGGCGTGGTAACAGTGTCCCCCGCCGTCTTCCTCGAACCGGTGGAGCGTCCTCCCTTCATCCGTGGAGTACTGGAGGTTCTGGTTGTAGTGGAACGTATGCTCGTCGTCGTGAGGGCTGATCGCGACGTGGTTGTAGTAGAAGGGTCTGCTCCAGTAGCGGTTCACGTACTCCCAGGACTCCCCTGCATCCTCGGAACGGTATAGCCCCGATCCGAGCCGCGACAGGTCGTTGTAGGCGACCGAATCCTCCGGGGACGGATGGAAGCCGTGCTCGTAGTGGGCCATGAGCACCGAGGGGTCGTTGGGCGCCACATCGATTCCGATCTTGCCGGACGGGCCTTCCGGTAACCCGTTCGTCAGCTCTCGCCAGCTCTCGCCCCCGTCAGTGCTCTTGAAGATCCCCCCGTTGGGGCCACCGCTCTCCAGGATCCAGGGGGTCCTGTGACGCTCCCAGAAGCTGACGTAGAGCGTCGTCGGATCCGTCGGGTCCATTTCGAGGTAGAGGGCCCCGGTCCTTCCGTCGTCTGGCAACCCGTTTGTGAGCTTCTCCCACGTCTCTCCGCCGTCGGTGCTCCTGAAGAGACCTCGCTCACCCCGGTTGTTGGTGTGCCAGATGTTCCCCAGCGCCGTCACGTAGACGATATCCGGGTCATCCGGGTGGAGGACCACGGAACCGATCGTGTAGGCGTTGCGGAGGCCCATATGGCGAAAGTTCTCCCCCCCGTCGCTGGACTTGTAGACGCCGTTGCCCCAGGCCGCGGTGTTGCGGCCACACTCTTCCCCCGTGCCGACCCAGATAATGCGCGGGTCGGCCTGGTAGATCGTGACGTCCCCGATCGAAGCGGCACCGTAGTTGTCGAAGATCGACGTCCATCGGGTTCCTCCGCTCGTGGACTTCCAGACGCCTCCGGAGGCGGTGCCCACCACCACGTGCGTCCAGTCGTCCTCGAGGGCGTCGATGGAGGAGATCCGTCCGCGCTGGTTCCCGTTTCCGATGTTCCGCCACTTCAGATCCCGCACCAGGCTCTCCTCGAACTCTTGGGCGCTCCCCGCCTCCACGACGCCGGCGAAGGAGAGGAGGGTGCCCGCGGCGACCAGCCAAAGAACGGGCCTGCGCGTCTTCGAACGGCTCATCTGGCTCTCCTTCGTCCTCGGATTCCTTGCCTCTCCTCGGGGTCGCCCCGGCGGCGCGTCGTCCTTCCTCCCCCTGCGAGTTCATCCGCCTTCCGGTCCCACCCGACTCTCTCTCCCTTCGCCGGGGGGGCGACACCTCCGGACGCCCGCAAAGGAATACGGCCGGCGGTCGGGAACACCCGACCGCCGGCCGCCTTGGTCCACCATGCGGAGACGGGTCGAGCCACTCTCTCAGGGCCGGCGAGAAGTCACCGGTTCCCGCCCTGATCCGAGATCGTCCCGGGCGATTGGCTCATCCAGGCGGGGTGGGGCAGGAACGGTCGGTTCACGATGTCGAACTCGGCGTCGGCCTTGGATTCGGCCACGATCGCCGCGACCTCCTCCATCACGCGCTCGTTGTCGATGACGATCCCGTCCTTGACCGTGTAGACGATGCCGTCGGTCCGGTACATCTCCCCTTCTTCGTTCATCCGGATCGCCCCGAACGGGTAGAGGTAGCGAAGGTTTCTGGCGGGATTCCCGTCGACGATCAGGAGGTCGGCCACGTACCCCTCGTGCACGAGACCCAGCTTCGGCTCCATCAGAAGCTCGGCGCTGTTGCGGTTGGCGCTCTTGAGCACGCCCAGCCCGTGCATCCCCGTCTCCCGGAGGAGCTGCAGCTCACGGATGTTGCCGAAGCCGCCCGTGGACCACTGGTAGTTGTCGTCGGTGCCGAACACGACCCGCCCTCCACGCCCGTGGAACGCGTAGATCAGCTCGCCCCACAGGTCGTACATGTACTGCCAGTAATACTCGTCGTCGGACGTCCAGTCGTACTGGAAGGCCGCGTGATTCTCCGTGCTGGGAAGGTGGTGCTCCCACAGGGCCTGGTGCGTGTACTTCTCGTGCCACGGAAGTCCCTGGGCCCGGATGATGTCCCGGTTCGCCTCGTAGGTGGCCCGGTTCGGCTGCATGGTGACGCCGTAGGCGACCAGCGAGTCCACGACCTGGTTCAGCAGGCGCTCCCGGCTGACCGGGTTCGTGCCGACGTCCACCCAGACCTGGGCCGCCCGGCGAAAGCGCTCGTTCTCGTCGCTGTAGTGGTAGGTCCTGGGATAGTCCTGCACCTCCTGATCCAGCGCCGACTCGGCGTAGCCGTAGTGATGGACGATCATCGTGACCCCGAGCCGAGCCGCGTCCACGGCGTTGACCTCGGCGGTGCTGGACGGCTGGATGTGGACCCCGGTGATGCCGCCTGACTCGTCGACCGCCCGGGCCGCCGCCCCGAAGAGCTCCGCGTTCCAGCACAGGCCGTTCAGGTAGACCTGGCGGACCCCGTTCCCAATCATCTCCCGGGCGATCTCCGGCGCCATGGAGGGATCTTCGAGCTGCTCGTCGGTGAAGTCCGTCGTCGCCCCCCAGGCGTAGATGGGAAAGAGGCGCGGGGCGAGGATGTCGTTGTTCCTACTCGGCTCCAGGTCGTCCTGGATCCGCTCGTCCTCGGCCGGTCCGATGCTCGTCACGCCGGTGGCGAGCTGCATCAGATAGCTATATCGGAGAGGAAGCCACTCGTCCCGGAGGTGAAGGTGGAGGTTGATCATCCCGGGCATGACGTAATACTCGCCCTCGCCGTCGATCACCCGGTCTCCGGTGATCTCTTCTTCGGGGTCGTACCGGCTCATCTCCCGGATCACGTTGCCCTCGATCACCACGTCGTAAGGGCCCACCGGGGCCGTGCCGTTGCCCGGAAGCACCCACACGTTCCGGATGACGAGCCGCTCGTAGGGACCCTCGGCCAGCTCCCCGAACCGCTTCGTCTCCCCGGGCGTCGCATTCAGCTCGATCGGACCGCTCTGGGCCGCGACCGGCGCAAACGACACCACGAGCGCACCGGCCGCGAGCGTGAGCACGGTCACCTTCGACCGGGCCGTCTTCAGGACCGTCGATACCATGAGACTCTCCTGGCGCATCTGGATATCCGCCTCGATAGGCGCCCCTCTCACCCGACGGTCGCTCCTCGAACGCCGTCGGGTTCGGGAGGTCGCCCGCCGTATCCGGCGCCTGGCTCGCTCAGTTCCCTGCAGGCTCAAGCTCCTCAAGGGAGGCGATGCCCCGGGTCTGCTTCTGCTCCTCCACCATTCGGCGCACGTCGGCACGAAGCTGGCGCGCGTCGTAGACGATCCCGTCCTTGATCGTGTAATTCACCCCGCCCACGCGCTCCACCTCTCCCGTCTCGCCGTTCAGAAGACGGTGACCCGTTCCGTAGAGCACCTTCAGGTTCTGCACCGGGTTCTCGTCCACGACCACCAGGTCCGCCAGCAGACCCGGCCGTACAACCCCAAACCGGATCGGCTCTCCCTTCGGGTCGAAGAGCGCCTCGGCCGCGTGCATCGTCGCACCCCGGAAGATCTCCAGGGGATGGAAGCCCGCCTCCTGAAGCAGCTCCATCTCTTCGATCGTCGAGAAGCCCAGGAGATTGTAGATGTATCCGGCGTCCGAGCTCACCGTCACCCGGCCGCCCGCGTCCTTGTAGTCGTCCAGGAACGCCATCCAGACCCGGTAGAAGTTCTTCCACGCCACCTCGTCCCACGTGGTCCAGTCGTAGTAGTACGACCCGTGGTTCGTGCGGCCCGCCGTATAGAACTCCCACAACGACGGCAGCGTGTAGTCCTCGTGCCAGTCCGCGGTACGCGCCCGCATCACGTCCCGGCTGGCCAGGTACGCAGTCATCGTCGGATCCAGGATGAAGTCCAGCTCCAGGAATTCCTGGATCAGGGCGTTCCACTCCTCGCTTCCCTGCTCGTGGATCAGGTTCCACTGACGGGCCACCTGGCCGAAGCGGTGCTGCTCGTTGCTATAGTTCATGTCCACTGGCCAGGGCTGGACGTCGTGGTCGTCGTAGAGCGCCTCGAAGAGGCCGTAGTAGTGGGTCATGGCGTCGAGCCCGACCCGTGCCGCGTCCAGGGCGTTCATCTGGGCCACGCCGGTCTGGGCCAGATGGGCCACCGTACCCATCCCGTGCTGGTGAGCCTCGTCGATCAGCGCCTCCATGATCTCAGGGCGATGAGCGCCCAGCTTGAGCCCGTCGGCCCCGGCTCCGTCCACCTCCTGCTGTGCCAGCCAGCGCACCCACGCCCGAGCGTCGTCCGGCGTGATGATCTGCCGGTCCCATCCCTCTCCGCTGCCCGGGCGGTGATAGCTGAACATGCGGGGAGCGGTGATCTCGTTCCGAGCGCTCCGCGCCTTCTCGCTCAGCGACCACCGGAGCGGACCGTACGAGACGCCCCGGGTAGTGGTGATACCGTGCCCCATCCAGAGCTTGTACATGTACTCGGCTTCGGGGGCCTTGGGCACGCCGCCCGTGTGAATATGGAGATCGACGAAGCCCGGAAGCACGTAGCTGCCGTGGGCGTCGATCTCCCGGGTGGCGCCGGTGGGCCGGTCCTCCTCGTCGATCGGGACCCCGGGCACGCCGACGCCGTCCACGTCCACGATGCGGTTGCCCTCGATCACGATGTCCACGGGCCCCCGGGGCGGGGCACCGGTTCCGTCGATCAGCGTAGCGCCTCGGATGATCAGCCGATCGAAGGGGCCCTCGCCCCGGGCCCGGTCCGGAGCCGGCTGAACGACATCCCGCTCCTGGGCCTGCGCGGCGCCGGGAGATCCGAGAGCCGGGCCGACGGCCAGGGCCAGCGTCGCGGCGACCGATGCGAGACGGGGGGTCCAATCTCGGTAGCTCATGGGTGACTCCTTCTGAATTTGGTTGTCAGACCGTCCGTCCTCGAGCCCGGGGTCCGCTCCCGCGAGAAAGCAGCGGCACGGTCGAGCGGCGCCGATCAATCGTCGTCGGACGCTCGACGGCCGAGCGAACGAGAAAGACGGCCGATCCGCCGATCCCGCGCCCCAGGTGCTGATCCTGGACCAGCATGCCGGATGGCGAACCGACCGTCAGGGTCCACGTCCACTCGTGTGGCCTCTGTCCCGATTTGTATTGCGGCGTGCGAGCGCTGAAGGACCGGCGACTTCAGCCGCCGCTGTAGGCCGGGTTGTTGTCCTTCTCGCGCTGCGACACGGGCCACCTCCGATGCACCCCGGCCTGCTTGTTCACGTCGGCCCAACGCTCCGGGATGATCTCGTAGTACCGCATGTCCTGCCATCGGCGGAGCTCAAACCAGAACTCCACGATCCGCTCGTAGCGGAGCTGATCGATGACCTCCTGCTGGTCCGTGCTGTTGAAGTCGATCAAGCCCACCCCGGAGCGGACCTCGTTGATCCGGTCCACCGCGTCCGAGAGGGTGCCGTACATCGCTTCATACTCGGCAATGATCAGACGGGCCTCGTCTGCCCGGCTCACGGGGATGTCGCCGCTCTCGTCCGGATACTTGGTGATCAGGTAGACCGGATCACCGGTACGGACCGACGGACCCTGGTTCTCCCCGTGCTGGATCCGGGGGTCCAGCTCGTCGCTCACCGGATCGATCTGGTTCGCGTACTTCGGGTCCATCCGGTTGTAGCGGGACTGATTGAGCGAATTGAAGACGAAGTTCTCCGAGCCCGGCGGTGCGTAGTTCGCGTACTCGATGAACTCGGAGTTCAGGGCGAGGGCCGCGGCGGCCTCGTCGGCGGCCTGCTGGAAGAGGGATTGGTCCTCACCCCCTCCGTGATGGAGCTCCTCCCAGTAAAGGGAGCGGTACGCCCGGGCGATGGCGCCCCGAGCCGCTGCGGCCAGATTGAGGTCGCTCGCGGCCTCGGCGATTTGCGCGGCCTGCTCGAAGCGCTCGATGGCGTCCCGGATCCCCTGTCGCGGGCTCACGGGCGGATTGTTGTCGTAGACGACGTCCTCGTACAGGTCAGCCAGGGTGATGCGCGCGATCCCGCTCCAGAAGTGACCCCGGGCTACGCGCGCGTCGCTGCCCGGATTCGAAATCAGCTCGATCACGCGGCGGGTGGCGTCATCCGCGATCCAGCGGGACGAGGCCAGGTCGTTGTAGAGATCGTCGTACTGCTGATTGTATCCTCTCGCAAAGCCCTCGTCGATCTGAATCCGGAAGGTTCCGGAACCCGCGAGGAAGCCCTCGTCGGCCATGATCCCGGACCAGGCGGTGCCGTCGTCGTACGCGTTGGCGACCGCGACTTCGGCCGTATTGCCCAGGGCGTCGGCCAGGCCCGGATCGCCGAGGTCTTCGTCGAGGATGTTGGTGGGATTCTCCACGTCGAAGAGGCCCCCGTCACAGGCGGGCAGGGAAATGGCGAAGCACGACGCGAGAACCAGGACCGTCGCGCCGCGCACGCATCGTCGGGCTCCTCCTCCCCACTCAGGCCTGTTCATGTGGCTGTCGGTGTCCATCGCTATCCCCCTCATCGGATCGAGGTCCGGACCGTGAGACCGAAGGTCCGCGGACTCGGTCCTTGCATATAGTCGATGTTCTGGAGGAACTCACTCCGGCTTCCCAGCCCGTGTCCCGGATCGACGATGCCGTTGTAGTTGGGATCCCAGATGAAGACGTTGCGGGCGCTGAAGGAGATCGAGGTCCCGCTGAAGCCCACGCGACTCACCAGGTCGTCCGGCACCTGCCAGGTTAGGGATATCTCCTGGAGCCGGAGGTAGTCCCCCTCCTCCATCCAGTCGCTGAACATGTTGGGATGCCGATTGCCGTACTGGGCGATCAGCTCGCGCTTGCGCTCGGCGGACACCCCACCGTCGGGATCGAGAGCCCGGTTCAGCTCCGCCATGAAGCGGTTGTAGTGCAGGTTCTGGCGGATGAGCTCGCTCTCCCGTGAGATGATGAAGCCGCCCTCCGCCCGGAAGAGGGTCCGTGCGGTGAGGTCGAACGGAAGGCTAAGGTTGGATCCGAACGTCGCGTTCCACGTCGGAGAGGATTCTCCGATGTAGACCAGAGAGTCGGTCCCGTCGGAGGCCTGCAGCCAGTTCGGCTGAATCTGCGCCGGGCTGGTCACCTCGTCGATCGGAACGGCGGTGGACCACGGATCGTCCGGGTCGTGCACGGGGGCAATCACCGCCCCGGGAGAATAGCCTTCCCGGATCTGGCTCCAGCGGCGCCGGCCCTCAATGCGGAAGGGTGGGACACCGCCCATGTCCGTGACCTCCTGGTCGATCCAGGAGTAGGAGCCGTTGACGCTCAGGCCCCATTCACGCCCTTCGAACACCGTCCAGTTCGTCAGGACCTCGACGCCTTTGGACTCCAGGGCGCCGATATTCATGAGCTGGGACTCGAGGAAGCCCAGCGACGGCGACACGGTGGCGGGAAGGAGGGCGTCGGAGGTCTTCTGGTCGAAGTAGACCACCTCCAGCCCGAGCCGGTCGTTCAGGGCCGTGAGCTCGGTTCCGAACTCGATCTCCCTGGAGCGCTCGGGCTTCAGGTCCGGGTTCCCCAGGTTCAGGGGGAGAAGGGCCTGATTGTTCTCGATGCCGGAGACCGGCTCCCAGGTGCGCTGGGCGTCGAAGGCACCGGGCTGGAGACCCGAGGTCCCGTACGCCGCTCGCAGGCGCACCTGGTCGAAGAGCCCCACGTTCCACCAGGACTCGTCCGAGATCACCCAGGACGCGCCGGCCTTCGGATAGAACTCGAAGCCGAAGTCCTCACCGAAGGCCGAGTTGCCGTCCATGCGCATGCCCGCGGTCAGGAAGAAGCGACCACCGAAGCCGAGCTGCTGCTGGAGGAACACCCCTGCATTGATGACCTCCTCGGTGAACTCGTCCACGTCGGTCACCGTCGAGCCGCCTCGCAGGGTCTCCAGCGCGGGGGACGGGAAGTTCGACACGCCGGTCTCCTGCACCACCGTGTTCTCCCAGAAGCTCTGGGCTCCGACCACCGTCGTGGACTCGATGTCGTCGGTGAGCTGGAAGCGAGCGTTGTTCTTGAAATCGATCGTCCAGACCGTCCTCTGGTCCTTCAGGATGTTCCGGGTCCCCGGGTCCGGCGCGGCCGGATTGCCCTCGCCGGCGGGTATGAACTCGATGTCCTCGATGTCCACGTCATTCACGCCGACCTGCAGGTCCGAACGGACGTTGTCCGTCCATGAGTAGCTGAGGCCGCCGCTGATGATGCGGTTGTCCGTGACTTCCTTGGTCCTGAAGTCGAGGGCCCCCTGGATCGTGAAATCCTGCTCACCGTAGGGCCGCTCCTCCGTCACGGCGGCCGGATCCGACAGCATGAACTCCGCGAAGGCTCCCCACCACGGGTGAGGCGCCCTCAGCTCGTTCCGGGTGACGTTGACGTCCAGGCTGCTGGACAGCTTGTCGGTGTGCGCGAAGTCCAGCGTGGTCCGAAGGCTGTAGTTGTCGGCCTCGTTGTTGGGGGCAGATCCGGGCTGGTTGGAGATCCGACCCGACGCGAAGTACTTCACGCCCGGGGTGCCGCCCCGGACCGAGGCGGAGAAGTCCTGCTGCCATGCGGGCTCCACGAAGTCCGGCGCGGGGTGGTTGGATAACAGCTGGTTGGAATCGGCATCCCAGGCCCAGTTCCGGGGCATCCCCTCCTCGGCGTCGATCGACGAGATCCTCTGATCCATGCGGAACGTGTAGACGGGCTCGCTCACCGTCCCCCGCTTGGTGAAGATCTGGATGACCCCGCTGGACGCCTCGGTTCCGAAGAGCGTCGCGGCGGCCGCGCCCTTGATCACCTCGATCCGCTCGACGTTGGACGGGTTGATGTCGTTCAGCCTGGACGTGGCGACCGCCGCGGCGTCGTTGAAGGTGTTGTCGACCCGCACACCGTCGATGTAGATGAGCGGCGTGTTGCGCTGAGACAGGCTCACCGCGCCCCGAAGCCGGATGCGCGCGCCGCCGCCCTCCAGACCGAACGCGGTTCCGGTCATGCCGGGAACCCGCCCCTGGAGCGCGTCCGTGACGTTTTGGATCGGAGCCACCTCAAGGTCGGCCGCGCTGACCGAGTTGATCGTCTGACCCAGCTGCCTGCGCTGGGTCGGGCCACCGGTGCCGGTCACGACGATCTCGTCGAGGTTGATCGCCGAGGTCGCCAGAGTGAAGTCGGCCGACGTCGATTGGCTGGGGCTGATCGTGACCTGCCGGGCGACGCTCCCGTAGCCGACGTAGGTGACGGATACGGTGTGGGTCCCGGTGGGAACCGACGTTACCAGATAACGCCCGTCGGTCCTGGTCAGTGTTCCCAGATTCAACGCCTGGATCGAGACCTGGGCATCGGAGAGGGGCTCCCCCGTGGACTGCGCCGTCACCTGACCGGTGAGGGTTCCCGTCTGCTGCGCTCGAAGCTCTCCCGCTCCGAACACCGTCGCAGCCAGAATCGCTCCGAGGGCCGAAACCGCTCGGACCATTGCTCGTGACATGTGCCCTCCTAGGTTGCGTGGCCGGTTTGGCTACCGGACGCGGGGCGCGGTGGACCGACGTCGAAAGCGACGCCCGGTCGGCCGCGCTCGATCACCGAGACGAAAAGGTGCGTAGGGTGAGCAGAGTCCCCGGACGCGGGTGCAGCGCCCGGGTGAGAGCTTTCTATATCGATCGGTCGCCCCCTGGCGAATCCGAACTAGCCCTCAGAAATTGGAGTCCAAATGCAGCAAGATTCATGTATCCAAAATGGGACTCAAAAAGGATCCTAGGCCGACGATCCGGGTTACGCAAGTCGTTGGCCGGAAGGCGTTGCTACGCTCACTTTGACACCCTCGCCGTGAAGCGCAACGGGCCCCTGGGATGGACTCTGCCCGGGTCGGTCCGTATGATGGCGAGCCCTGATCGACGGAGGTTCGAGAAGTGAACGCAACGTACCGGTGCCTCGCCCCGTTCCTGGCCGCTTCACTCCTGTGGGGCTGCTATGTGCCGGCCGAGACGCCGATCGAGACCGTGGGCCCCAACGAGACCGTTCGTGTCGTCTTGACCGAGGCCGGCATGGAGCGCCTGAGGGAGCGCTATGCCCGCATCGTCCGGGAAATAGAGGGGAGGTTGATGTCGCTGGACGAGGATTCGGTCACGATCGAGCGGCGGATCGGTCAGCTCCTGTTGCGGGGATCGCAAGCTCAGGAGGTTCGGGAGAGGCTCATCGTAGCCAGGACGGAGATCGAGCGCGTGCAGGCTCCAAAGTTTCACTGGGAGCGCACCACCCTCACGGCCACGGGATTGGTCGTGGTCGCCGGCTACCTCTTCTCTCAGATGCTGGGGGCTACCGGGGGAGATCCCGGCGATGTGGACGGTCCGAGGACCGGCGCGCCCATCGTGGTTCCCCGCTGACCGGACCGCCCGCCCAACCCGGCCCGAAAGGGGACCTACCGATGCACCTGACGAACGTGCTGTACGCCGTCGACGCCCACGCCGCCGGGGAGCCCGGCCGAGTGATCGTCGGCGGCATCGTCGACGTCCCGGGCGCGAGCATGTTCGACAAGATGAAATGGCTGCAGGAGAAGGCGGATCACATTCGCACCCGGATGCTCCGGGAGCCCCGCGGATATCCGGCCTCCAACTGCAACCTCCTCCTTCCGCCCACAGATCCCGGGGCCGACGCCGGGTTCGTGATCATGGAGCAGGTCGAGTATCCGCCGATGTCCGGGACGAACACGATCTGCGTCGCCACGGTCCTGGTGGAGCTCGGGATCGTCCCGGTCACGGAGCCCGTGACCGAGCTCACCCTGGAGACCCCCGCAGGACTGGTAGACGTAAGTGTCGAGGTCAGCGGCGGGAAGGCCGGGCCGGTCACATTCCGCAACGTTCCGGCGTTCGCCGTCCACCTCGATCGGGAAATTGAGGTCCCCGAGCTCGGGACCGTCAGGGTGGACGTTGCCTGGGGCGGGATGTTCTACGTGATCGCCGAGGCGGATCAGCTGGGCGTCGAGCTGACCCCGCAGGCGGGCGGGCGTATCGTTCGCGTCGGTGAGATGGTGAAAGCAGCCGCCAGGGAGCAGCTACCGGTCGTCCATCCGGAAAACCCCGAGGTTCGAGGCATCACGATCGGCCAGCTCACCGCTCCGCCGACCGTGGCTGGAGCCGACGGGAAGAACGCCGTCATCGTGTCCACGGGCGACCTGGATTGGGACCGGCCGGAGACCTGGACGGGCGCCCTGGATCGCTCCCCCTGCGGCACGGGAACGTGCGCCCGGATGGCCGTCCGTCACGCACGGGGGCAGCTGCCCCTGGAAGAGGACTTCGTCCACGAGGGGATCCTCGGCACCACCTTCGTCGGACGGCTGATCGAGGAGACCTCGGTCGGGGGACGAAGCGCGGTCGTTCCGACCCTCCGGGGTGAAGCCTGGATCACCGGGATCGCCCAGTACGCCGTGGACCCGGACGATCCGTTTCCCTACGGATTCACCGTGGGCGACATCTGGGGCGGGCGACGTTGAGCGGCACCCACCACGGCGACGGGGCCGGAAGCGGCCTGGGTTGCGTCGATCCGCCCACGTGCAGGGCGGCTCCCGCTGCGATCAGGAGATCTCGAAGATGGGGTCGCCGAGCACGTCTTCTCTCGGCGTGATCCCCAGACCGGGCGCATCCAGGGCCCTCATTCGCCCTCCCTCCCTCTGTGGTGCTCCCTCCGCGTTGCTCACCGTCACATAGCTGTTGAAGTCCGTCGAGGTGAAGAGCAGCTCCGTGGGCGTGCTGTGGGCGAGGTGGGCGATCGCGGCCGTGACGATGTCCCCGCCCCAGCTGTCTTCCACGGTCATGGCGATGCCCAGGGAGACGCACAGATCTCGAGCCTGACGTGCCCGGGTGAGACCGCCGAACTTGCTGATCTTGATGTTCACGACGTCCATCGCCCCGTCCCCGTGGCCTCTCAGCAGCGGCTCGAGGCCGTCGATCGACTCGTCCAGGACGAAGGGGTGGTCGGTTCTCCGACGGATGGCGAGGCACTCCGGGTAGCTCGAGCACGGCTGCTCCACATAGACGTCGACGTCTCTCAGCGCCCGCACTACCCGGGCAGCTTCGTGCATGTACCACCCGGTGTTCGCGTCGGCGACGAGGATGTCGTCGGGTTCCAGAACGTCCCGGACGGCGCGCACCCGCTCGATGTCGGTCAGGGGATCGGCGCCCACCTTGAGCTGGAACCGACGGTAGCCCTCGTTTCGGTAGGCGGCGACGTTCTCGGCCATCTCCTCGGGCGAGCGCTGGGAGATGGCCCGATAGAGCACGAAGTCGTCGCCGATCCGCCCTCCCATGAGCGCGGAGACCGGAAGGCCCGCCACCTTCCCCAGCAGATCCCAGCACGCCATGTCGAGGGCCGACTTGGCGTACGGGTGCCCCTTCAGGGCCCGGTCCATCGTTCGGACGATCCGATCCAGGCGGGTCGGGTCCTCTCCCAGGAGCGCCGGACCCAGCTCACGTATTCCGGCTCGGGCGCCCTCCGCGTACGCGGGCAGATAGAAGGGACCCAACGGACAGACTTCACCGTGACCCGCCAGGCCGTCGTCCGTCTCGACTCTCACGACCGTGCTGTCGAAGACATCCACGGACTTTCCGCCCGACCAGGAGTACCTCCCTTCGTGGAGGGGGAGGTCGACCTGGTAGGCGGAAATGCGGGTGATCTTCATGCTTTCTCCACTAGATCTCCGGCCGGCTCACGGGGGTTCGGCCAGCCCTCGACGGGGAACGTCACCATGGCCCCGGCCGTCGAACGAGGGCAAGACGGCCGAGCCCGGGCGCACGGCGGCCTCAGGGGGCCCGGCCCGGGCTCCGGGGCGGCTCCGGGGCGTCGGCGACCAGGTCCCGCCCCATCGTCCGTCCCACCAGCCAGCGGTTGGCCGCGAGGAGGGCGACGATCACGATCCCCCACTGGAAGAGCGTGGTCCCGATGTTGAAGGTCCGGAAGGG
>JABAHQ010017063.1_pt1 | contig 15644 bp, 17 predicted proteins | sample 7062091 | NCBI WGS metagenome assembly JABAHQ01 (sample SAMN14534359, study PRJNA622989) | marine sediment metagenome | biome: marine biome [ENVO:00000428]; feature: marine pelagic biome [ENVO:01000023]; material: deep marine sediment [ENVO:00002113] | place: India: Gulf of Kutch | collected...
GATCCGCACCTCCGCGCCGGCCTGATCGGGGCTCGGCAAACAAAAGGGGAGCAACCTTGAGGTTGCTCCCCTTTTTCGTGGGCGATTCTTCGTGGGTGACAGGGGACAGGGCGAGTGCCCGTCCCGGCTGAGGATCATTGCGTGCTGGCTGCGGTCTACTCCGGTACACCGTGCTACCGCTCAGGTGGAAGCGAACGCCACGGCTTTGCCGCTGGCGTGCATGTCGAGCAGTCCATGGAGCTGTCCACGAAGATGATGAATGCGCAAACGCTGCAGGGGTCTCGCAGGGTCGTGCTGACCTATCCCAATCGCCCGCGCGAGCCGCAGCACGAGAAGATTGTCCACGCCGCGTTGGCCGAACGCCTGGCCGTGTTGCTGGGCCTGAGTTACGGCGGCNNATCCGACTCGCCGCTACGACGCCCATCCTTACCTGGTGCCGTCGGGAACCGTTGTCGGCCTGCATGAGGCCCACGAGCTGGGGCTGAACGAAGAGGGCGATCTGTTCGGCGGCGTCGTGCCGCAGCCCTTCGTCGAGACCAAGGCCATCACCCATCCGCTGGTGCGTCCGGACGCCGTGGCGCCGGTCGGCTGGTCGCGCGATTTCGGTACCCAGGTCAAAGGCAGCGTGCTGGCCGGCTACAGCGCGTTCAGCCTGGAGGATGCCAGGGACGCGGGGCGACGGCTGTTGCATGAGGGGGCGGTGCGGATCAAACCGGTCCGCGCGACGGGCGGGCGCGGCCAGCTGCGCGTTGACGACAGCGATGCCCTCGACCAGGCGTTGTTCGCCCTCGACGAGAAGGAGCTGGGTCAGTACGGCGTCGTGCTCGAAGCTCATCTGGAGCGCGTCACCACCTTCAGCGTTGGTCAGGTACGTGTCGGCGGGCGTCTGGCCAGTTACTACGGTACCCAGCGACTGACCCGCGACAATGCCGGCAACGAGGTCTATGGCGGCTCGGATCTCGTGGTCGTCGATGGTGATTTCGAGGCGCTGCTGGCACTGGACCTTCCGGAAACCACGCGCCTGGCAGTCAGCCAGGCACAGGTCTACGACGAGGCAGCTTCGAGCTGCTACCGGCACTTTTTCGCCTCGCGGCGCAATTACGACATCGCCCAGGGCATCGACGGGCGTGGCCAACCACGTTCCGGCGTACTCGAGCAGTCCTGGCGCATCGGCGGTGCCAGCAGCGCCGAGATCGCCGCGCTCGAAGCATTCAGGCGGGGCAGTGGGGTGCGTGCGGTAAAGGCCTCTTCGATCGAACTCTATGGTGAACAGCAGCAGGTGCCGGCCGGTGCCCAGGTGCTGTATCGGGACGAGGACGCCGAAGTGGGCTTCATCACCAAATGCGTAATGGTGGAGGACTATGGCGACGCATAGCGAGATGGTGAACATCCTGGTGGGCGACGAGCACATCGCCGGGACCTTTCTGTCACCGCCGGAAAAGATGCCCGGCGTACTGTTCGTGCATGGCTGGGGCGGTAGTCAGCAGCGCGATCTGACGCGCGCGCGGGGCATCGCCGGGCTCGGTTGCGTCTGCCTGTCGTTCGACCTGCGTGGCCATGCGCAGACCCGGGCACAGCAGGAAACCGTGACCCGCGAGCAGAACCTCGACGATCTGCTGGCCGCTTACGACCTGCTCGCCCAGCACCCGCATATCGACCCTTCGGCGATCGCTGTGGTGGGTACCAGCTATGGCGGTTACCTGGCAGCAATCCTCACCTCCTTGCGCCCAGTGAAGTGGCTGGCGCTGCGCGTGCCTGCGCTGTACCGCGATGAGGAATGGCAGGTGCCCAAGCGCCAGCTGGACCGCGAGGTACTCAACCAGCTGCGCAGCCGCCGCGTGCGGCCCGAGGAAAACCGTGCACTGGCGGCCTGCGCGGCATTCCGCGGCGACGTGCTGATCGTCGAGTCCGAGCACGATACCTTCGTGCCTCACGAAACGATCATGAGCTATCGCGCCGCCTTTCATTCCACTCATTCACTGACCCATCGGATCATCGATGGCGCCGACCACGCGCTGAGCAGTGAGCGCTGCCAGGAGGCCTATACGTCCATCCTGGTGAACTGGGCGACCGAAATGATCGTCGGCGCGCGCCTCGACGAGAAGTCGCCGATCGGCTTCAAGCCGGTCGAAGAGGGCGAGGCGGGCGGCTGAGCGACGGTTGTCCGCTTCAACCCGGCGGCGTGGCGGGCGGTGTCGGGCCGACGAAGCGGCTCCAGCGGCGGTCGAGAACCTGTTGCTTGAGCACCTCGATCACATCCACCAGCAGCTCCTCCAATGCCAGATCGGTGTGCTCGTCCTGATAGACCCAGGCATCGAAGAACTCGTCGGCGAGATTGGCCGCCAACGCCTGGAACTGCGGGCCGCGCATGCCCTCCACGGCGCCCTGCATCAGCCGTGCGGCGATATCGCCGAGGGCATCGTCGAGGGTGCTGGCCAGGCGATTGCCCAGCGGCAGGCGGCGCAGGCTGTGCATTTCCGGATTGTCCTGCAGCGCCTGGTGGATCAGCTGGCTGACGTAGCCTTCGATGGCGCCGCGATTGTCGCGGTAGCCGGTTTCCAGCATGCCTTGCAGACGCCGCGACAGGTCGTTGAGCACGCGCTGCTTGCGCGGTCGGACCACCTCCTGCAGAAGACGCCGCGAGAGGTCGTCACTGGCGCCGATCTCCTGCTGCAGACGGCCGAACAGGCGCACCATCACCCGGTCGGAAAGCTCTTCGATCAGCAGGTAGTAATAACGGCTGAACAGCCCATAGACGGCCCACCGGCGCATGTCGATCAGGCCCAGACGCTGCAGGCGAATGAGCAGGCTGCCAACCCGCAGTACCCGCAGCCAGCGGAACCCCGCCAGCGGAATGCAGCCGAGCACGTCATACCAGTGAGCGAACGGGTAGTAGTACCAGCGCGCATAACGGCGCTCGAACAGCGCGACCGTCCAGCCGAGCAGCACGTCGAGAAGGAAGACCGCGACGAAGGCCAGGTCGATGTACTGGAAGTTGACGTGGATGCTTTGCTGATAGCGCTCGTGCAGCTGCGGCATCAGGCTGGCAAGGGCCGTGTTGACCGGCTGCAGCGCGAACAGGCTGTCGAACAGGATCAGCGCCAGGTTCACGCAGACCAGCAGAACGATGAAGGCTTCCCAGGCCGCATGCAGCCCGTCGCGCCGTCGCGCCTGTTGATCCACGCGGTGCTCAGTCATCCGCGCCGGCTGCCGCGGCGGCGGGTTGCCAGAGGATCTCGCCACACCCCTGGCGCCGCGCAATCAGGCGGGCGGCGACGAACAGCGCATCGGACAGCCGGTTCAGATAGGCCAGCAGCACCGGGCGCACGGTTTCGCTGGCATTGAGCTGCTGGCACCGGCGTTCGGCAGTGCGCGTCACGCTGCGGCACAGGTGGGCGAGGGCGATGAGTCGCGAACCGCCCGGCAGGATGAACTCCTTGAGCGGGCCCAGCTCCTGGTTCCAACGGTCGATGGCCTGCTCCAGGCGCTCGATCTCGCTTTCCTGCAGCGCCTGGTAGTCGGGCATCGCCAGCTCGCCGCCAAGATCGAACAGGCGGTGTTGGCACGGGCCGAACACGCTGATCAGCTCATCGAGCGCCGGCCACTGCACCTGCGCATCGGCCAGCTCGGCAAGCAGCAGGCCGAGCTGGCTGTTGAGCGTATCGACTTCGCCCATGGCCTCGACGCGGGGGTGATCCTTGGCGACCCGACGGCCGTCGCCCAGGCCGGTTTCGCCGCTGTCGCCGGTGCGGGTGTAGATCTTGGATAGTCGATTGCCCATGGTTTTTCCTTGTTCAGGTCGCAGTCGGCTCGACGGGCGAGCTTAGCGGCAGTCGCAGGGTGAAGGTGGTGCCGTGGCCGGGTTGGCACTGCACCTCCATCTGGCCCTGGTGATTGTTGGTGATGATGAAATACGAAACGGAAAGGCCCAGTCCGGTTCCCTGGCCGACTTCCTTGGTGGTGAAGAAAGGTTCGAAGATGCGCTTGCGCACGTTCTCGGGGATGCCGCCGCCGTTGTCCTCCACCTGGATTTCCGCCCACGGCGGGTTCAGCCGGGTACGCAGAATGATCTGCCCGGGCTCACCGCTGTGGTGCGCATGGATGGCCTGGGCCGCGTTCTTCAGCAGATTGAGCAGCACCTGCTCCAGCTCGTTGCCGATGCAGGGCACCCGATCCACGCGCGGGTCGAAGTCACGGACGATATCGATGGCCTTGAAGTCGAAGCCTTCCATCAGGGCAAAGTCGTTTCCGGCGATCTCCAGTGCCTGGTCGATCAGCACCGGCAAATGACAGTCGGCCAGTTGGCGGTTGCTCATGCGACTGAAACTGAGCATGTGGCTGACGATCTTCGCGGCCCTCGAGCCGGCCTGCTGGATACCATCGAGCAGCTGCGGCACCTCGCGGCGCTGCAGGTACTGGTTGACTGCCTCCAGGCGCACCCCGGTTTCCTCGGCCGCTTCGCGATTGCGCTCGAGCTCGGCGGAGAGCCGGCGACGTATGTTCTGGGCGTTGTGCAGGATGGCGCCGAGGGGGTTGTTGATCTCGTGTGCCATGCCGGCGGCCAGGCCGCCCACCGAAAGCATCTTCTCCGACTGCACCATCATTTCTTCCATGTTGATGCGCTGGGTGATGTCGTCGATGCGGATCACCACGCCACGACCGCCGCCGCCGGTCAGTGGATAGCAGGTGAGCGCGTAGTGGTGTGGCTCGTCGTTGCGCAGCCAGGTCACTTTTTCGATCTTTTCCACCACATGCTGCTCGGAGCTGCGGCGGATCTGCGTGAGGAAGGGCTTGAGCGGCTCGAAGGCGACGAATACCGGCTGATTCAGCGCATCGTCCAGCGGCGTGCCGGAAAGGGCGCTGGCTTCCTGATTCCATTGGGTGACGTAGAGCTGCTCGTCGAGGGCGATCAGCGCCGAGGGCATCGAGTCGATGATGCTATTGAGGTACTTCTGGAAGCCGGTGAGCTTCTGTTCGATCTTGCTGCGCACCTGCACTTCCAGCTCCAGTTTACGGTTGGAGTGGCGCGTTTCCTCGGCCAGACCCTGGGCATGGTCGAAGGCTTCCTGGGCGTCGTCACGGGCGCGCTTGAGCTGCTGCTCACGGGCTTCCATGCGCGACAGCATGGTGTTGAAGGCATCGGCGAGGCGACCGATCTCGTCCTGGTTGCCGGGCTTGGCGCGCAGCGAATAGTCCTCCTCGCGGGTGACCTGGCGCGACAGCGCCTCCAGATCGCGAATCGGCCGGGTAATGAGCTGGCGGATCTGACGCGCCACCAGAATCCAGAGCAGCAGACTGGCTACCAGAATGGCCAGGCTCGCCGTCAGCGTGCCGGTGTAGAACGCGCCTGGCAGTTCGCTGCTGGCCACCATCAGCAGATGCCCGGCGCTGCCGTCCGCTTGCGGTAGCCTGACCAGCAGGTTGGCGCGGATTTCGCCAGCACGCCAGTCGGCGACCTTGTCGATCCGCTCCGGCAGCCGCAGCCGCTCACCCTGCTGCAGCTGCGCAAGGCTGTTGCCGTCGCGGTCGTAAATCACTGCTGCGCGCAGCGGAGCATAGCCGTCCAGGCGCCTGAGCAACTCGCTGGCTGCCTCGGGCGAGGACAGGGCGCGGCTGCTCAGCTCCTCGGTGGCGAAGAGTTCGCCAAGCGTGTGCATGGCTTGCGGGGCGACGCTCTGCCGCGAGATCCAGTAGGCGGCACTGATGAAGGTGAGGTTGGATACCAGCAGCACGGCGGCGAGCAGGACGAGCAGGGCGAGCAGCAGCTTGCGGCCGACCGGGAGATTTTCGAGGCGCTGACGCAGCTTCATGGAACGGGCACGGCTTGGCGGAGGGTTTCAGCAGGGTAGCCGTCGCTCAGTCCGTGGGCAATCCGCGCAGGCCGAGGTACTCCCGCAGACGGTCATGCAGATCGTGCAGCCTCGGAACGGCGACGCCCAGCGCATCGGCGGTTGTGCAGGCATGGCCAAGCAGGTAGGCGATTTCGGTGCGGCGGCCGAGCCGGACATCCTGGTGCATCGATGAGTAGTTGGCGGCGGTCGCTTCGACTACTCGCCAAACGTCGCTTTCCAGCTCCTCGGCTGCCGCGTGCTGGCCGCAGGCAGCGAGCAGCCGCGAGAGTTCGTTGCAGAGCGCGGCGAGCTGAGCGCGGTGCTGGCGCAACTCGCCATTGCGGCAGTCGTGGAGGACGGTGAGCGGATTGATCGCGCAGTTCAGCGCGAGCTTGCGCCACAGTCGGCCGAGGATGTCGTCGCTCCAGGCATTGGGGATGCCGGCCCGGTCGAGTTCACCCAACCATCCGGGGGCGCAGCCGCCATCGGGGTCGCCCAGCCAGTTCTGTCCGCGGCCGGCGAACACGACGCGCGTCGGTCCGTCCCGGTAGGCGCCTTCGGTGCTGGAGACGAAGATGCAGCGTACCAACGGCCACCGCTCGGCGATGGCCTGCTGGCTGCCCAGGCCGTTCTGCAGCAGGAGGATCTCGCAACCGGGCGCCAGGCGGGCTTCCAGCTGTGCGATGGCGGGCTCCGCATCGTAAGCCTTGCAGGCGACCAGCAGGCGTTGGATAGGCATGGGGGCGTCCGGCAGTTCCGCCGTTATCGCCTGCTGGCTGGTCTGGCCTGCCTCCTCGAGTGTGAGGCCGCCGGCCTGCCGGTACTCGGCGAGGCGTTCGGCCGAACGCAGGATGATACGTACCGGCAGCCCCGCTCTGGCCAGACGGGTAGCCCAGAGGCTGCCGAGCGCGCCTGCGCCGAGAACGTGCCAGGTCATCGCCTCAGGCCGGCTGCTTCAGGCGCAGCGGAACGATACGCCCGGTGCTGTAAGCGCTGGGCAGCAGGGTTGCCGCACGTTCGATGATGGCCTGGGGCGTCACCGGCAGCGCTTCGGCGTCGAGGCTGACCAGGCTGATGCCGGCCTTGATCGAGACGAAGCCTTCGCTGGTCTTCAGCGCCCGCAGGTTGAGCCCTTCGTGCAGGCGCTTGAAGCTGCTCGGCGAGCAGCCTTTCAGATCGTCGATCAGCGCCAGCAGCCCGAACTGCTTGTCGTCGATCCGGCACACCACATCCAGCGGCCGGACCAGCTGCTGCAAACGCCCGGCGATGGCACGCAGGATCTCGGCATAACCGGCTTCGCCGTAACGTTCGTTCAGCACTCCGGCGTCGGGCAGGCCGATCTGCAGGTAGCACAGTGCCGTGCCGCGGCTTTCCACTTGGCGCAGGCTGGCGGCCAACTGCTGGTGCAGATAACGGGCATTGCCCAATCCGGTCAGCGGGTCCAACAGGCTCTGCTGTTCAAGGCTGGCGACGTTTTCCGCCAGTTGGTGATTTTCCTGCTTCAGGCGCTGCAGGGAGGCGCACAGGCGGTCGGCTGCGTAGATGCGCGGCAGCAGCTGCTCGTTCATCGTCGACTTGCTGATGAAGTCGTCGACGCCGTGGTCGAAGGCCTCGCCGAGGGCATTTTCGCTCTCGCGACCGGTGAGCAGGATGATGTAGCTGTAGTGGCCGCTGCTGGCGTCGCGCTGACGAATCTGGCCGGTGAGCTCCAGGCCGTCCATTTCCGGCATCAGCCAGTCCGCCAACAGAACGTGGGCGGGACGCTGGGCGTGCTGCGCGAGGGCATCGGCAGCGCTGCTGGCGAAGCGTACGTCCTGATAGCCGGCTTTGCTCAGCGCGCGGCCGATCATGACGCTGGAGAATTTGGCATCGTCGACGACGAGGATGCTCAGCTGGGGGTTGGGCATGGCGAGCTCAATGAGTTGGAGGGGGACGTCCTGTCACTCCGGGGGCGGGCGCTGACACGTCGAATCGCTATAATGACCGCGCTTTCTTAACCGTCAAGACACGCGCGCTCGGCTCATGCGGCCCGTCGCGCAACATAGTGGAGGAATCCCATGCCCTCGTTCGACGTGGTGTCCGAACTGGACAAGCACGAAGTCACCAACGCGATCGACAACGCGATCAAGGAACTGGATCGACGTTACGACCTGCGCGGCAAAGGCAGCTTCGAGCAGAAGGACCTGACCGTGCAGCTGACGGCAGAAGCCGAGTTCCAATTGGAGCAGATGCTCGAGATCCTCAAGTTGAGCCTGGTCAAACGCAAGATCGATATCCAGTGCCTCGAAGTCAAGGATGCCTACGCTTCCGGCAAGACCATGAAACAGGAAGCGGTGCTGCGCGAAGGGATCGACAAGGAGCTGGCGAAAAAGATCGTCGCCCATATCAAGGATGCCAAGCTCAAGGTGCAGGCAGCGATTCAGGGTGAACAGGTCCGCGTGACCGGCAAGAAGCGCGACGATCTGCAGGAGGCCATCGCCCTGNNCGCTGCAGTTCAACAACTTCCGCGACTGATTCCCGCCGCGCTTCGGCGCACGCATCAACCCCCCGCTTTCCTCGGTGTCCCGGCTGCGCGGACACCGATCCTGCGAAGGAGTATCTCCATGGACCTCTCCGTCGACTATCTGGTCGATCTTTCCGAAGCCTGGCTGCCGGTCGCGCTGCAGTACGGCGCCCAGGTCACGCTGGCGCTGCTGACCTTCCTGTTCGGCTGGTGGCTGATCAACACCCTCACCGCCAAGGTCAGCAGTCTGCTGCAGCGCCGTCAGGTGGACCCGACCCTGCATGGCTTCATCGGCAGCCTGGCCAGCGTGGTGCTCAAGGTGCTGCTGCTGGTCAGCGTGGCATCGATGATCGGCGTCGAAACCACCTCGTTCATCGCCGTGATCGGCGCCGCGGGTCTGGCCATTGGCCTGGCATTGCAGGGCAGCCTGGCGAACTTCGCGGGCGGCGTGCTGATCCTGCTGTTCCGCCCGTTTCGCGTTGGCGAGTGGATCGAGGCGCAAGGTATCGCGGGCACCGTCAACTCCATCCAGATCTTTCATACGGTGCTCAAGACCGGAGACAACAAGACCGTGGTGGTGCCCAACGGCGCGCTCTCCAATGGCCATATCACCAACTTTTCCCGTGAGCCGCGCCGCCGTGCCGATATCAACATCGGCATCGATTACAGCAGCGACATCAAGCTGGCCCGCCAGATCCTGCTGGAGATCGCCGAGGACCCGCGAGTGTTGCGCGAGCCCGAGCCGGTGGTATTCGTGACGGGGCTCGGTGACAGTTCGGTGAACCTGTCGTTGCGCGTCTGGGTGGCGACCGCTGACTTCTGGCCGGTGACCTTCAGCTTTACCGAGCAGGCCAAGGAGCGCCTGACCGCCGCGGGCGTCGGGATTCCATTCCCGCAGCGCGTGGTGCACCTCGTGCAGCATTGATCACCCTTTGCAAACGAAGCGAAGCCGGCATCTGCCGGCTTCGTCGTTTTCAGCTGCGCTCCGAGGCGCCTTCGCCCTCGCCGTCAAGCGGCTGCTGGCGAGTTCGGGTCCATTGCCAGGCGATCAATACCAGCGTCGGTATGCCGAGCAGGGCGGTGACCAGGAAGAAGTTGCTGTAACCCAGGTGCTCCACCATGACGCCGGAATACCCACCGAGCAGGCGCGGAAGCAGCAGCATCAGCGAGCTGAGCAGCGCGTACTGGGTCGCCGTGAACTCCAGGTTGGTCAGGCTCGACAGGTAGGCGACGAACGCGGTGGAGGCCAGACCGCCACTGAAGTTGTCGCAGGAGATGGTGACGATCAGCATCTGCAGGTTGGCGCCCATCTCCACCAGCAGCATGAACATCAGGTTGGTGGCGGCCGATGCCGCACCGCCGATGAACAGGATCGGCAGGATGCTGAAGCGCACGATCAACAGGCCGCCAAAGGCCGCGCCGAGCAGCGTCATCACCAGCCCGAACAGCTTGCTGACGCTGGCGATCTCGTCCTTGGAGAAGCCCTGATCGATATAGAAGACGTTGGCCATCACGCCCATCACCGTGTCCGACATCCGGTAGGTGGCAATCAGCCCGAGCAGTAGCAGCGCCTGCCAGCGGTAGCGCACGATGAAGTCGGTGATCGGCGTCAGTACCGGCCCCATCAGGATGCGCCCGGGCGCCGACAGGCAGCCCCAGCAGATCAGGAGGTACATGGTGCCGCGCGGCCAGTAGCCGCCCCAGTAGGACTGGAACATGCCGGTGGTGGAAACCATCAGGATGATCAGCACGATCACCGATACCGCCTGGTGGGCGAAGTCGAAGCGTGTCGGCCGCTGGCGCGCCTTGGCCTGGCCGAGAATGTGGCGCACCGGGACGAACAGCGCGCGGCCCACCGGCGATACGCTGCCGAGAATGAACAGTGCGTACAGTGTGGCGCGCGGCCAGGCCTGGGCGATCAGCGCGTTGATCATTGCCGGCACCGAGATCAGCAGCACCAGCAGCAGCCCGACCGCGGCCAGCTGATGATTGAAGGTGTAGCGCGAGGGTTCGTTGGGTAGCGGCGCGGCGACGTCCGGCTCGCGGATCACCAGGCTGGTGACCAGGCCTGGCACGATGAGCAGGGCAAAGACTAGGTAGGTGGTGGTCCATGCCGCCTGGTCGTAATTCAGGTTGCTGGAGCCCAGCCATTCGGCGAGGAACAGGGCACCGGCGCTGGCCAGCAGCATGGCGATGCGGTAACCGGTCATGTAGCTGGCGGCAAGGGTCGCCTGCAACTTGTCCTCGGCGATCTCCAGGCGGTAGGCATCGATGGCGATGTCCTGAGTGGCCGATGAGAACGCCACCACCACGGCGAGGGCGATGAGCATGGTGAGATTGTGCTGCGGGTTGCACAGCGCCATGCCGATCAGGCCGACGGCGATCAGCGCCTGGGACAGCACCAGCCAGGAACGTCTCCGGCCCAGCGAGCCGATCCAGGGCAATCGCCACTGGTCGAGCATCGGCGACCACACCCATTTGAAGGCGTAAGCCAGGCTGATCCAGCTGGCGAAGCCGATGGTCTCCCGGGAAACACCCGCCTCGCGCAACCACACCGAAAGGGTGGAGAACACCAGGACCGCCGGCAGACCGGCTGCGAACCCCAGTAACAACAGGGCGAGCGTGGCAGGACTGGCGTAGGCGGCTAGCGCATCGCGCCAGGTATCACGGGACATACATCAAGGTTCTGTGCTGATGGGACGAAGGGCGCACTCTAACCGTTGAGCTCCGTCGAATGCCAGCCGTGCCGACGCATGTCCACGCGGTCGTTGACGATGGTCAGCCCCTCGGCGCGCAGCCGCATGCGTTGCTCGTGCCCGGCCGCTGTACCGGCTGGCAGGCTGAGGCGGCCGCCGGCGGCGATCACCCTGTGCCAGGGCAGGCTGGTGTCATCCGGCAGCTGCGACATCAGGCGGCCAACCCAGCGCGCGGCGCGGCCGAGGCCGGCCATGGCGGCCAGCTCGCCGTAGCTCACCACCTTGCCCGGCGGGATCTGTGACATCACCAGGTAAACGGCGGTGCGCCGCGTTTCGGCATCGGCACCGGGTGGTAACAGCGGTGCGTGGTCATTCATGCAGAGCTTCCGGTCGGTGGTGAAGGTCGGCTCGCCGAACTCGTGATCCATTCGGCGGTCTGTGCTTGCTGTAGCTGAATGCATAGGGATAATGCCAGCCTTTCAACCGACTTCGACCATAATCCCAGCACATTTATGCTCACCAGAACCCTGCTTTGCGCGACCCTTTCCGCCGTTGCCCTGCCTTCGCTCGCCGACACTGTGTGGCTGAAGAATGGCGATCGCCTCACCGGCAAGATCAGCGTGCTCGATGGCGGCAAGCTGCTCATCGAGACCGAATATGGCGGCTCGATCCCGCTGAAGTGGAACCAGATTGCCACGCTGGAAAGCGACCAGAAGCTGCTGATCAAGCAGGATGACGTCACCGGTGAGGTCGCCCAGTCGCTGCAGGCGGCCGAGCAGGGCCAGGTCACTCTGGTCAACGGTGCCGCGCCGCGCACCGTGGAGCTGGCGAGCATCACCCAGATCATCCATCCCAAGCCGCTGATCCAGGATTTCACCTGGAAGGGCAATGTCGACGTGGCGATGGACTACAAGCGTGCCGAGACCGATACCGACGACTACGACGTCTCCTTCGACACCAAGGCGCGTCACGGCCTGTGGCGGCACAATGGCACCGGCAACTACAACCGCGAGTACCGCGACGGCGTGACGGTCACCGACAACTGGGATGCCGAGTACGCGCTGGACCGCTTCCTCGACGAACACTGGTTCTGGCAGGGGCGCCTGAGCTACAAGCACGACCAGATCGAAGACGTCCGCCGCCAGCGCACCATCGGTACCGGTCCGGGTTATCAGTTCTGGGATAACGAGCTGGGCGCCTTCTCCCTGGCCGGCCTGATCAACCGCAGCGACTACCAGTTCGCCGATGGCGACAAGGAAGCCTTCTACCTGGCCGCGGTGAAGTGGGACTACAACCGCTATCTGGTGGGCAAGACGTTCGAGCTGTTCAGCACTGGCGAGCTCGGCAAGCCGCTGGAGAACGTTGCCGACTACGCGCTGGATGCCGAAGTCGGGCTGCGCTACAAGGTGACCGACTGGGCCTCGCTGAACATGAAGGCGCAGAAAGACATCATCAGCGGTGCCGACAGCGACCTCGACGAGACTCGCTACAGCATCGGTTTCGGGGTGGGTTGGTAAGCCCTGGCGATTCGTTCCCGTCTATAGAAAGAAGGCAGCCCGATGGCTGCCTTTTTGTTTGCAGGTTCGTTCAGAGGCGCAGCCCGCCGTCCAGCTCGAGGATGCGGCCGGTGTAGTAGTCGTTCTCGAAGATGTAGGCGACCGAGTGGGCGATCTCCGCCGGCTTGCCCATGCGCTTGAGGGGAATGCCGGCGGTCATCTTCTCCAGCGCTTCGGGCTTCATGCTGGCGACCATCTCGGTCTCTATGAAGCCGGGCGCCACCCCTGCCACGCGAATGCCATAGCGCGCCAGCTCCTTGGCCCAGACCACGGTGGCCGAGGCGACACCGGCCTTGGCCGCGGAGTAGTTGGTCTGGCCCATGTTGCCGGCGCGGGAGATCGACGAGATGTTGATGATCGCGCCTCCGCTCTTGAGCTCGACCATCTTCGCTGCCACTTCCCGGGTGCAGAGGAACACGCCGGTGAGGTTGACGTCGATCACCGCCTGCCACTGGGCCAGGCTCATCTTGCTGATTTCGCCATCCTTGACCTTGAGCAGCAGGCCGTCGCGCAGGATGCCGGCATTGTTGACCAGCCCATGCAGGCCACCGAAGTCCTCGGCGACACGCGCGACCATCTCGCAGACCTGCTCCTCGCTGGCGACGTTGCACAGGTAGGCGCGGGCCTCGCCACCGGCGGCCTTGCAGGCGGCCACGGCTTCGTCCAGACGGTCCTGGTTGAGGTCCACCAGAGCCAGGCGTGCGCCCCTGCCTGCCAGGTGCTCGGCCATGGCACGGCCGAGGCCCTGGCCGCCGCCAGTGACGATGATGACCTTGTCTTGCAGTTGCATGCGCGTCTCCTTGTTGTCCTTGTTAAGCGGGAACGACGCCCGCCAGGGAAATCGTTATGCTGGGCGCTCCGTCGTCCCGGACCGTATCGAGGAGCCACAGGTGAGCGCCGAAGCCCGCAAGCATGCCCGACAACTTCTGCTCAAGGAATACCGCGGCGTGCTCTCCACCCATTCCCAGGCCATGCCCGGCTTTCCGTTCGGCTCGGTCGTGCCCTATTGCCTGGACGCGCGTGGCTGGCCGCTGCTGCTGATCAGTCGGATCGCCCAGCACACCCGCAATCTCAAGGCCGATGCGCGCTGTTCGCTGCTGGTCGGTGAGCGCGCCGCCGAGGACGTCCAGGCAGCGGGCCGGCTCACGCTGCTGGCCGAGGCCCGCCAGCTCGACGACGGGGCGGCGGTCGAGGCGGCTGCGCAACGCTACTACCGCTACTTCCCCGAGTCGCAGGACTACCACCGCGTACATGACTTCGACTTCTGGGTGCTGGAGCCGGTGCGCTGGCGCTACATCGGTGGTTTCGGTGCAATTCACTGGCTGGACGACGTCGCCTTGGCCAATCCCTTCGCTGCCGAGAATGGCGAGGTGGAGCGGGGCATGGTTGAGCACATGAACGATGATCATGCAGCGGCCATCGCCCACTATGTCGAGCAGGCCGGGCTGTCGCAGGGTGCGCCAGCGCAAATGGCCGGTTTCGACAGTGAAGGCTTCCACCTGCGTGTCGGCCATGCACTGCACTGGATAGCCTTCCCCGAGCCCTGCTCGACGCCGGGGGCGGTGCGCCAGGCGCTGGTGGCGATGGCGCGGCGCTGACGCGGTTCAGCTTGGCTTCAGCGGCGCTGCGCATAATCCGGTTACAGGCCTTTTCTCTCCCGGGTTGAATTAGGCCCGGGATGCCGCCATCTACAGAGGACTGGAAGCTGATCTTCCGCCAAGGACCATCGATGCGAATCTTCTTTGTGCTGTTTCTATTGTTCCCGCTGGCCGAGCTGTTCGTACTGATCAAGGTCGGCAGCTCCATCGGAGCGCTGGCCACCATCCTGCTGCTGGTGCTCAGCGGCATTGCCGGTGTTCTGCTGCTGCGTCTGGCCGGTTTCGCCACAGCCTGGCGCGCCCGCGAGCGCCTGGCGCGGGGCGAGTTGCCCGAGCGTGAAATGCTGCAGGGGCTGATGATGGCAATCGGCGGTGGCTTGCTGTTCCTGCCCGGCTTCATCAGTGACGTGCTGGCGCTGATCGTACTCTTCCCGCCGACACGCAACTTCCTGTTCCGCCAGATCAACCGTCGCATGGAGGCGCAGATGCGCCGTCAGCGCGCCTTCGCCGACGACTTGCAGGCCCGCGCCAACCCGCAACGGCCCAATGTGATCGAGGGCGAATGGGAGCGACGCGACCAGGACAAATGATCCGCTCGCTCGATAACCGGCATGCCAGCAGGCATGCCGTTTTTCATTTGCGGCCATGAAAATTTCATCCGCGCCCCTTGAAATGCTCTTGAACGCCCGCATGTAGCGGACACCGCAAGGTCGCTGTCGTGTTCGACAGTCCGTCTTCTGCGGCTCGCACTGCGGGCCGCAACCGGCACAGCCGGATTTGCCCAACCCGCCGATGAAGGGTCATCGGCACGGAACCACTCTACTAGGAGAGATCGACAATGAAGCTTCGTCCTCTGCATGACCGCGTCGTGATTCGTCGCAGCGAAGAAGAAACCAAGACCGCAGGCGGCATCGTCCTGCCGGGCTCCGCTGCCGAGAAACCGAACCGTGGCGAAGTCGTTGCTGTCGGTACCGGACGTGTGCTGGACAACGGCGAAGTGCGCGCTCCGGCCGTTAAGGTCGGCGACAAGGTGGTGTTCGGCCCGTACTCCGGCAGCAACACCGTCAAGGTCGACGGCGAAGACCTGCTGGTGATGAGCGAGAACGAAATCCTCGCCGTCATCGAAGCCTGATTACCGCGAATCTCCGTACATAATTCACGAATTGAGGATCAATCAACATGGCTGCTAAAGAAGTCAAATTCGGCGACTCCGCACGCAAGAAGATGCTGGTCGGTGTGAACGTCCTGGCCGATGCGGTGAAAGCGACCCTCGGCCCGAAAGGCCGCAACGTGGTGCTCGAGAAGAGCTTCGGCGCTCCGACCATCACCAAGGACGGCGTTTCCGTCGCCAAGGAAATCGAGCTGAAGGACAAGTTCGAGAACATGGGCGCCCAGCTGGTCAAGGAGGTCGCCTCCAAGACCTCCGACGACGCCGGTGACGGCACCACCACCGCCACCGT
>JABAHQ010008914.1_pt1 | contig 15636 bp, 14 predicted proteins | sample 7062091 | NCBI WGS metagenome assembly JABAHQ01 (sample SAMN14534359, study PRJNA622989) | marine sediment metagenome | biome: marine biome [ENVO:00000428]; feature: marine pelagic biome [ENVO:01000023]; material: deep marine sediment [ENVO:00002113] | place: India: Gulf of Kutch | collected...
GAGCCCGCTATGGAAAAAATCCTGATAGTTGAAGATGAAACCGTTATCCGCAGCGCCCTGCGCAAGCTGCTGGAGCGCAATGACTATGAAGTCAGCGAAGCCGGGGCGGTAAAAGAGGCCCTGGATGGTTTCGACCTGAGCAGCTTTGACCTGATCATCAGTGACCTGCGGCTCCCCGGCGAGCCGGGTACCGACCTGATCAGCCGCGCCGGCGATGTGCCGGTGCTGATCATGACCAGCTACGCCAGCCTGCGCTCGGCGGTGGACTCCATGAAGATGGGCGCGGTGGACTACATCGCCAAGCCCTTCGACCACGACGAAATGCTGCAGACCGTGGCGCGCATCCTTCAGGATCATCAGCAGAGCGCCGCAGCCCTCGCTCAGCCGAGCCGTGGCAATGGCAGCGCCCCAAGCGACGCGGCACAGGGCGACATCGGCATCATCGGCCACTGCGCACCGATGCAGGACCTGTTCAGCAAGATCCGCAAGGTCGCCCCCACCGATGCCACCGTGCTGATCCAGGGCGAGTCGGGCACCGGCAAGGAACTGGTGGCGCGGGCACTGCACAATCTCTCGCGACGGGCCAAGGCGCCGATGATCTCGGTGAACTGCGCGGCCATTCCGGAGACCCTGATCGAGTCCGAGCTGTTCGGCCACGAGAAGGGGGCCTTCACCGGCGCCAGCGCCGACCGCGCCGGCCTGCTCGAGGCCGCCGACGGCGGCACCCTGTTCCTCGACGAAATCGGCGAGATGCCGCTCGACNNGCGAACTGCCACTGGAAGCCCAGGCGCGCCTGCTGCGCGTGCTGCAGGAAGGCGAGATCCGCCGCGTCGGCTCGGTGCAGTCGCAGAAGGTCGATGTGCGTCTGATCGCCGCCACCCACCGCGACCTGAAAACCCTTGCCAAGACCGGCCAGTTCCGCGAAGACCTTTATTACCGCCTGCACGTGATCGCGCTCAAGCTGCCGCCGCTGCGCGAGCGCGGCAACGACGTGCTCGAAATCGCCAAGGCGTTCCTGGCGCGCCAGGGCGAACGCATGAGCAGCGACGAGATGCGCTTCTCGCGCGACGCCGAACAGGCGATTCGTCACTACTCCTGGCCCGGCAACGTGCGCGAACTGGAAAACGCCATCGAGCGCGCGGCGATCCTCAGCGAGAGCCCGGAGATCGACGCCGAGCTGCTGGGCATCGATATCGAACTCGACGAGCTGGACGATGAGTTCGAAGAAGATTCACTCGGCGGCATCCGCGGTATCGCCGGTGGCAACGAGCCGACCGAGGATCTCTCGCTGGAGGACTACTTCCAGCACTTCGTGCTCGAGCACCAGGACCACATGAGCGAGACCGAACTGGCCCGCAAGCTCGGCATCAGCCGCAAATGCCTGTGGGAACGCCGCCAGCGCCTGGGCATTCCGCGGCGCAAGTCCAGTAGCGCCGCCGGGTAATTTGTTACCGCCGGCGCATCGTTCGTAACAAAAACCGGGAGCATCGGTAACGACGCCCCGGTTTTTTCTTGCCTTCCGCCAAGCCTGGAAATCACAACTCATTGAAATATAACGATTTCCTAAAACTGGCACGGCAACTGCTTACCTAATGGCACAACAACAATAACAAGCAGATCCCACAATAAGAACAAGACGTAACGGCTCCAGCAAAACAACGACAAGAAGGCGGAGGCGCAGCTAACTGATTCTTTTGGAGAGGACATGCCACGGGGTTCGCCCCACGACCAGGCCGAGAACAACAAAAACTGCATCGAGCAGGCCCTGCACTGGTTGGATCGAAGATCAAGGCAACGTCAGCGACCAAAGAAATCCGTTTGCTATTGGCTCCCACTGTGGGAGCGTTCCCGACGGCCACGGCCCGAAGGACAGGCGAACAACAAGAACAGCAACGCCTGAGAAGACCAATAACAATAAATAAGCACGCGACATTATTCAGAGGGGAGCTTCGGCTCCCCTCAGTGCTATCTGGCTCCGCGGTTTCCTTCCGCACGCCCCGTCCAGACATTTCCTTCCGCGTTGCACCAGGCAGAACCCTCGTCACGCTACACGCGAAGCTTTTTGACACTACCCTGCGCTTCGTTCACCATCCGGCAGTCCCGGTGCTAGAATCCGCGCAGGTTTCGCGGCTTTCGCGACGCCGGCCCGTCATTCCGCCACACAGTTGCCCCTCATGCTGAAAAAGCTGTTCCAGTCTTTTCGTCTTCCGCTGCGCCGCATCCCGCATCCCCGTCGCACACCTGAAATTCTGTCCAGCCGGCAGCATTCCCTGCATCGCAACGAGATCAGCCGTCATGCGGTGAGCGTGGTCGAGCGCCTGCAGCAGGCCGGCTACGAGGCCTATGTCGTGGGCGGCTGTGTGCGCGATCTGTTGCTGCAGCTCAATCCCAAGGATTACGACGTCGCCACCAGTGCGACCCCGGAACAGGTCCGCGCCGAGTTTCGCAACGCACGCGTGATCGGCCGGCGCTTCAAGCTCGTCCACGTGCACTTCGGCCGCGAGATCATCGAAGTCGCCACCTTCCGCGCCAACCACCCGGAAGAAGACGACGAGGATGCCAGCCAGTTGGCCTCGCGCAACGAGAGCGGGCGCATCCTGCGCGACAACGTCTATGGCACGCTCGAGGACGACGCCCAGCGCCGGGACTTCACCATCAATGCGCTGTACTACGACCCGACCAGCGAGCGCATCCTCGACCACACCCGCGGCGTGCACGACATCCGCAATCGCCTGATTCGCCTGATCGGCGACCCCGAGCAGCGCTACCAGGAAGACCCGGTACGCATGCTCCGCGCGGTGCGCTTCGCCGCCAAGCTCGACTTCGAAATCGAACGCCACAGTGCCGAGCCCATCGCCGACCTGGCCGAGCTGCTCGACGGCATCCCCTCGGCCCGCCTGTTCGACGAGACGCTCAAGCTGTTCCTCGGCGGCAAGGCCGAGCGGACCTTCGAGCTGCTGCTCGAATACGACCTGTTTGCGCCGCTGTTCCCCGCCAGCGCCGCCGCGCTGGAGCGCAACCCCGAGTATGCCGGCACGCTGATCCGCAACGCGCTGGCCAATACCGACCTGCGCATCCAGCAGGGCAAGCCGGTGACGCCCGCGTTCCTTTTCGCCGCCCTGCTCTGGCCTGCCCTGCCGGCCCGCGTACTGGAGCTGCAGGACCGCGGCATGCCGCCGATTCCGGCGATGCAGGAAGCCGCCCACGACATCATCTGGGAGCAGTGCCAGCGCACCGCGATTCCCAAGCGCTTCACCATCCCCATGCGCGAGATCTGGGACATGCAGGAACGCCTGCCGCGCCGGCAAGGCCGCCGTGCCGACCAGCTTCTGGAGAATCCGCGCTTCCGCGCTGGCTACGACTTTCTCCTGCTGCGCGAAAGCGCGGGCGAGAAGACCGGCGGCCTTGGCGATTGGTGGACCGACTATCAGGAAGCCAACGACAGCGAGCGGCGCAACATGATCCGCGGCCTCAGCGGCAAGGACGACGCCGGCGCAACCAAGAAACGCCGCCGTGGCGGTCGCCGTCGCCGCACGCCGGGCGATGCCGCCAACCCGGCCGACTGAGATGGAGCGCGTCTACATCGGCCTGGGCAGCAACCTGGCCGATCCCCAGCAGCAGCTGCGCGGTGCCCTGCAGGCGCTGGCCGAGCTGCCAGGTAGCAGGCTGGCTGCAGTCTCCTCGCTCTATGCCAGCGACCCGCTCGGGCCCGCCGACCAGCCACGCTACGTCAACGCGGTTGCGGCACTGGAGACCGACCTCGAGCCGCTGGCGCTGCTCGATGCCCTGCAGCGCATCGAACTGGCGCAGGGCCGTGAACGCAAGGCCGAACGCTGGGGCCCGCGCACCCTGGACCTGGATATCCTGCTGTTCGGCGAGCGACTGATCGACCAGCCGCGCCTCCAGGTTCCGCACTATCACATGCAGGCTCGGGCGTTCGTGCTCTACCCGCTGGCCGAGATCGCTCCGCCGGAGCTGGTGCTGGCCGATGGGCGACGGCTCGTCGACCTGCTCGCGGCCTGCCCGTTCCGCGGGCTGGAGCGGCTCGTCAATACGAGTGTCACCGACGCGGTAACGAACGTAACGCGCAGGTAACACTCGCGATTGACTTACTCTGCCGCCGCCGGGACTATAAGCGCCCTCTGCCACCTGCGGCCGTAGCACCCTTTCGGTGCACCGCCCGGCAATCCTGACCTCCGAGGCTCGAAGAGGACGGCATTCATGCCAGACGTAACCCTGACCACGCTGCAAGGGCTCAAGCAGAAGGGCGAGAAGATCGTCATGCTCACCTGCTATGACGCCACCTTCGCCAAGACGGCCTGCGATGCAGGCGTCGAGATGCTGCTGATCGGCGACTCGCTCGGCATGGTCCTGCAAGGTCACGACAGCACCCTGCCGGTCACCGTCGCCGACATGGCCTACCACACTGCCAGCGTCAAGCGTGGCAACCGCGGCGCGATGATCGTCGCCGACCTGCCGTTCATGGCCAACGCGACCACCGAGCAGACCCTGAACAATTCGGCGCTGCTGATGCAGGCCGGCGCCCACATGATCAAGCTCGAGGGCACCGCCTGGCTGGCCGAGTCGATCCGCCTGCTGGCCGACCGCGGCATCCCGGTGTGCGCGCATATGGGGCTGACCCCGCAGGCGGTCAATCTGTTCGGCGGCTACAAGGTGCAGGGGCGCGAAGAAGCCCAGGCACAGCAGATGCTGGAGGACGCCAAGTCGCTGGAAGCAGCCGGCGCCGCCATGCTGCTGCTCGAATGCGTCCCCAGCGAACTGGCCGCGCGCATCACCCGTGCCGTGCAGATCCCGGTGATCGGCATCGGCGCCGGCAGCGATACCGACGGCCAGGTGCTGGTCCTGCATGACATGCTCGGACTGTCGCTCAGCGGCCGCGTGCCGAAGTTCGTGAAGAACTTCATGCGCGAGCACGGCGACATCCCCGCGGCCATCGCCGGCTACGTCAAGGCGGTCAAGGCCGTCGAATTCCCCGCAGCCGAACACGGTTTCTCCGCATGAACGTCGTCAAGACCATCGCCGACCTGCGCGCCGCGGTCGCCCGCGCGCGCGGCGAAGGCAAACGCATCGGTTTCGTGCCGACCATGGGCAACCTCCACGCCGGTCATATCGCGCTGGTTAAGAAAGCCGGCCAGCGCGCCGACTTCGTGGTCGCCAGCATCTTCGTCAATCCGCTGCAGTTCGGTCCCAACGAGGACCTGGACAACTACCCGCGTACGCTCGCGGCGGACCAGGAAAAGCTGTTCGACGCCGGCTGCCACCTGCTCTTCGCGCCCAGCGTGGAGGAGATGTACCCCCACGGCCAGGCCAACCAGACCATCGTGCGCGTACCCGGCGTATCCGAAGGCCTCTGCGGCGGCAGTCGTCCCGGTCATTTCGACGGTGTCTCCACGGTGGTGAGCAAGCTGTTCAACATGGTCCTGCCGGACCTCGCCGTGTTCGGCCAGAAGGATTTCCAGCAGCTGGCGGTGATCCGCACCATGGTGCGCGACCTGAACATGCCGGTGCAGATCCTCTCCGAACCGACCGTGCGGGCCGACGACGGCCTGGCACTGTCCTCGCGCAACGGTTACCTGAGCGCCGACGAACGCGCCACGGCGCCTGTCCTCTATCGCACGCTGAACCAGCTCAGGGATGCGCTCCAGGGCGGTCGTCGGGACCTTCCCGCGCTGATCGACGAAGGTCTGGATGCACTGCGCAACGCCGGCCTGCGTCCGGACTACCTGGACATCCGCAATTCCATCGACCTGCAGCCGGTCACCGACGCCTCCAGCGAGTTGGTCATTCTCGCGGCGGCCTATCTGGGCAAGACGCGGCTGATCGACAACCTGCTGGTCGACCTCCGCACATCGGCCTGATCCCTGCCAATTGCCTGCAGCTTGATCGCGTTCGAGGCTTCGGGCACACTCTGCGCCGCTTGCGCACCCGGAGGACCCCGCCATGCACGCCATCATGCTCAAGGCCAAACTGCACCGCGCCCAGGTAACCCACTCGGTGCTCGACTATGAAGGATCCTGCGCCATCGACGGCGAGTGGCTGGACCTGGCCGGTATCCGTGAATACGAACAGATCCAGATCTACAACGTCGACAACGGCGAACGCTTCACCACCTACGCCATCCGCGGCGAGGAAGGCTCCAGGATCATCTCGGTCAATGGCGCCGCCGCCCACAAGGCCGGCGTCGGTCATCGCCTTATCATCTGTGCCTATGCGCACTACAGCGAAGCCGAGCTGGCCAACTTCAAACCCCATGTGCTCTACATGGGCGCCGACGGCGAGCTGAGCCATACCAGCAACGCCATTCCGGTGCAGGTGGCCTGAGCCCGGCCCCACGCCTGCATTGAATCCAAGCCCGAAGTGTTTCGCACTTCGGGCTTTTTCGTTGGGGCTGGGCGACAGCGGTTGGGATGCGGCATGAGCGCGGGCAGAATAGACGGCGAAAGCCCGGAACGCAGCAGGGGTTTTCCCTGTCTGAGCTGTCTCTGATGGCATAGGATGTGCCTCACCGGCTCGGTGAAAGCCGGGTTCGGCCAGCATCCGCAGCATTCAGGAACGAGTGCCGGCGTGCCCGCACGGTCATACACATCACTGAATCCCGAGGCAATCATGGCGCGCTCGCTGCGCGTATTCCCGGGGTTCAGCGGCCTGTCAAAGCAAAGGAAGCCGCATCACCATGAGCTATTACCAGCATCCGCTCGATGTCACCGGCCTGCCGTCCTGGAAGGCCCTGGAAGAACACCGCCTGGCCATGCAGCACTTCAGCATGCGCGAGGCCTTCAAGGCCGACCCGACGCGCTTCGATGACCTGTCGGTTTCCTGCAGCGGCCTGTTCCTCGACTATTCGAAGAACCTCATCACCCCGCAGACCCGCACCCTGCTGGTCAACCTGGCCCGCGAGGCCGGCGTCGAGCAGGCTGCCCGCGCCATGTTCGAGGGCGAACGGATCAATGCGTCGGAGAATCGCCCGGTGCTGCACACGGCCCTGCGCCGTCCCATGGGCGACTCGGTGATGGTCGACGGCAAGAACATCATGCGCGACGTGCACACCGCCCTGGCGCAGATGACCGACATCGTCACCCGCATCCACAACAACCTGTGGCGCGGCTTCAGCGACAAGACCATCACCGACGTCGTGAACATCGGCATCGGTGGCTCGTTCCTCGGCCCACAGCTGGTCTCCGAGGCGCTGCTGCCGTTCACCCAGCACGGCGTGCGGACGCACTACCTGGCCAACATCGACGGCAGCGAATTCCGCGAGGTGACCGCCAAGCTGAATGTCGAGACCACGCTGTTCATCATCTCCAGCAAGACCTTCGGCACCCTCGAGACGCTGAAGAACGCCCAGGCGGCCCGCAACTGGTACCTGGGCAAGGGCGGCACCGAGGAAAAGCTCTACCGCCACTTCATCGCCGTGACCAGCAACAAGCAGGCGGCTGTCGACTTCGGCATTCGCGAGAAGAACATCTTCCCCATGTGGGACTGGGTCGGCGGGCGTTACTCGCTGTGGTCGGCGATCGGCCTGCCCATCGCCCTGGCCATCGGCATGTCCAACTTCAAGGACCTGCTCTCCGGCGCCTACAGCATGGACCAGCATTTCCTCAGCGAGCCATTCGAAAGCAACATGCCGGTGCTGCTGGCGATGCTCGGCATCTGGTACCACAACTTCTGGGGCGCGCAGAGCTATGCCTTCCTGCCCTATGACCACTACCTGCGCAACTTCGTCAAACACCTGCAGCAGATGGACATGGAATCCAACGGCAAGAGCGTGCGCCAGGATGGCACGCCAGTGTCCTGCAGCACCGGGCCGGTGATCTGGGGCGGTGTCGGTGCCAACGGCCAGCACGCCTACCACCAGCTGTTGCACCAGGGCACGCCGCTGATTCCAGCCGACTTCATCGTGCCGGTTGTCAGTCACAACCCGGTAGCCGATCACCACGAATGGCTCTATGCCAACTGCCTGTCGCAGAGCCAGGCGCTGATGCTCGGCAAGACCCGCGAGGAAGCCGAAGCCGAACTGCGTGCCAAGGGCCTGAGCGAGGCCGAAGTCCAGCGCCTGGCGCCGCACAAGGTGATTCCGGGCAACCGACCGAGCAACACCCTGGTGATGGAAACCATCAGCCCCGGCCGTCTCGGCGCGCTCATCGCGCTGTACGAGCACAAGGTCTTCGTCCAGGGCGTGATCTGGGGCATCAACTCCTTCGACCAGTGGGGCGTCGAGCTGGGCAAGGAGCTGGGCAAGGCCGTCTACAACCAGATGACCCGCTTCGATGCGGCGCCGGCGGAAGACGCCTCGACTCAGGGCCTGATCGACTTCTTCCGCGGCCGTCATCGCGGTTAAACGCACCTGCTGACCGGACGCTGCTGCAGCGTCCGGTCCCCTTCCGTCGCGTGCTCCCTGCCCTGCCCGCGGCCCTCGGCGCCTGAGCGGGTAACATCGCCAGCTCCCAAGCCTGCAGCGCCGTCACCATGGAATTCATCCGTCGTCCTATCGAAGCACGCGTGCTCAGTCTCACCGGCCTGGCCATCGGCGGGGTGGACTACGAGAACCCGCCGGGCGACCCCGGGCTCTTCGGTCCCGATTCGATCTGCTGGCGCGTGCATGGTGATTTCACCTCGATGATGGTTGGCGGAATCTCCGCGTTGCTGCTGCAGGCCCTGCACCCGCTGGCCCTGGCCGGGGTATGGGATCATTCGAACTTCCGCGAGGACCTGCTCGGTCGACTGCGGCGCACCGGGCAGTTCATATCCGCCACCACCTTCGGCAGCCATGCAGATGCCGAGCGCCTGATCGAACGGGTACGACGCATCCACCTGAGCGTGACCGGCACGGCGCCGGATGGCCGAGCCTATGCCGCTTACGACCCCGAGCTGCTGACCTGGGTGCACGTCGCCGAGGTCAGCAGTTTCCTCAAGTCGCACCTGCGTTACCGCGACCCTGACCTCAGCACAGCCGACCAGGATCGTTACTACGCCGAAGTCGCGCTGATCGCCGAGCGCCTCGGCGCAGAAGGCGTGCCCCGTTCGCGCGCCGAGGTCGAGACGTACCTCGAACGCCTCCGTCCGCAGCTGCAGATCGACGCGCGCGCACTGGAGATTCTGCAGATACTGCGCACCGCTCCGGCGCCGAGCCCACTACTGCGGCCGTTCGGCACGCTGATGCTACATGCCGGTATCGAACTGCTGCCGGAATGGGCCTCAGCAATGTTCGGCCCACCGCTGAGCGACACCCGTCGCCAGCTGATTCGCAGCGGGGTACGCCGTACGGCGCCGGTGCTGCGCTGGGCGGTGCGCAGTGCCTCGGTGCACCGCGCGCGCCGTCGCATGGGCCTGCCACCACGCTAGCAGCGATTATCGCGCCGTATTTCTTGCTAGACTGCGCGCCCTCCTTTTTCGAGCCGCGCGCATGCCCTCTCCAGACCAGGCGCTGCGCGCCGCCTTCGATCGCCGCCGCCCACTGCTCGACCAGCTGCACCAGCAGGGCACCGATTGCTACCGCCTGTTCCATGGCAGCCAGGAAGGCGCTGCCGGCCTGACGGTGGATCGCTACGGGCCGCAGCTAATGGTGCAGAGCTTTCACCAGACGCTTGCAGCGGATGCGTTGCTGCGCATCCATGAGCTGGCCATGGACTCGCTCGAACTGCCGCTGCAGCTCGTCTACAACGACCGCTCGCAGGGCAACTCGCGCATCGACCGCAGCCACGCGGCGTACCAGCCGGACGCCGCCGCGCTGGCCGATCAGGTCGGTCATGAATGGGGGCTCGCCTACCGCGTACGCGGGCGCCACGACGGCCAGGACCCGCTGCTGTTCCTCGACCTGCGCAACGCTCGCGGCTGGGTCAAGCAACACAGTGCCGGAAAGTCGGTGCTCAACCTGTTTTCCTATACCTGCGGCGTCGGGCTCTGCGCTGCGGCGGGTGGCGCCCGGGATGTCTGGAACCTCGACTTCGCCGAGCGCAACCTCGCCGTGGGCAGGGAGAATGCAGCGCTGAACCCGGCGCTGGCACCGATGCGCTTCGTCCACTCCGACTATTTCCCGGCGATCCGCCAACTCGCCGGACTGCCGGTGGCTTCCAGGCGCGGCCGCGCCCTGCCCGACTACCCTCGCCTCGAGCAGCGCCAGTTCGATCTGGTACTGCTCGACCCTCCGGCCTGGGCACGCAGCGCCTTCGGCACGGTGGACCTGCTGCGCGACTACCAGAGCCTGCTGAAACCGGCATTGCTGACCACCGCCGAAGGCGGCGTGCTGATCTGTTGCAACAACCTGGCGAAGGTGCCGATGGACGAATGGCGGACGCAGGTGCTGCGTTGCGCCGACAAGGCGGGCCGGCCGGTACGTGAATGGCAAGTGCTAACACCGGCGGCGGACTTCCCTTCCCATGACGGGCTGCCCCCACTCAGGACCCTGATTCTGCGGCTTTGAGCGCATTGCCGGTATCGCTCGATTCGGGGAACCGCCTGGCCATGCCATACTCCAAGGCATCCATCCGCCAGGAATACTTCCGGTCATGCCCAATGGAATGAAGCGAGCGTTCACCGGCGTGGCGCTCGTGCTGATCTGCTACAGCCTGCTTGGCTTCCTGATCCTGCCGGGTATCGCCCAGCGCATCGCCAATCAGCAACTGACCAACTACGCCACCGTACCGGCCAGCCTGCAGCGCATCGAATTCAATCCCTTCAGCCTCGAACTCACCCTGTTCGACCTGCGCATCGGCGCGCAGGACGATCGCCAGCTGGCCTTCGAGCGACTCTACCTCGACCTGCAGTGGAACAGCCTCTGGCAACGCACGCTGCACCTGGCTGCCGTACAGCTGGTAGCGCCGCACGCCGAGGTACGCTTCGCCGAGGACGGCACCCTGAACCTCGGCCAGCTGTTCGATTTCCCCGAAACGCAGCCATCTGCCGACGACGAGCGCGAACTCTTCCCGCTGCGTATCGACCAGTTGCAACTGGTGCGCGGGTACCTCGCCTTCCGTGACCGGCGCCCAAGTGAGCCCATCGAGCTGGTCTACGACTCGCTGGACCTCGAGCTGCACAACCTTGCCACCCGCACGGACGGCAGCGCCGACGCCCGCCTCACCGCCACAGGTGCAAGCGGCGGACGCATCGACTGGCAAGGCGACCTCAACCTGCAACCGCTGGCCTCGCGCGGCCAGCTGCAGGTCAGCAAACTGCCGCTGAAGGACTTCTGGCCGTACGTGCGCGACGCGGCGCCACTGGTTCTTCGAGAGGGCAGCATCGACCTGAGTACCCGCTACCACCTCGACCTCAGCGACGGACTGGCCCTGACATTGAACAGCGCCCAGGCCGCCGTGGCCCCGCTGGCCCTCGACAGCCCGGACGGGCGCAAGCTGGTTCGCCTGGAGCGGCTCGAGCTGAGCGAAACGACGCTGGACCTGGCCAGGCGTCAGGTCAGCATCGGCAAGCTGCGCAGCCGCCATCTGGAAACCTGGGCCGCCCGCGAGGCCGATGGCGAGCTGGACTGGCAGAAACTGTTCGCCGCGGGCCCGAGTCCGTCGAATGCTGACGAGCAGACCGCGGACAGCGAAACCCAGACAGCCGGCGAACCGTGGCAGGTCTTGCTGCAGGATGCTCAGCTGCGCGATTACCGCGTGCACCTGGCCGATCGCGTGCCGGACGACGAGGTCCAGCTCGATCTCGGCCCGCTGAACCTGGACATCAGCGATTTCGACATCCTCGCAACTCGCCCCTTTTCGCTGAAGCTGGACACCGGGGTCGGCAGGCAGGGAGCGCTCCAGGCCCAGGGGCAGCTACAACTCAACCCGATCAGCGGTCAGCTGGCGGTAACTACCCGCGATATCGACCTGCGCATCGCCCAGGCCTACCTGAGCCCGCTGGTGAGCCTGGAGCTGCGCAGCGGCATGCTCAGCAGCGAACTACAGGTCGACCTGCAGGGTACCGAGCCGTTGGCCTTCAGCGTACGCGGCAGCGTCGATGCGACCCAGCTGCATACGCTCGACACCATCAACAACCGCGACTTCGTGAAGTGGCAGCGATTGCAGCTCAGCGGCCTGGATTACCAGCATCCGCGCAGCCTGGACATCGAGCGGATAGATCTGCGCCAGCCGTACGCGCGCTTCGTCGTCAACCCGGATCTGAGTACCAACCTCAACGACCTGCTGGTCAAGCGTGACGAACCGGCTGCCCAGGACGCATCCGAGCAGCAGGCCGCGGAACCGCTGGCCATCCGCATCGGCGGGATCAACATCGCCAACGGTTCGGCCAACTTCGCCGNNGCCATCCAGTCACTCAATGGTGACATCGGCGTCCTGAGCAATCGCGAGCAAAAAGCCGCCTCGGTGAACATCGCCGGCAAGGTGGACCAGTACGCGCCGGTGAGCATCAAGGGCAGTCTGACGCCATTCGATCCGCTGCAGAGCCTGGACATCGCCACCAGCTTCCGCCAGGTCGAGCTGACCACGCTCACGCCGTATTCCGGCAAGTTCGCCGGCTACCGCATCCGCAAGGGCCGCCTCAATCTGGATCTGCATTACCGGATCGAGCAGGGACGGCTGAACGCCGAGAACAAGGTGGTGCTGGAGCAGCTGCAGCTCGGCGAAAAGGTCGACAGTCCCGATGCCGTGGACCTGCCCGTTCGCCTGGCGGTGGCCTTGCTCAAGGACAGCAAGGGCACCATTTCCATCGAGCTGCCGGTTCAGGGCAACCTGAACGATCCCGAGTTCAGCGTCATGCCGATCGTCTGGCAGACGCTGCGCAACCTGGTGGTGCGGGCGGCCCAGGCGCCGTTCAAGTTCATCGCTGGCCTGGCCGGGGGTGGCGATGCCGACCTCAGCCACGTCGCCTTTGCAGGCGCCAGCAGCGAGCTGGACGGCAACGCGCGCAAGACACTGGATACGCTGGCCGCGGCACTGGTGGAGCGCCCGGCCCTGCGGCTTGAGGTTGAAGGCATGGCTAACGCCGCCATCGATGGCCCGATGCTGGCCGAGCAGCGGTTGCAGCAGGAGTTTCGGGAAACCCAGTACCGCATCCTGCAGCGTCGTGGCGACAAGGTTCCGCCAGACCCGGCGGAGATTCGCATCGAAACGAGCGATGAAGCGCCGTTGCTGGAAGGCATCTATCGCAGCCGACTCAATCAGCAGCCGCCAGCCGAGTGGAAGGAGCTGGACGAAGAACAACGCGCCGAGCGGATGCGCCAGGCGGTGATCGACTCCTGGTCGGACAATGCCGCCCTGCTACGCCGTCTGAGCCGCGAGCGGGCCGCCGCGATCAAGGGCTACCTGGTCGACGCGGGCCTGGAGTCCGAGCGCGTGTACCTGCTGGACACCGGAACGACTGAAGAGGCGGATAATGGCCAGGTAGCGACCGTACTGCATCTGGGGAGCGACTGATGAACCTGTACTACCGCCTCGGTGCTGCTGTCCTGCTGATCGCTGCCGCCAATGCCCAGGCCGACACACTGCGCTGCGGCAGCCAGTTGGTCACCACCGGCGATCGCGCGTTCGAGGTCGAACGCAAGTGCGGCGTGCCGCAACACCGCGACCTGGTCGGCTACAGCCTCAGCCGGAACGACCGGCAGGAATTCAGATTGGAAGAATGGGTCTACGGACCACGCAACGGTATGCTCAGCATCCTGACATTCGAAGGGAACCGCCTGGTTCGCATCGAAACCCGACGCGCCAACTGAAGCACCTGGAGGCACCGATGCATCGTCGCGCATTGCCCCTGCTGCTCTGCCTGTTGCTGGGCAGCCTGCATGCCCAGGCATCCTCTACCTATCGCTGCAACAGCCGCCTGGTGAGCCTCGAAGCGACCACGGCGGAAGTGCTCGCCAAATGCGGCGAGCCAGCCAGCAGCGCACAGCTGGGCTACAAGGAAGTGCTTGACGAATACGGCTATCGACAGGAGGTGGCCGTCGAGGAATGGGTCTACGGGCCGAACAATGGGATGCTGCATTTTCTGCGCTTCGAGGGTAACCGGCTGCGGCAGATCGGCAGCCGCCGCGGAGGCTAACGTAAAAAACCCCGCCAATGGCGGGGTTCTTCGATTCGCGGCGCCCGCCAGTGGCGGGCAGCGACGTCACTCGGCGGTCTTCAGACCGTCTGCAGCGACATCACGGACGCCTTTGATGCCCTTGGCTTTGGCAATGGCGGCTTCTTTTTCGGCTTCGGTGGCTACGGTCCCGGACAGCGAAACCACGCCATCCTTGGTCTCTACTTCGATATCCATGCCGGGGGTGGCGTCTTCAGCCAGCAGCGTGGACTTCACCTTGGTGGTGATCCAGGTATCGGAGGCAGCGTCCCCTGCGTCGTCCATGGTATTGGCAGCGAGCATGACGGTGTCGGTCTTGTCGATTGCAGGCGTGTCGGCCAGCGCAGCACCTGCGAAAGGCAGGCTGAGAGCGGCGGCAATGGCGGCGGCGGTAAGGGTCTGAGTAGTCTTCATAGATGTCACTCCTGTTCTCGTGATTTCTGGGGCATGACTCCGGCCTCAGATGCACAGATAACAGCGCAAGCGGTGTGCCAACTCTGTCACATATTTTTTTCCTTTAAAATCAATTGCTTATAGATAAGCGAAAACCCCAACGACTTGCACAATGCAAGTTTGCGCGTGGCGCTGCTTGCAACTTGCAATATCGGGCGGAGCTGCGGACACGCGGCGAACAGGCAAACAAAAAGGGCCCAGAGGGCCCTTTCTGTTGACTGCCAGGTTGCCTCAGACGCCCGAGGCTTCCGCTGCAGCCACGTCCTTGATGGACAGCTTGATGCGGCCGCGGTTATCCACGTCCAGCACCAGCACCTTCACTTCCTGACCTTCTTTCAGCACATCGGTGACTTTCTCGATGCGCTGATCGCTGATCTGCGAGATGTGCACCAGGCCGTCCTTGCCGGGCAGGATGTTGACGAAGGCACCGAAGTCGACGATGCGCTCGACCTTGCCGACGTAGATCTTGCCGATCTCGGCTTCGGCCGTGATGCTCAGCACGCGCTGCTTGGCCGCCTCGGCCGCTTCCTTGGTTTCGCCGAAGATCTTGATCGAGCCGTCGTCTTCGATATCGATCGATGCCTTGGTCTCTTCACAGATCGCACGAATGGTGGCGCCACCCTTGCCGATCACGTCGCGGATCTTGTCCGGATCGATCTTCATCGCCAGCATGGTCGGTGCGTTGGCCGACAGCTCGCTGCGCGACTGGGCAATGACCTGGTTCATCTGGCCAAGGATGTGCAGACGCGCTTCCAGGGCCTGCTCCAGGGCGATCTCCATGATCTCTTCGGTGATGCCCTGGATCTTGATGTCCATCTGCAGCGCGGTGATGCCGTCCTCGTCGCCGAGGATGTCGGTCAGCACCGCGAAGCCGCTCTCCTCCTTGATCAGGCCCATGGCGATACCGGCCACCGGCGCCTTCAGCGGCACACCGGCATCCATCAGCGCCAGGCTGGAGCCGCAGACGGAAGCCATGGAACTGGAACCGTTGGATTCGGTGATCTCCGACACCACGCGAATGGTGTACGGGAACTGGTCGGCACTCGGCAGCATGGCGGCGACGCCACGACGGGCCAGACGGCCATGGCCGATCTCGCGGCGTCCGGTAGCGCCCATGCGACCGCACTCGCCGACCGAATAGGGCGGGAAGTTGTA
>JABAHQ010006678.1_pt1 | contig 15600 bp, 15 predicted proteins | sample 7062091 | NCBI WGS metagenome assembly JABAHQ01 (sample SAMN14534359, study PRJNA622989) | marine sediment metagenome | biome: marine biome [ENVO:00000428]; feature: marine pelagic biome [ENVO:01000023]; material: deep marine sediment [ENVO:00002113] | place: India: Gulf of Kutch | collected...
GGGTAAATCAGGCCAATTTGGAAAACACAAAAACACCATAACACTTAAGCACTTTCAACACCTGAACACTTTCTAAACAATCATTCAATCGTAGATTTACGTTGTTCGGGGAAGGCATGTTCGTCGGAAAAGTGGCGCTGATTATCGTTGCTGAAATATTCCCCGGCATCAATGGTAATCTCTAAATAAGAATTATTCATAATTGCCGGGAAGTCAATTCCCTGTAGGTTGCCAATAGCTGCGATTTGTTCCTCATCAAGCGCCGAACGGCTCTCCATGAACCGTTCCAGGAATTTGGTTCGACGATCCAGCATCGCCTTCGCGTAAGCCGATTTATCGCTGCCGCTTTCTACGTAATATATTTTCATTGATTGATGAGGTATTTGGTTGACAGCAGTAACAAGTCGTTCCAGATTGGCGATACTCCGGGGAGTCAGGCTTTCCCGCTCAGTGTCAAAAAAAAGTGAGTCAGTATAAAATATAAAGGTTGATTCGAACCTATCGACCTGTAAATTCAGTTCTGATTTTATATTCTCAAGTTTTGCTGATATATATTTTTCCCGTTCCGTTCCGTCTTTTTCCCGCAAAAGCTGTCGTTCCAACTCCCATTTTTGCCGCATTAATTCCCGGTTGCGCTGTTTTAATTGCTTGTTTTCTTCATTCATACTTTTTATAGCGGAGTGAATTTCTGACCAGGCCTCTTTATAGTTTCCGCTTAAATTGAACGATTGATTCAACTCCTCGGCAGCAAGCGCCAGTTGTTCTTCTAACTGTAGCAAGAAGGATTCAATTTGCTGCGGGGAGCGATGGATTGACTTGATCTGCTGTACCAAGTTTAAAAGATGCCGGGATTGTTTCAGTAGCTCCTGACTTTTTGAACTCAGATTGGCAGCCTCAAATCGATTTTGTTCGACCAGGTTTTCCACTTCGGTCAGCAAGCGAGCTGTCTGTTTGTAGGTTTCCGGCGCAAGCTGTTCAGCTCCCAGGTCTCTGCTCTCCTGTATCAGAATCTGTGTCTCTCCCAATAAGTTGCTGCGGATAGCCTCAAGCTCAGCCTGCTGATAAAGTTTTTCACAATCCTTTATAATTCTTTCCGCGTTTTGGAGTTTATCGTCGCGAATTGCTTGTGCGGCACTTCGCAGCTCTTCATCAGCTTGCAAGAAAAGTTCCGGTGCAAATTCTTCAGCGCCGGCGTTCACTGCCTCCCGACGGGAAATCAAAACATTGACCATATATCGTTGCGCTTTTTCAGTAACAAGCAGCAGGGATTGAATTTCCTGCGATAATTCCTGAAAAGTGTGCGTATCCTCAAGGGGCTCATCAAAGGGGGTATAAGAATTTTTCAGTGCTTTTACGCGTTCTCGGAGGCGATTAAATATTTCAGGGAAAAGCAGCTCTGCCTGGTTAGATTCTAATTTAAATAAATACGTTTCCAATTTCTGCAAATAGTCCGAACTTTGTCCGTAGCTGATCAACGAGTAAGCAATTAACGGTAGGCAGAATATTATTTTTAGAAATCTCATTAACTTTCCTTTTCTCCCGTAAGATTTTTTGTAGTTGATGAACTTACATTATCGATTTTGGGAAGCCAAATATCCGCTAAATATACGATTAAATCAAGCAGTATTTAATTTATCACTCACTCAAGATATGCTTTATTTGTGGGACCAACTCGTCAATCGATACCGTAAATTGTTCTCCCGAACGCATGTTCTTGATATTGGCTTTTCCTTCCGCCTGTTCGTCCGGTCCGGCAATGACCACGATCGGTATGCCTTTATCGTTGGCCAGGCCGAATTGCCCGCGCAGTTTTGATGAGCCGGAATAAAGATCAGTGTTAATCCCGGCCTCCCGGAGTGTATTTGCAATTCGCAGGGAATAGGCGAGAGAGGTCTCGTCGAATACGGTTACCAGTACCCGGGTGGAGGTGCTAAGATGTGGGGGAAACATGTTTAATTCTTCCATTACAGCGATGGTGCGTTCCAGCCCCACCGAGCTACCGGTTGCCGGTATATCCTGACCGGAAAACATGCCGATGAGAGTATCATATCGCCCCCCTCCGGTCAGGCTGCCGATGCGTGGCTTTGTCACCACCGTTTCGAATATCGGTCCGGTGTAATAATCCAGGCCCCTGGCCATATATAAATCAAACAAAATATGTTGTTCAGGCACCTGGTATGCTGACAGGTATTCGAACACTTCTCTCATTTCCTCAATGCCTCGCTTTCCAATTTCGCTATTGGCCAGCAGGGTTTGGGTTTGATCCATTTTTTCCCGATTATTGCCCTCGATTTGTAAAATATCCACTAACCTGGAAATAGCTGTGTCATCTATGCCGCGCTCTTCTAATTCACTTTTCACCCCATCTATTCCGACTTTGTCCAGCTTATCCATTGACCGATAGATATCGATCTCTTTTTCAGGCGCTACGCCACATACTTCGATAAGGCCGGACAAAATTTTGCGGTTGTTTATCTTTATGACAAAATCTTTGAAATTAAGTTCGCTGAGGATTTCATGGCTTATCGCAATAATTTCTGCTTCAGCAACCATGGAGGGGCTGCCCACAATGTCAATATCACATTGATAAAATTCCCGAAACCGCCCCTTTTGCGGTTTGTCGGCTCGCCAAACCGGCTGGATCTGATATCTTCGGAAGGGCTTGGGGAGATTCGGATACATCGCCATGACCCGGGAGAGCGGAACGGTTAAATCGTATCGTAATCCCACCTCCCGGTCGCCTCGGTCGATAAATCGATAAGTTAAACGGTCAGCTTCTTCCCCGTATTTTCCGGAAAGGGTTTCCCACAATTCCAGGGTGGGCGTTTCCAGAGGTTCGAAGCCGTATTTTTCAAATATATTTTTGATAATGTTGATGACGTAATTTCGTTTGATCATCTGTTCGGGAAGAAAATCCCGCGTGCCTTTATAAATTCGGGCTTGAATTTTCTTAGCCAAAGCAACATTCCTTTCACAAGTTTTTGAAGGGTTTTTAGGCGTATTTGGCATATCGAATGTGTGCGAACTCACCCCCTCTTTCTCCCTCTCTTGGCAAGAGGAGGATGAAAGCCTGCCTGACAAGGCACGCAGGCAGGGCGGAGAGTTTAATGCCCAGTTCACGAAAATTTCCATAGTTCTGATAACTCTACAATTACTTATAAAATAGCCTACTTAATTGGCCGTGTTAGCGCCTTCGTCAATCCAGGTGCCAATGGCCTCTATTTTTTCTTCAGCTAAGGGGGCCTGATCCGGAGGCATACGTGATCTACCTTCTCGACTGGAAAATAAAAGAAGGTACAATAAGCTTTGTTCTTTATTAAAATTAATGACCACCAAGCCGTAATTACTATTAAAATTCGGCGGATTATTTTCTAAATCAAGGCCGCCAGCCTGCGCAGTGCTCCCGTGACAATTGCCGATGGCGGCACAATCTTGAAGAAAAATGGGACGGATATGCTGATTAAAGCTTAAATTACTATCCGGCAAATTAAATCCATTGTCGTTTCCGTTGCTATTGGCAGGGTTACTCTCGCTACAGGCAAAATAGCCTAAAAATAATGCAAAGAAACCCGATACTATTACATTTGATAATATTCTATTTAGGGGCTTGCAATTTTTTTTCATATATTCTTTTATACTTTTGTCTTTGGTTAACTTATAAAGTATAAAATTTAGCACATTTAGGCAGACATTTAAAGTACAATTAAAAAAAGGATTTACTGCGGATGGCCAAGCGGGATAATCAAGCGACACAATTGAATAGAATATTGGTTGTGGATGACGAAGCGTCAATACATACTATGTTGTCTGCATTCCTGAAGAAGCACGATTTTGTTGTGGAAAGCTGCATGGACGGGCGCGAGTCGGTGAAAATGATTCAGCAATTTTGTCCCGATTTAGTTATTCTTGATCTGATGATGCCAAAACTGGACGGCATAAGCACCACAAAACGAATCCGCAATTTGGAGCTCGACTCATATTTACCAATTATCGTTTTAACTGCACGCAAAGAGATTCGGGATATGGTCACCGCTCTGGAAGCCGGCGCGGACGATTACATTACCAAGCCGTTTGAATTCGAGGAATTGATTGCCCGTATTAGAAACATGCTTCGTCTCAAAAGCTTGCAGGATCGTTTGGTGCACAAAACGATGGAGCTAAACGAGGCCAATCAGCAGATTAGTCGTTTGAATCATGTGCTGGTACAAACCAATCGGCAACTGCAAAGGAAGGTGTATGATTTCCACAATTTATTTGAAGTCAGTTACCGGGTAATCGGTCAACTGGAATTTAAACAACTCGTGCGACAAGCATTGATTAATATCCTCGGAATATTTACTACCAAGAATGTGGTTTTGTTCTTGGTCAATAAAGATGACAATGATGTTTTTGAAGTGGTTGATTCGCGAGGGTTTCAAAACAACATGCTGAAAGAGCTGCATATTTATCGTCATGATAAAGTTATCCATTATTTAGAACTGGTCAAGAGGGCATTTCAAATCAGGGAGATTTCTCAGGAATTTGAAGAATTGGTCCCGCGCCTGCGATCCTTAGACATTGAAGTTATCTCTCCGCTTTTTCGCAATGATGATATTGTGGGATTGCTTTGTCTGGGGCCTAATTTTAAAGATGAAGAATACAGCGAAGAAAATCTGGAAACGTTGGGCATTCTGACCAACATGTTAGCCATTGCCGTTCACAACGCCCAGATGTATGAACATATCAGAGCGCTTTCTTACACCGATGGAATGACGGCGCTGCATAATTATCGCTTTTTCCGTTTGCGTCTAAAAGAAGAAATTGCCCGGGCTCGGCGGGAAGATTCCAAACTCTCCTTACTCATTATGGATGTGGACCATTTTAAAAATTATAATGACACTCTTGGACATCCCGCCGGAGACGAGGTGCTGCGGAGAGTGAGCGTGATATTAAAAAAATCGGTCAGAGATAATGATATTGTTGCCCGCTATGGCGGCGAAGAATTTGCCATCATCTTACCCGGGGCGGACTCAGAAGGATCTTTTGCGCTGGCGGAACGTATCAGGGCCAAAGTTGAAGCAGAGGAGTTCTATGAAGAGGCCATACAGCCTGGCGGGCGGTTGACAATTAGCATTGGAATTGCTACCTTTCCGAAGGATGCGCTCCGGGAAGAAGATTTGGTGATCAATGCAGATCGGGCTTTGTATCAAGCAAAGAAAATTGGAAGAAATAGAGTCGTTGAAAGCAAAGAAATTATGAGTGAGTCATGAAAATCGGTATTTCTTGTTATCCAACTTATGGCGGAAGCGGTGTTGTTGCCACTGAACTGGGGAAAAATTTAGCCAAATTAGGATACGAAGTTCATTTTATTTCTTATGCCCTGCCTTATCGGTTGAGTGGATTTTATGACAATATCTTCTTTCACGAAGTGAAGGTTCCTGAATATCCGTTATTTGAATATCCACCCTATGCATTAGCATTGGCTACGAAAATGGCTGATATTGCCATCCATGAAGACCTGGATTTGATCCACGTTCATTACGCTATCCCTCATGCGCTTTCTGCCTATTTAGCCAGACAAATGATCCAGGACGTTCATCCATTAAAATTTATTACCACCTTGCACGGTACAGATATTACCCTGGTTGGTGCTGATCCATCATTTATGCGCATCACCCAATATAGCATTAACCAGAGCGATGCCGTGACTGCAGTTTCGGAATTTCTAAAACAGCAAACGATGCAAACCTTCAAGCCCCAGCTTCCGATACAAGTCATTTACAATTTTATTGAAGAACTTCCTCAGCAAAACACTTATTGTGAAAATTTGCGAAAGAAATTAGCGCCTAACGGTGAACCGATTTTAATACATCTATCTAATTTTCGGCCTGTCAAACGCGTGCTGGACACCCTTAAAATTTTACGAAATGTATTACAGGTGATGCCGGTAAAATTGGTGCTGATCGGCGATGGGCCAGATCGTGCGCTGGCGGAGCAAACAGCCAGAGAATATGGAATTGAGCGGGAAGTCGCTTTTTTAGGCAAACAAGAAGACGTCTATTATTTGTTGACGTTGGGAGATATTTTCTTAATGCCCAGCCAATCGGAAAGTTTTGGTTTGGCCGCTCTGGAGGCAATGTCCTGTGGATTACCCTGTATAACCAGCAATGCAGGGGGCTTGTCGGAACTCAATCACCATGGCGTTTCCGGATATATTGCCCCGGTTGGCGATGTGGATAAAATGAGTGAATTTGTCATAAAAATTTTAAAAGAACCGGCTCACCGTAGCACTCTTTCTCAGCAAGCTCGGGAACACGCCTTTAAAAATTTTCACGCCGATAGAATTATTCCCCAATACATCCGTCTCTATGAAGAAATTTTGAGTGAAGCCACCTAATTCCGAACGGATTTGATTTTTCAAATTCTTGCAAATTGCATTTTTTACTTTATATTTCAGACAGATGTAAGAGGGAAAGTCATTGACATTATTACCGGAAAAAATTAAAGATTTGATAATCGTGTCACTGACCGTCAGTGAAGGTAACAATACCAGTGTTATCGATGAAATGGCGAGAACGATTGAAAGTGACAGCAAAACCCGTTTAATTGAAGTAGCCCCGAATTCACGAACCAATCATACCTTATATATTTTTGGCGGGTCTAAACAGAAAGTGCTGGATGCTGCATTTCGAATTTCGGATATTGCTTTTAAGCGGATAAATTTGCAAAACATTACATCCGAGCAAAAGTGTCTTGGAGTTGTCGAACACATATCTTTTATTCCCTTGCATTCAAAAAATATGGATACGGCTGTAAAGCTGTCCACTGAATTTGCCCCAAAATTCAACAGACAATTTAATGTCCCCATTTATTTATTTGGCTTTGCTACTAAAAATAAACAGAGACGAGATATCCGCAATTTTCATCAATTTGAATTCAACGATTGGCCACAGATAATAAAAAAGGCGGAATGGCAGCCTGATTACGGGGAGGCCAGTTTAAATGAAAAGCGGGGAATCTCCATTATTGGCGCCCGTTATTATCATATAAATTTCGCCACATTTTTTGAAGGCGATGATATTGAGCTAATTGAGGAATTGACCAACGTTTATAAGTGGGTCTCAACCAAACGTAAAGTGTATGAATATCTTCCCACAACTTCCGGTGAAGATACGGATTATAGTGAAATTGCCGAGTTACTGAAAAAGATTTACACGTTTGTGGATGAGATAAATCAGAATAGAATTGCCAGATTACTATGTAACGTTCCAAATTATCGGGAAACCCCAATTTGCACGGTTTTCGAAATCTTTAAACAGGAAGCAGCTAATTTAGGATTAGATATATTGGGAACTCAAATTTATGGCTTTTTGCCAGGGGAGGTTTTAGTGAGAGCTGGTCGATATTATTTAGAGAGTGGCCAGGCAAAGGATCAGGTTAAGGCTGAAGATGCTGAAATAACTTATATGCAGGTTGCGGTGGAACGTCTCCAATTAGGAAACTACGAATCCTTTAATTTGGAGCGCCAGGTCCTAGATTTTCATTTTCAATGAAATCTTTTTATCGCCAAGTTTGGAGGAGGCAGGGAAAATTCTACAGCATTGAAAAAGCCCTCTGTTAATCTTATTGAATTTGCTGTAGATCATATTTAAATTAATTGTGTTCATTTATAATAAATAGAATGAGAAAAACGTATAATAACAAATTTTCTGTTGAACCTCTAAGCATTTTATGTTGTTAATCGAATATGGGTAAATGTAAAATAAAAACTTTTAAACTGAGGGAAACATGATAGAAGTAAAAATTAATGGTTTGTTTCTAACTCAATCTCAAGCAAGTGGTGTCATTTTAAAAGAGTTGGAAGGAGATAGAACATTACCTATAATCATTGGAGAATACGAGGCGCAATCTATCGCCCTTGGTTTGGAAAATATAGTCCCCCCTCGGCCAATAACTCATGACCTTTTACTTAATATGCTGGAGTCACTGGAGGCTCGGATTGAGAGGGTTATTATCTCCGACTTAAGAAATAACACCTACTATGCGATAATACAGGCACGTCGCAAAACGAAGCCGTATGAAATTGATGCGCGACCGAGTGACGCTATTGCATTAGCAGTGCGTCAACAAATTCCGATTTTTGTTGAAGAAGATGTGATGCAAAAGGGAGCTTACCAGGCAGAAGAGTTACAGGATATTGATGATAAACAGATTGATGCAACACAGGATCGTTTGGAAAAATTAAAAAAAGAGCTTCAAGAAGCAGTGGAGAAAGAGGAATATGAAAAAGCTGCACAAATTAGAGACGACATTAAGAAGCTTGAATCTCGCCAATGATAACAGTTCTTTTTCGGACAGGGAGGTAGATATAAAATGGGAAATCCAACCATGCGCGTAAAAGTCTATGGGGCCCGGGGAAGTTATTCTCCAACCAAATCCCAAGCCACTAATTTTGGTGTCAATACGACATGCTTAAGAGTTGATATCAATGATCTGTTGATTATCTTAGATGCCGGTTCAGGAATCATTAATCTGGGGAAAGACCTTTTCCAGGAATTTAAACAAAAAAATGGTGATCCGGACAAATGGAAGATGCATCTTATCTTCACCCACCTGCACATCGATCACCTGCTTGGTTTTCCGTACTTCTCCATGCTGTATATGCCTAAGAGTGAAATTCATTATATTGGTCCGCAAATTCTGGATTATTCATTAAAAGATGTGGTGCAGGGGTTTATGCACCCGCCGCTGTTTCCAGTCAGCATGAGCGATTTGCCCTCCAAAGGTTATTATTATCAAATTACCGAGAGCAATGTTCTTTACTTTTATGAGGATGATTTTAAAATCTCTGCATTAACCGATTCCGTTAAGGAAGGTTGGTTGGCCAAAATAAGTTGCATGCGGAATTACCTGCATCCTAAGGGCGGTGCATTCTTTTACAAAATTGAATCCAATTTCGGACCGAAGATCGTCTTTGCTTCCGATACGGAAGGCTTCATAGGCGGAGATCAACGATTGATAAAATTTTCCGAAGGATGCGATGTTTTATTTCATGATGCGCAATATACACCATCCGAATATGCCATGTTTCAGGGGTACGGACACAGCACTTACGAAATGGCTTGCGAAGTTGCCAAAAAGGCCAATGTAAAGAAATTGCTTCTTTTCCATCATGATCCGAATCATGATGATGAGGTCCTGACAGATATCCAGCAAAAGGCCCAGAAATTATTTCCTGAAGCATACGTTGCATCGGAATCAATGGAATTCGAGTTCAGCGAGTAGTTGATTATAAAATTTGTCCCTGTTAGAATCTTTGGTCATAAGGAGTGGGGGAGTGGCCATTCATTATTTTTATCTCATCAAACTTAACTTTAACTTTATCTGCAAGTTGCTCTTTCCTGAAGCCAATCCATTTAAGCATACCTCTTATCAAAAAAAATTGGTTAATTGAAAATTTATTTTTAATTTAATTTGGTTGATAAAATCGTTCGGAATGTGGTGCTTGAGATTTGGGTTTTTTAAATGTAAAAAAAGTGTTGGATAGATTAAATTAAGAGACATTTTGAGAATCCGATATATTTAAATATAAGATTGCGAGCTAATGAAAGATATGAAAAGAACCAAGATCGTAGCTACCCTCGGCCCGGCGACTTCATCTCCGAAAATGATTGAAGAACTCATCAAGACAGGTGTGAACGCATTTCGATTGAACTTTTCTCATGGTACCCATGAGAGCCACGCTCAGCTGATAGAATGGATCAAAGAAAAGCGGAAAGCTCTGGATACCCCGGTCGCCATACTACAGGACCTTTCCGGCCCCAAAATACGGATCGGAAACATTAACCGTTCGGCATTGGAATTAAATAGCGGAGACGAACTGATTTTTGATACTCAAATTGAAGAGAGCTCCGGGAATATTGTTCCGGTTAGCTACAAAGGTTTTGCTGATGATGTTCAACAGGGCCACCATTTACTGCTTGCCGATGGGAATTTGGAAATCGAGGTTACCCGTCTAGATCCTCCCCGGGTTACAAGCAAGGTCGTGGTAGGTGGACAACTTACTTCTAACAAAGGCATTAATTATCCCGAAGGTAGTTTCAATTTGCCGGCAATCACAGAAAAAGACAAAAAAGACCTCCGTTTTGGCCTGCGGAATGGGGTGGATTGTGTAGCGCTATCCTTTGTTAAGGCAGCAGATGACGTCAAAATTGCCAGAAAAATATGTGAATCTGAAAACAGGCATGTGCCCCTGATCGCTAAAATTGAAAAGCATGAAGCCATCAAAAATTTATATGAGATTTTGCAATGCGTCGATGGTGTAATGGTAGCACGAGGAGATTTAGGCGTGGAGATTCCGCTGGAACAAGTCCCATTGGTGCAAAAGCGAGTTATCAAATTAGCAAATTCCTCCGGTAAACCTGTGATTACCGCAACGCAGATGCTGGTATCCATGGTGGATGCACCGCGCCCAACTCGTGCTGAGGCGACAGACATCACTAACGCCATTCTTGATGGTACTGATGCAATTATGCTATCAGAAGAAACCGCCACTGGGAATTATCCTTTACAGGCAGTGCGGACAATGAATCAGATCGCTTTAGAAACTGAAAAAAGTTTTCCCTACTACAAGGCCTCATTATTCGATAGAGAAATATCCGTCATCGACATAACCTTGGGCATTTCCAGTAGCGCAGCATCTTTAGCTAAAAACCTGGATGCCCGGGCAATTCTGTGCCCGACGAGCAGTGGCTTTACAGCCCGGATGATTTCCCGATTTCGTCCCAAAGCACGGGTTATCGCACTAACGCCCAATGAAGACACCTATTTCCAATCGTCACTCCTATGGGGGGTTTATCCCACACACTTCCCGGTAGATCAGAATATGGATAATCTTGTACGAGAAGCGCTGAGCTTCGCTCAAAAAAGAAAATTTCTGCAACCAAAGGATCGTTATGTCTTAACCGCAGGGTTCCCATTTGGAAAAGGGGGGAAGACCAATTTAATTACAGCCGGTCAGGTCACTTAGTGGTGGTCTAAAAAAATATAAATGATATGATTTTTTGTGAAATAATTAGTAAAATTAGAAAAGTATGATTCGAGTTAGTAAAGTATATCGTATAGAGAAAAAATGAAGTTGAATTTTTAACCTGAGGGAGATTTATGAAGAAATTGTTAGTGATCGGTTTCTGTTATCTGCTATTCCCGATAATTATCTTCGGGCAATCATTTACATTCCATGTTCCGCAACAATTTATACGCGCCAACCCGGGCGATTTCGTTCAATTCGATAATGAGCTCATTAACAATTCTACCAGTGATTTATCCTTTCGTGTCATTCGGACATTGAATAACTTACCGACTGCAAACTGGAGCAGTTCTATCTGCATAGGTGATAGTCTCACCGGGCTTTGTTATCCACCCTTCACGGATACAACTTTAGTGCATATGGTATTGGGTGATTCTAGCGAGCTAATTCTTTTGGACGTCAATACCGATCCGTCCGTTACCGGTACGGCGGGAATTACTTTGAGAATTGAAAATGTAAGCAATCCCCAGGAATTTGAGGAAGCGACCTTTGAAGTTTCTACCGAACCCACCGCTATCAGCCCGGTTGATGAACCGATAAGCGGTAAATTTAGGCTGCGTCCGAACTATCCCAATCCGTTTAATCCCCTAACGCATATTCCCCTGGAAGTAGGCGGCACAAACCCGGTAAACGTTCGCTTGACCGTCTACAACATGTTGGGCCAGAAAGTTATTACCCTGGCTGATAAAAAGCTGGCACCCGGAACTTATGAAGTAACCTGGGACGGGCGGAATAGCCTGGGGAGATCGGTAAGTTCAGGAATTTATTTTTATGAAATGATCGCAGGCAGCCAACGGTTTATTCGCAAAATGTTCTTAATCCGATAAATATGGAAATTGGCTGAGAGTATGAATAAATATATTTCTCACAGTTGGGATGACGAAACGCCTGAAGCCAAAGCACGTTGGTTCCAATCCCTCTCGCTTTCTCAACGTATGGAAGTGCTTTGTTCTGTTTATGAAATGATCCTGCAAAACAATCCCAGGATTATGGAATTTAAAAATGCTGAACCAACTACAAGAAGTATTCGCATCCTTAGAAAATCATCAGGTTAAATATCTGGTGATCGGCGGTATCGCCGCTGTATTGTACGGAGTTCCTCGTGCAACGTTTGATCTTGATATTCTTATAGAAGCTACTGCCAATAATGCCCAAAAATTGCTTGACGCGTTTTTAGACGCCCAGTTGGGGACAGCATCACTTATAACACCTGAGGAACTTCTTGCTAATGAGATCACAGTATTTCAGGATAGAGTGCGTGTTGATGTACAAATATTCACACCAGGTCTAAACTTTGAAGAAGCTTGGAATAATAGAGTAATTATGAAATATCAAAATCAGGAATTCTGTGTCGCGTCTAAGGAGGATTTAATTGCCTCGGAAATGGCAGCTGGTCGCAAAGTAGATTTGGAGGATGTAAGGTTACTCCAATTGCAAGATAAAGAAGAATAAGAAGAACAAATGAGTTGATGTCGACGAAAAGGGGCCGGTGAAGCCCTTTTTTTATACCATAATTTGAGAAATTTGCAATTTTCTCTCAACAGGAGTAGGAAATGAGGAAATATGTAACGCTTGTTTTAACCATCTTAACATTGGGATTGGGTTTCTTTGGCTGCACGACGAAAGACGGAAAATCCCCTTCGTTTGATGTGAAACCGGGTGAACTTTTGGTGACAGCCACTGAAGAGGACACCCTCAACTTCGATGCCCGGGTTTTTGTTGATTACAAAGACACAGGTCAAAATACGCCAGCCACACTTTCCCAAATCTCTCAAGGACGTCATGTGGTTCACATCTTTGTAAGTGGTTATTCCGTGTCACCGGAATCATCGGTGGTGAATATTGAGGAAGGAAAAGAAGCTGCCGTTGAATTCCAAATAAATAAAACTTCTTCGAGCGGCAATCTCGAAATTAGTACGAATCCTGATAGCGCCTTAATATTGGTTGACAAATTGCCAATGGGGCGATCCCCATTGAGTTTATCCGGAATTCAAACCGGCAATCATCATGTTAAAATAATCAAAGGTGGCTACACCGCCATTCGACAAACTGTAGAAGTCTCTTCCGAACAGCCAACCCAACTCCAGAAAAATTTAAGCCCCAACCGATTAGTTCTGGTCGAACATTTTTCCAATACGGATTGTGCCCCATGCCCCACAGCGGATGCAATCGTCGAAAATGTGCTGCATGATTTTGGCGCAGAGGTCGTCGCCGGGCTCTCTTATCATCCCAACTTCCCGGGCCCGGAAGACCCTTTGTTCCATGCCGCCGAAAATGAAAACTTAGCCAGACTTAATTATTACAGCCTGTTTGCAGTGCCTTTTGTTTTCGTGGATGGTTCAGTGGGAATATTCGGTAATTTCGAACAACAACTTCGTCAAACTATTGATGAGCATGCCACTACTCCTCCGCCTGCTGCATTGGATATATGGGAATTCCTGGAAAATCACCAGGCGCATACTGAAATTTCCGGTCGGATTCGGGTAGAAGCCTTCCAGGATTTGCCGGCCAATACGGTCTTACGCATTGCTTTGATGGAAGAAGAAATAACTTATGCCACAGCACCGGGCACCAACGGACAAAGCGAGTTTTATGAAGTCATGCGTTCTTTTTATCCTGATGCGGAGGGCAGCCCCATTTCCCTGTCTCAGGGACAGTATCAATTTGTCGAGTTTGATTTTGAGCGAAATGCAGAATGGGGGGAGGACTTGCAAATTGTAGCTTTCCTGCAAAATAACGCTAATAAGGAAGTTTTGCAGGCAGTGTGGTCAATTATTCCATGAGCAAAATGTTTATAGATGATATTGATACAATTAGACAATTAAAATTTGGATAATGCCCTAAACTTAATTTTAGATTATAAAAATAGAAGTGAATTGAAAAAGGAGTTGTTTACATGAGAGGAATGGCGTTTTTATTGATGTTATGCTTTAGTTTGAGTCTTTTCTCACAATCAGAAACTGCCCCTGATTTTGTTCTTCCCGATTTGGACGGAGAAAATTACAAGCTATCTGAAAATCTGGGAAACGGACCTGTTTTAATTAATTTTTGGGCGACCTGGTGTATCCCCTGCCGTTCGGAAATGAAGAAACTTAAGGATATTTATGAGGAATATCATCCTAAGGGCTTGGAAATTCTATCCATCTCTGTTGATGATCCCAAGACGGTGGGCAAAGTGAGGGCATTTGTCAATACGCATCGTTATCCGTTCAAAATTCTTTTGGACACCAATAATGAAATCTTTCAACTCTATCAAGGTTCCAATCCTCCGCTTACCGTATTAATTGATAAAGAAGGAGAGATAGTTTATACCCATACCGGTTATCGCAAAGGTGACGAAAAAAAGTTGGAGAAAATGATCGTCGAATTAATCGAAGAAAAATAAGGGACCGATGATGCCGTTCAAATACTTATTGATGTTCAACATTGTCCTCTTCCTCATTATCACGCTAAGTTTCGCCCCCGCCCAGATTCAGGTTTCCGGAAATAATCAGCTGGAATATTCGCACAATGAAAGTCAGGATGTAAAGGAAAAAGCGGGAGACCGGCGCGATTTTTTTGAAAATTGGACCGAAGCCTACCTCACGTATAAAAATTTTCGTCTGGGATTACGGTTTGAAAGTCATTCACCGCCACAGGTCTTTGCCTTAAACCAGGAGGTTAGAAATCGCTTAGAGCATCGCTTTCTGGAATACAGCACTGGAAATATAAATGCCCGTATCGGCACTTTTTACAATTTATACGGACGTGGCCTGGTGACACGGTTTTATGAGAATCGCATTTTACGGTATGATACCCGTATTGACGGCGCCAAATTTGATTATTTCCACTCCAAGTTTGATCTAAAATTGATGGTAGGAGAACCCATCAACAGGTTAAACGAACGTCAGGCGCTTATCCAGGCCGGGGAGCTGCGTTTGAAACCGTTTCGCAAATTTCACCTGGGCGGTACGGTTTTAACCACGCGACCGGATGGCATGGATGATCGACTCAACTGGGGATCAATCTTCTCGGAAATCAATTTTAAATATGGGAATCTTTATGGTGAATATGCCCGAGAGGATTATCCTTCTGGTGTGAATACCGGGGATGCCATATATTTAAGCGGCAATTTCTACCTGGGCGCTTTTAGTCTTTTGAGTGAGTATAAAGATTACAATGACTTCGACCAGGTTGAAGGGGTTACGTTCAACAATCCCCCCCTGGTTGGTCAGGAGCATTTATATACCTTGCTTAATCGCCATCAGCTTGTGCAGAATGCCAATGATGAACAGGGATTTTTAGTGCAGGGCAGTTACCCGCTGATCGAGGATGGCATTTTAACCGTAAACTATAGCCGCACTACAAACAGTAATGATGTGGAATTGTATGAAGAAATCTATGGTCAATTCGAGTGGTTTAGTCCGGGGGGCTGGGAATGGGCCTGGGCAGGTAGCCGTCAGAAGGATGCCGCTGCAAGGTATTTAAATCTTGTTGCCAGCACTTCTATGGATATATCGGATTATAATTCCGTAAAAGTGATATATGAACAC
>JABAHQ010024596.1_pt2 | contig 15597 bp, 15 predicted proteins | sample 7062091 | NCBI WGS metagenome assembly JABAHQ01 (sample SAMN14534359, study PRJNA622989) | marine sediment metagenome | biome: marine biome [ENVO:00000428]; feature: marine pelagic biome [ENVO:01000023]; material: deep marine sediment [ENVO:00002113] | place: India: Gulf of Kutch | collected...
CTCGACGCAGACCCGGCGATCCCGGAGGGTGTGGCAGGGATGAGCCCAGAAGAAATGAGAGAGTCCTCACCCGATCTTGCTCGACACTCTGATCTCCAGGTCCGGGCAGGGGGGATCCAACTGGTCGTCATCGCAACACTCTGGGCAGTTGTTCTGATCTTCCCGTTCCGGCGGGGCGAACGATGGGCGTGGTGGACGATGTGGACTTTTCCGGGATGGGCTTTGGCAGTAGCGGTGATGTTCCTCTTCGTAGACCTGCAGCCGGGGATGCCTATACCCCCTCCAGCGATATCCGGCTGGGTCTTCTTTGGCCTGACAGGTCTCCTCCTTCTAGCTACTAGACGTGGCCTCAACCGCCCGCCTGCCTGATCAGGCCGATAGCACTGATCCGGAGGCCGACGGACAGGCCTAAATCACCCAATCCATATCGGGCCCAAACCAAAGCGGTTGAATCAATTGCGGTTGACGAAATGAGGCCCGCTGCTGAGAGCAATTCTTATGGTTGCGACGACCTCGTCAAACGAGGATCGAACTGAACGAACCCGGATACAGCCGGCCGGAATCGTCCAAAACGTCACCCGCTAGATATACGGCAATCCATAGCGGGCTCGGGCGCTCAGTGTGTGCCGTTATGTGTGGCTGGTCTGTTTTGGGAGAAGAGCGAGAGCTAACCCCCAAGGAGCTGCGGTTCCCGAAACGAAGTAAAACAGCACTGCCGCATAGTCATATACGCGACGGCCGCCATCGAAAAAGTCCAAGGACATCACGAAACCCGTCAAAGCGGCGGTCGCACCCACCAGGAACGCCAGGAGTCCAAGGAGCCGCCGAGGCCGAACACGCTTTGCTCTCATGACGAGATATCCGCCAACACCTGACAACGGAATGAATGAAAACAAGACAGGGGCTATGTACCAGTCTGGTAGCACGAGGAGATCAGAGACCCATCCTGCCGTGGGGACAACGAAGCTGGCGACACCCACGGCGATGACCCAAAGACCTGTTTTCCTCGCTACACCCCCGCCACGCACATGACCGGTATTGTGTCTTGCTGGCTGAGTGGGTTTGAGCACCTCGACCGTACTGATGAGCGCCTCGACCGTATTGATCAGCTGGTCGAGTCCTTTTCGGATCTTCTCGACATCCGATGCTCCGTAATTGAATTTGTGAAGGACGAACTCCCGCCAGTCCCGCTTCACGTACCAGTTGTCACCCATCACCCGTTTGATCGCCGCACGTCTCGGCCCTGTCAGCCAGTCGTTCAACTCTTCCAGATTGTCGGCAGTGAACCGGTATCGCCCGATGCGCACCGAGCGCCGAGGAGACAGCCACCGGACACGACGGAACCCACGTGGTCCGACCGAAAAACGATCCAAGCAGACCTGAAAGGTGGTGTAAGCCGAGGTCGGCCCCGCCTCGCCAGGCCTTCCTGGGTACAGCCGGACAATCACGTCGTACCCCCTATACGAACCGTGGCGGGTGCCTGCGAAAGGCCAATACCAGGGTCTGCGCGGAAACAACCCAAGAACTTCCTCGATCTCCGGGCCATTGCCCTTCCACACGTCCATAACCGGCATTATGTCCGATTCACGGCTCGAGGAACATGAGTGCCGATCTCGCGCACTCTCCAAAGTGCGCGCAATCGCTCGACAATTGTTGTTTGTGTGCCCCCTCCAAGGGAACGACAGGCGTCAATGACAAAGCGGCTAAAACGCCAGGAAGATTCTTGTTCTACAGCGCGTGGTACGGGCCGCTCCCTCGATGCTCTCATAGGTTGAGGATGCGTAGAGGATTTGTTGCTACCTGATCAGGCTGCTCGAGATTCATTCACTGAGTTCGTTACGTCGAAGGAGATGTAGTACCGGAAGAGCAACACCACGAATCTACGAGTGGAGCGTTGACAACAGACGGACACGTCTGGATTCCACCGGATTGACCGCCGGCCACGGTCCGACTGCTCTTCCATACGCCACTAAGAGCGAACAGTTGGACAGCGCATAACGCGCGTCGCCAAACGCCCCGAGCGGCCAAACAACCCACCCGGGAACCCGCATTATGCGCTAGCCGGGACGACTTCATCTCCCCGTTTGAATTAGGTGCAGTAGAACCGGAGACGTTCGTGGTTATTGGCGAGTTCGGGCGGTCAGGCGATTTGAATCAAACGGGTGTCAAACGGTGAAATCAGTACTATCCGAAACTGGACTCCCCCGCTCAATACGAAGGGGGCGACTTCAGTGGATTCCCTCGAAGTGCAGCTATGTAGGAGAGTTCGATGGGTTTTGAGAGAGTCACGGCGAAGACATTTCATGATGCGGGAGGTGTCGACGACTGGCGTGTCCTCTACTGGGGAGCTCATGCACATTTCACGACTAAATCGTTCACCGAGGGCGCAAATTTTGTAGCGGGAATCGCAGATGAAGCTGAACAGCTGGGCCACTTCCCGGACGTCGATCTGCGTCCGAGGGGTGTCACGGTCCGAACCTTTTCCCGGGAGGACGGCGCTGTTGGTGAACAGGACATCATCCTGGCCAGACGGATCTCTCAGGTCGCTGCCGATCTCGGCCTTGGATCTGACCCCTCACAAGTGCAGACTGTGGGAATCGCGGTTGCTCACGATGTTGAAGCCAACGTGCGCCCCTTCTTCACGGCAGCCTTTGGCTACGCCGATCTCGGAGACGAGGACGCAATCGACATCCATCGACGTAACCCTCACCTCTGGTTCCACGAGCTCGACCCCCCGAAGCCTGCGCGGGGCCGTTTCCACATCGATGTCTCCGTACCAGCCGACCAGGCCGAGGCTCGGGTCGCAGCTGCGATAGCCGCGGGCGGTCGGGTCGCCGATGACTCCAATGTGCCCCGCTGGTGGACACTCGCCTCACCTGAGAACCACGGCATAGACATAGCGGCTTGGCCCGACTTCGAGGACTACTCCGAAGCGTGATCGGCCTTCGGAAGATTCAGTATGGGAGAGAGTGCCCGTGGCCACAGCAGCATCTGAAATCGGATGAGATAGGCAAGGCCTTGACGAGAGCCTCGGACTACCACTTGACGACACAATCGAGACAGGCCAATTTGGTTAGGCATCCCGACCTTCCAACCACTACGCCGGTCAGTGCGGTATCTCACCGAGGCAGTCGAACGCGTGGTGGAGATTCGCGGAGCGCGTGTCTAGTTGAGTTCAGTCAGGCCGGTCGACCTGGCTGGGATGTGGTTTACGGGTCGATTGGGGTAATTGGTTCGAGCTGTTCTTCCACGGTGCGGGCCGCGTCGAGGCAGTCTTCTTCACACCATCGATCCGCGTAGATCTGTACACCGGTCGGAATTCCAGACTGTGTGCCAGTTGGGATGGCTACAGACGGAATACCCAGGAAGTTGCCGACCGTACTCGGCCGGACCAGATCGAAGAAGAGGTCCAAACCTGACTCCGGGTCTAGGTCAGCATCGTGCGGGAAAGGTGAGCCGGTCCAGACGGGACTCACGACCACCGGATACTCCACGAAAAACTCCGACCAGGCCCTTCCCAGACGACTGCGCTCGGCGTAAACGTCGATACCCGAAAGCTGATCGGATGGGTAACGCTCCACGGCCTGTTCAAACCAACTGAACAGCGCATCGCTCACGATCGGCCTCATTTCTTCCATCCGGGAGGCAATGAAGGAAGCAGAGAGGCGCGCCCACAGCTCGTGGATTCGGGCCCACTCAGGAGGTTCGCCTTCCGCGATCAGATATCCGGCGTCCTGAAGAACCTCACCTACTTCTCGCACAGCGTCGACGAGCTGAGAGTCGATACGAGCACCCTCGATTTGGGTCACCAAAGCAGCCCGACGGGACGCCACGGAGGCCTTCACCGGAGTCGGAACACTCCAAGGATCACGACGATCCCAGCCTCCAACCACCCCGAGAGCCACCCGAAGATCTTCAACCGATCTGGCCATAGGCCCGTCGGTGAACATCAACTGACCTACCAGAGGCGGATCGACCAGACTCTTCGGCACCCTACCCGGAGAGGTCGGTCGCAAGGCTGCGACACCGCAGCAATAGGCAGGACTCCTCAGCGAAGCGCCGAAGTCGTTGCCGAAACCAATCGGACTCATCCCCGAAGCCAGCGCTGCAGCCTCGCCACCACTGGACCCACCGGCCGTCAAGTCGAGATTCCAAGGATTGCGGGTCAATCCATGCAGTGGATTATCAGTGCTGATTCGCAATGCCATTTCCGGCATATTGGTCCTCGCAAAAGGAATCGCCCCAGCAGATCTCATCCGCTCCACCAACACCGAGTCCGACAGAGCTACTGCGTCTGCGAAAGCAGGGACACCCGCAGTGGTCGCAGCACCAGCCACATCGATGTTCTCCTTAGTCGTAAACGGAACCCCATGGAACACACCAGTCGCTCCACCAGCCGCAACAATCTCATCAGCCTCATCAGCAGCCGCAAGAGCCTCATCGGCCAACACAGCCGTAACAGCATTGACCCGACCATTCACCTCATCAATACGCGCCAGATGAGCCTCAACCACCTCACGACTCCTGACACGACCTGCACGAATCTCCCCAGCAAGCTCAACAGCAGACTTCAACCAGAGTTCAGCACCCACACCCTCGAACATAACCGAAACGGCCGATCCAAATACTCGAGCCCCTCCACCAGGCGTGTTTTGCACCGTCCCTGCGCAAACTCAATACAAGGACCGCGAGAAGGCTCTGCCCATTCGGTTGAGAGTTTCTCGTTGAGTAGCGGTTCTCAGCGACGAGGGATGCCCCGGCTTAGCCTTCGGTACATAAGTCGTCAGCGCTCGACGTTCAAGCTGGCCTGGGAGTCAAGCGGCCTCCGGAGACTCGGACTCCGCACTCGGGCCTGGATCCCATTCCCGCCAGTCCGGTTCGAGATCAGCCATGACGTCTTCCTTTGTCAGATCTAATTCGAGCGGGCTAGCCAGCAAGTCGACTCCTAGTAGATCTCGAAGTCTTCGCATCATCCGTCTCATGTCATCCTCCTTGCCTATCCGATCGATGACTCCCACGATCAGAACGAACTGCTCTCAAAAAACTGTCAGGAACCAATCAAATTCGGTTTGATCGGTTCCCGACCAGGACTTCTGACGTACGTCTTCTGCGACCCGCTATGACATTTCCAACTGCTCTTCAACCGCCTCTTCGACTGAGGTTGTTTTTCCCTCCTCGATCAACTCCTTACGTAGACCNNGACCAGGAGGGAGTCTCTGTTTGAGGATGCCAGCCAAATGCCGCCATATGTAGACACCTGCCGGGAGGTAGGTGATGTTTTTGGTCTCGCCTCGGGCTGCGGCGAGGTGCCTCATCGCAGTACCGAGGTCGCCCTCCAAGAACGTGATGAAAGCGTAGGTCAGCAGCAATTCACGTAACGCGAAGGGCCTGACCCACCGTACGGACCGCAGTGCCTCGACAGCCTTCTGCATTGCCGCTCGGGCAGATGACAGGTCTCCGACCGCGGCTTGAGCAAGAGCCAAGGCCATCCAGTCCACCTGCGGCTCACGGGTGGAACTCTTCGACCCCGTCGTGTCGATGACCTTACGCGCGGCGGTCTCATCTCCCGCTAATAACGCTGATATCGCCAGGTGGTAGGGGGTCCATCCCGGTGCCAAGTCCGGCGACTCCGGAGCGGAGAAGAATGATTCGAACACCGCCACTGCAGCTGTGAAGTCTTGGGCAAAGAGGTGAGCCAAACCCCCATTGAATCTGCATGCCATCTCAGCCCGGGTAAAGCCCAAGCGGCGGGCATAGCGTCTTCCTTTCGTCCCCCAGTAGAGCATTCGGTCTGGATCGTTCATGACGGTGGAACTGGCCATCAAGCTGAAGTAGGCCGCCAACCTGGCGGGATGATCCTCGGGAAGCACCTTCATCGCCTCAACGACTTTGCCTTGGGTTCGACCAGGCGCCTCATCCCCTAAGTTGCGGTCCAAGATGAACGTGTAGTCGTAAACGATCCGAGCCACCGAGTGAGGAGTATCACCGAACTCGCTGCCACCCATGATCTGCTCAGACCAGGAACGCACCTCTCGGTGCCGTCCTCGATGAAAGGAAGAGCCCAGCATGTTTATCAAATACCGGGAGGCCGTATCCCACTCTTCACGATCGATCGAGAATTCGATAGCGTGGCTCAAATTGCCCCATTCGGTTTCGAGCTCTTCGACACTGTCGATATCTCCCCATGCCTCGTCGAGGGTTTTCCTCCCCAACCACTGGAGATACCAGTCCCGATGATGGGTGCGGGTCTCGTCGACTTCGTGTGAAGAAAACAGCTTCGCCTCCGCGTAGGAGCGAACTGTCTCCAACATTCGATACCTAGGCTCACCGTCCGAGTAGGCGAGCATCACGAGGGACTTGTCAACGAGCCCNNCACGAGGGACTTGTCAACGAGCCCACCCAGACCGTTCACTATTCTGTCGGATCCATCAGAACTTGAGCAGACGTGCTCGGCCGCTTCCAAATCGAACCCTCCAACGAAGACTGCGAGGCGTCGAAACAAGAGCCGTTCGCCTTCCTCCAACAGTTCGTGACTCCAGTCCAACGTGGCTTCCAACGTCTGTTGTCGTTTAGGTAGCTTCTTTCCTCCCACCGGAAACCCGAGCCGTTCATCCAGACGAGAAACCACCGCCGACGCTCCCAAGAGTGCGATGCTCGGCACGGCCAATTCAAGGGCCAGTGGGATGCCGTCGAGACGTTCGGCGATTCTGCCCAAATCGACCCTGCTTGCATCAACATCGAAGTCAGGTCTCAACGACAAGAGCCTCTCGGTCAGAAGCTCAACAGCAGCTCCACCCTCAGCCTCTTCACCCTCCAACGAAAGCGATCCTACGAATCGGACCTGTTCTCCAACGACGCCAAGTGGCTGTCTACTCGTCGCCAATACCTGCACTTGTGCACATCTCGTCGTCACCTCATGGATGACCTTGGCGCAGGCATCGAGGAGATGCTCACAGTTGTCCACGATCAGCAAGATCTCTTGATCAGTCAGATGCATAACCAGCTCTTGCAGTGGGTCCACAGCTGAATCTCGATAGACGTCCAATGGGATCCCCAACTGACGACTGATCTCTTGTGCTACCCGCTGTTCATCGTCGACAGAGGAGAGGTCGACAAAGAACACCCCGTCTGGCAAAAGATCTTCGAGTCGAAGTCCAACTTCGATGGCAACACGCGTCTTGCCCGCTCCGCCAATTCCAGTAAGAGTTACGAGACGGTGTGATCCGACAAGGTTCTCGATTGCTTCAACTTCGGCCCTCCGCCCTACGAGCCTCGTTCTGGGTCTGGGAAGGCTGGGAGCCGCCGAGAGTGAACGTTCCGAAGTCTCGGGATGCAGCGCGGGCGAATGCTCGAGGATCTCCTGTTCCAACTGTCGCAGGTCAGACGAAGGCTCGATCCCCATCTCTGCGAGATCAGACTCCGTCTTCTGAAAGGCACGCAGGGCATCGCCCTGACGGCCGGCCCGGTACAAAGCCAACATGTGGAGTTTCCTGAAGCCTTCACTCAGCGGAAACTCCTCACACAAGGACTCCAATTCTCCAATCACATCCAGATGACGGCCCACTGCAAGATCCGCTTCGATTCGAGACTCCAGACCAGCCAATCGCGTCTCTTCCAATTCAGTTACGACCGGCCTAAGAAGGGAGTGGTCATCCACGTTCTCGAAGGGCGGGCCTCTCCACAGCGACAGCGCCTCAAGCAGGACGTTCCTCGCATTCGCCGGATCGGTAGCAACTAGGGTTCTCCCCTCAGCAATCAGATCTTCGAAGCGCAGCCGATCCACTGCCTCCGGATCCACCTCCAAGACGTACCCGTCACTGCGGAAGTCGATCTTGTCACCGATCAACCCTCGCAGATTCGATATATAGGTCTGGATAGTCCCCCTACCCCGCTCCGGAGGTTCAGAACCCCAAAGCCCTTCAACAAGCTTGTCGACAGAAACCGGCTCCCGGACCCAGGCGATCAGAATTCCAAGGACGGTCCGCTGTTTCCGGCCGCCAAGCGAAACGGCTTGGCCCTCGTCGATTACTTCAACGGGCCCAAGCACCCGGAACTCCACACTCCGAGCATAGAAAACAGCGCCAGACTCTACCGCTGGATCAATGCGCCCAGGCGACACGAAGGCCAACTGCCCACGAAGTGAATCAATGCAATAGGAGCGGAGAGGCCTGTCGTTGTTGACGACTCGAGTGGTCAGACACTGAGAAGCGTTGACTGCGCGCATGAATATGTCCAGGTCGACGCTCCTCACGGACTGGGGCGGTCAGTCTGTGTCCACTGGGCTATGTGAGCATCGAAACGGTGGAGAATGTGTCAGTAAGGCAGCCATCCCTGCCCCACGTGACGAGTCGACGCATCCCACTCGGCAGTATGACTAACGGTCCTGACCATACGGTGGAGAGAGTCTGTGTCCGGTCCGACCAACCCGCAGTAGTTCATCGCTCCAAGAGGACACCTCTGTCCCAACCATGCTCTCTCCGAGATGCGAAGCGCCCATAATTGGCTTCCTCGTGTCCGGCACGACCAGAGGCAAAGCTAAGACCGCCCAGTAGAGCGAAGTTGGCACCGGTTTTCGAGATGTCTGGATTGTGATGAATCGGGCTGTCAGTTGGTAGGGGTAATGGTGCTCCATCTGCCTGGACACCCTTCGCAGTCCTTCCAAATGTGCTCTGGTGCTTCGCCTTCGACGAGTCGTTGGGCGTCTTCGGCGAGTACGACACCGAGGAGGTGCCCTTGGGGATCGGAGACAACGACCAGTTTGGTGTCGTGTTTGTTCATCCTGTCGAGTAGGTCATGTAGCGAACCGTCCGCGCGAACCGTGGTGGGTCCCGGCTCCATCACACTTTCGACGGCCTGGTCGGGGTCTGCGTCCCAGCCTGAATCTCTGAGCCGTCCCACTATGAGGCCGCTGCAGTCCAACACGACTGCTTCATCCCATTCCTGTTCACGGGTGCGCTGGTGGACCTGACCGATCAGTGCGTCGGGTGTCGCGGTGGGAATGTCGGGACGGATGGCGTCGGCGATACGGAGACCGTGGTCTTCTGATCCCTCGACGTCGAGACCGGCGGCTTTCCAGTCAGCGATACCTGCCGTGTAGTCGTAGACCTCTTCGAATCCGATTGCTTCGAGCCGACACGCGGCTCGTGGAGACATGTCTCACAGATCGTCGTGTCAATAAACGACCACAGGTTTGTCCCGCCGCAGTATCGAGGTGGCTTCGGCGTCGAGACGGCGGAGCGGAATGTTGACAGCCCCCGGGATGTGTTGAGCCTCGTACTCGGCTTCGGGAAGGACATCGACAACCTGACCCCCCTGATCGATCAGTTCCAGCAGACGTACACGGTCGATGTTGGTGACCACTTCAGCTCGCCATCGCCGGCGGCTCCGACAACGCCTGCTCTGCCGCCTGTCCAGTTCTCACAATTCCGACCCTAAACGATCAACCAGGTCGAAGGTCAAGGAGTAGCGACGTTCCTCAACTAACAACACTCTGGCTGTCGCACAAACCCACCCGTGAAGCCTGTCAGTCAGCGGATTGGGACCTGGCAGAGCACACAAAGCTCATTGGGACGTTCGACCGTATGAATCTTCTGGCCTGATTCTGAGGATCGTGGAATGACCTCATTCGTCTTGGCTGATAAGGGATTCGGACAACGGTTGGGGAATGCGAATGGAAATCACCGGCATGATCCTCCTGGCAGTAGTAGACCTAATGACCTGGCTTGCGGTCTCGATCAGCCAAGGCAACTGGCCAACGGAGGAGACCCGCGAACAGCTCTAGATGTACTCGACGCCGCTACGCCCGAGGCGACATCGACCGCAAAGACTATCTAGAACGACGCGCAGACCTCGACGACCCCAAAATAGCTCGAGACCGGACACCCATAACGCGCGCTCCCCACCTCTCAAGCCAGTGGAATCACCCGCCCGAATATCCGCTGCGGCCATTATGCACTAGTCGGAACGACTTCATCTCCCCCGATTGAAATCGGTGCTGTAGGAACTGGGGCCCGTAGTAGTTGGGGAATCGAGTTCTCGGATCGGTCGGGCCAACCCAGTGTCAAGTCGGGCCGCCTTGCTGTGAGCGCCACGTCGGTTTCATGGGGAAGTTCTAACTTACGGTCACCGATATACGCTGGATGGAGTTGTTGCCCATGCCATGCAGATTCCAGATCGGCGCGTCAGGTTGAGTGTTTCCGTTGGCGTCGGTTGCGCGGCATGCCAGCTCATGCTCTCCGGGCTCCGCATTCCATTCCCAGGACCATTTTCGCCAGGCCCACGGCCCAGATCTCTCCCAAGCCAGGGTGGCTTCATGCCATCTTCCATCGACTGCGACCTCGACTCTGGTGATCGGAGCCCAACCTGACCAAGCCCGACCGGTTAGCGAGACGGAACCCGCCGTCACGAACCGGTGCCTGGTGAAACTCTCCGGGATGCCGGGCGGCGCCATCAGCGCACGAACACGGATGCGAGTCACCGGCTCACCTGGATCAGCTTCGCTGTCCTTGTACCGGTAGTAGACATGCTGTATGCCTCGAAAGGACTCTTCTGTCAGATCGATCTCGACCAGCCACTTCACATGTGCCATCCCGTACCAACCGGGGACGATCAGACGCACCGGCGCTCCGCTCTGAGGCTGCAACGGCTCGCCGTTCAGGTCGTAGGCGAGAAGCACCTCATCGGAAATCTCGCCGACAGGAAGGGCGCGGCGATAGTTATCTTCGACACCGGATTGGATACCCCGATCAGCTCCGGTGAAGACCACCATGCTCGTCCCAGGTTGTGGCTCGGCGAGCTCGAGGACACTGCTCAATTTTACTCCCGTCCACTCCCCCGTGCTCACCGCCTCGAGACCCCAGGGTTGGTCGACCGGACGAGGATCCATGAGAGTTCTCCCGTTACCGGCACACTCCATCGTCACTGGAAGCGTGACCGCAGGCATGCTGCGGAGGTCGGCCAGGGTGAGGGCAATAGGAGACTCAACGTTTCCCCCTACCCGAAGCGTCCAGTCAGCAGGATCGATCAAAGGTATGTCGAAGTGAGCCAACAGATAGTGGAGGCCAGCCGGGGTGGTGTCGAGTTCCAGGGCCTCAAGGGGCATACCCCTGTTACGAGTCGCCTTGCGCAACTCTTCGAAAGTGATGCCCTGCTGCGGTTGAGCCAACCTAGGCATAGACCGATTATCACAGATCGTGCCGAGCACCAGCACGGGACTCCGGAGACACACTCACGCACAGCACCCAACCTCCTCTCCCGTTGTCCAGACCATCCAGTCGATGAGAAGCCTGAGAGACTCCCAGATTGAATTGGATGCGGTAGAAGCGGAGAGGCCCGTGTTTATTGGTGAAACGGGCGGTCGGGCGATTCGGTGTCAAACGAACGTCAAATGCCAGACATCGATCCGGAACGTTCAGATCCTGGACATCAACCGGTGAGTCAACAGCCAAAGCAATATGAGCCGTTATATGCGGCTGCTCGTGTCACGGCTTCACAGTTGGGTGGTCTCTCATACTTATAGGAGACCTCCCGTGTCCTGAGTCCTGGGGGTGTCGGCAACGTACGCACCAACGGTCTTAGAAAGGACCGTGGAGTCGACGACATCGGTGAAAAGGAGAGTCACAGTTCCCAACATCACCTTGTCGATGGCTGCTGCTTCGACCTCGTTGTCGATAGACACGAGAAGGTCAGACAGGGTTCGAGGGAGGTCTTTCCCGAAGATCAGCCTGTTAGATACCGGAATGGAGAAATGGATCTGCGCGACCTTCCAGGCTCCAGCTTCGAGTTCGAACACCATGGTGATCCGGTAGGTGAACGTCTCTCCATCGGTGAGGGTCCGCAACTGTTCGACTGCGGCCCATCCGACGTGGCCACTCTCGAATGCCTCGATCCGCAACAGGTCTGAGTCGGGGAGAACCACGCTGTCGAACTCCTTCAAGGCGGCCTGCCACGCACCCACCACATAGTCATACCCCTGCAGCCATTCGTGTTTGTCGGTCCCAATCAACCGCACATGATCGGAGCGGGAATGCATGTTCCGCATTGCACCGACATCTCCCACCTGGCGAGCGGCAAGGAACCGACGAACAACCGCCTCAATCTCGGGAGAAGCCTTCACGCTCCTATCTAACCACCAAAGTCCCCGGTCTCCTCGGCAGAAGACCGGTGTCGCAGACGCCAAACAGGAAGACATATGTGCCGCCATGTGCTCGTCCCACAGGCGTAGGCCCGAGTGATCCTGATTAAGTTCACGGGCTTTTCAGATGTTCGACGGGTTCTTGTGCCGACTCGCCGACGACGGCCCGCCGGCCTTAAACCGCTAGCCCGCAGCCCACCGGATAAAGAGATTCCGGCCGAGCGATATCCCGGCATTCTGCGCTAGACGGGACCACTCGATCTCCCCAGGTTGAATTAGATGCAGTGGAGGTCGGAAAGCCAATCACTACCGACGATTTCGGGAGCGAGCTTGTAGTTTCGTAGTCGATGAGTGAGGAGGAGCGGGCCAAATGGGATCGGTGTTACATCGAAAGCGGCGACACGCCTCATCACGTCCATCCCTCCCCGTTCCTGGAAACCTGGCTCGAGCATCTTCCCCGGGAAGGCCGAGCCCTCGACGTGGCTTGCGGTAGAGGCCGCAACGCTTTACGACTCGCCGAGGAAGGCTATCAGGTCGACGCAGTCGACATCTCAGCTGTGGCCATCGCAAAGGCTCGAGCGGAAGCCAGGAGGCGAGATCTCAACGTGACCTGGCATGTAGCGGATCTGGACGATTTCGTCTTGGAGAAGGGGACTTATCGAGCGATCACCGTGATTCGGTACCGCAATCATGGTCTCTGGGCGAAGTTGGCCGATGCTCTGGCACCCAACGGCTGGCTACTGATCGAGCATCACTTCAAGACGACGGCGCCAGTTGCCGGCCCATCCGAGACATTCAAGCTGGACCCACAAGAGCTTCTCGACGCCTTCGGAACTCTGCGAGTAGTCCTCTTCGAGGAAGTTGTTGACAGCGATCCGGACCGCCCCGAGAGAACAGTCGCGCTGGAAAGGATTGTTGCCTGCAAGGGTGATCCAGGTTTCTAAGGGTTGATGATGCTCTCGTCAGATCTCTCGTGCGGATTCCAAGTATCGAGTGTCAAGTCTCACGTCGTTCGGCCCACAGGCACCCCACATTTCCGTTCTCTCAGGCGATAGCCTCTAGTCACAGGTTTTGACCGCATCTTTCGCATCGAGGGGGGCCACGGGTAGGTGCAATAAAAGCCAGAAAGCCAATAACTACGGACGATTTCGGGATGCCAAGCCGATCCGTATCAAACGTACGTCAAACGCCAGACATCACTCCGGAACGTTCAGATCCGGGGCATCAACCGTGAGTCAACACCCGAACGATATGTGTCGTCATGAGCGGAACTTATGCTACCCGTGCTTATGCCTGCGATCCCGATAGAGAAGTCGCCGGAACTCGAAGCCGTCTTGAGACGCATGTGGAGGATCTACGTTTCCGGGTCGGTCGAAGCTTTATCGAACGTGGTGAGTTCTCATCCTGATGTTCGGGTCATTTTCAGCGCTGACGACTACTGGGTTACTGGCTCCGACAGGGTGGTTCCCTTACTTGCGGAACGGTCAAGTCGAATGAACGTAGAGCGGATCGAGATAGATCGAATAGAGGCTTTCGAGGTTGATGATTTCGGTTGGGCCGCCTGCGCAGTAACCGTATTCTTCTCATCAGGCGAGTCGTCTAGTTTTCGCAACACCGCCACCTTCGTCATAGAGGACGGAGTATGGAAAGCCGTGCAGCTGCATACGTCGGTAGGAGTACCCGAAGAGGAGACATTTGGCTATGAGCTGGCGACTGGTCTCAAAGAGATCGTCGAGTCGCTCACTTTGACCAGCGCTGGAGCTATTGCCGATATTGCAGATATCAGCGGGACAGTGACATTGATGTTCACCGACATCGAGGATTCCACACGTATTGGACAACAGAGAGGCGACTCTGTGTGGTCCAAAGTCGTTCACGAACACTTCAACTCAGTGAATGCCATTGTTGAGGACAACGCCGGGAAGGTGATCAAGACCCTTGGAGATGGCACCATGGCCGCCTTCCCGACCGCCCGCAATGCCGCTGATGCCGCCATTGGAATCTCACGTACGGGAACCGACAAGGAGTTTCGGGTACGGATCGGAATCCACACTGGCGAAGCCATCTCAGTGGGGAGCGACTACGCCGGACTGGCCGTGGCCAAGGCAGCCCGAATCGCCTCAGCTGCCGCCGGCGGTGAGATCCTCGTTTCGTCGGCGACCCGCGAACTCATAGATCGTTTCGACTACACCTTCGACACTGAGCGAGCCGCTGAACTTAAAGGCCTAGACGGAACCCACCGCCTATATCCACTCACCTGGAAAAAAGTTCACTAGCCACTTCGGGCTGACGCACGCCGCAGAAGATCCGCGACCCGGGGCGGCCTCAGCCCGAACAAAATGTGCCGTCGGCTCCTCCTACACAAATTCCTATTCCCCTCACCACTTGGCCATCGTCTGAGGGGGTTCGGCAACGTTCATCTGGAGTTGATTCCCGATGAGTAGGACGAATGCATAAGTGCCGATCCAGGACGGTATTGAGCGTCTGCGGTAGAGATCTTGATCTCTGGCCGTGGTGAAACGATCGACGATGGAGTGTTGGTTTCACTACCACCTGATAACGGGTGATGGATAGCGCCTCGGGGCGCTCAATGTGTGCCGATATGGGCGCTCTGCTGGTGGGCCCTGGTTACTGTCGACGGGGTGCCAGATGTCGAATCGTTTATAGCGAGCGATGGGGTCACCGTTTCCTACCACCATCTGAAACCCGCCGATGTGACCGAGGTTGGTGTGCCTCCGGTGTTCCTGCTTCACGGTCTTGGTTCTGATTCTCAGAGCACGTGGATCGACCCAGGATTTGCCCAAAGACTTGTGGATGCGGGTCGCGAAGTGTTTGCGGTAGATGCTCGTGGCCACGGGCTGAGTGGTAAGCCTCATGATTCTGAGTTCTATGGCGAAACCAGGATGGGCCGGGATCTGGTCGAACTGTGGGACTCGCTTGAGCTTGAACAAGTCGATCTGCTGGGCTACTCGATGGGAGGTGTGGTAGCTCTGATCACCGCAGCCTCTGACCGTCGGATTCGAAGGCTGGTGCTCGGCGGTATCGGCAGATACCAGTTGGAATACGACGGTGGTCCGCTGCCGCACTTCGACTCGGCAGGGTTCGCTGCAGCTCTATCAGCCGCCGACCCAACCCAAATCACCGATCAGAAGCTCAGAGAATACAGGAGCAATGTCGACGCATCGGACATTGACGGACTTGCCCTCGCCGCCCACCTCCGGGTCTTCCATACCGAACCGTTCGATTTCGCTCAGATCACAGCACAAACATTGGTGATCGCAGGTGAACACGACACGTGGTCTCCCGACCCGGATCTGCTCGCCAACGCCATACCAAATGGACAATCAGTGACCGTGCCAGGCGAACATTCCGGAACACCGACCACGGCAGTCTTCACCAACGAAGTCATCGCATTCCTCAACAAGTAGGCCCTGATTCGGGGCACACATAACCGGCAACGGCGC
>JABAHQ010019709.1_pt2 | contig 15595 bp, 11 predicted proteins | sample 7062091 | NCBI WGS metagenome assembly JABAHQ01 (sample SAMN14534359, study PRJNA622989) | marine sediment metagenome | biome: marine biome [ENVO:00000428]; feature: marine pelagic biome [ENVO:01000023]; material: deep marine sediment [ENVO:00002113] | place: India: Gulf of Kutch | collected...
GGCGCCGGTACCTTGAGCAATGTTGTTGATTTAGGAAACGGAATATACGAGGCTACAATCACTGCCCCGATGACAGCCGGAACTGATACCATTGCAGCAACCGTAATTTCTGGCACAGACACGGTTAATTTGAATGCTAAACCTGTAATCTATTATGTTACTTCAACATCGATTGAGGAAGACGCCTTATCACTGGATCGATTTTTTCTATTCCCAAATTACCCTGATCCGTTCAACCAATCCACAATAATAAGTTTTGTAATTCCGAAATTGTCATTCGTGACTGTAAGAGTTTATGATGTCCTCGGAAAGGAAGTAGCTACCCTGGTTGATAAGGAGCTTGCGCCGGATACTTATAGGATTGAGTGGGATGCCAGGAATTCTGCCAGCGGGACTTATTTCTACAAAATGCAAGCCGGAGATTTTGGGCAAGTACGCCGGATGATTTTGATGAAGTGATGCTGGCACTACTTTACCAGACCGAGTGTAAACACTGTGGCGCGGTCGTCATAATCATTAAAAGTAATTAAATAGGCAAAATTGACCAGAACCTGAAAGTTATAGGTACGGAAGAGTTTGAGACCGCCGTTAAAGGTGAGTTCAAAACCATCGCCACGCCGATCCTTCTGCTCAACGTTGGGATTGTAGTCAAATTGTTCCCGATGCGCAATCCAGTGGAAACCAAAAGCACCGCCTAGAAACGGGCAGATATCTTTCCGGGTGAATAAATAGTTGCCAAAAATATTGACTGCAAATCCTTTCCGAGCGGCTAAGAGCAGTCCGATCTCAAAAGGGTCTAATTCCTGAGCGACGCGAAAATCAAGTGTGAACGAGCGATCGTCATTGTCATAACCATCCTGCGGAAAAAGGTAGCCAAATGTGAATCCGCTCAGTGTGTTGGTATTACGGCGCAACGGTTCCAGTGATTCCTCCGCGGTAATATTATTCACCTCAGCCGTTCGCTGAATCGGTTTCGTTGTGCTTACACTGACTGCTACTCGCTTTAAAACGGCATCCAGATCTTCTACGAAAAGAGCAGTGGCATTATCTTTTAGAATTGCAGCGCCGGAAGCCACATCAATCAGGGTGTAGTGTACCAGAATTTTCTCGCCCAATCCCGTTAGATTACAGATGAGTACTTTGGATACCTTCAGCTTGATGCCAATATCCACTGCACAGTCAAGTTCACTGCAGAATTGGTCATCCATAGCCTGCTGAACCTCGCTTTCCGGAACAACTGTCCAATCCGAGGTAGCGTTAATTTCCAACCGCAAAATGGCCTCGGCGCCTTGCACTGTGGATTCACCGACTCCAACTGCGTCGAAGGGCAGAATTGCTATTCTTTTCTCTAAACTTTCCTGAGCAAATGCAAGCGTCTTGAGAATTATGGCAGGCAGGACAAATACGATTAATAATGATTTTGACTTGATCAATTTTTCTCCCTCGCTTAAAATCGATAAATGCTACATATTATTTTATTCACGTATCAAATTTACCATTACCGGTCTCATGTTGTCAATCACATACCAAATTAATCCCTTCCTCAAATATTCTCACCAGTCCGTAGGTCTCCCCCTCTCCGTTTCACCGCTTCCCCATTTCTTTAGCTCTTTTTGTCCTTCTCAGCCTCAGCCTGTTATTATCAAATTCCGGCCTGCACCTGTGCATCTAATGCTGCCTCTATCTTCGCTTTTGTCTCCTGCAAATGAGCCGTTGTGTAAGGATCCAAATTTTCTGAAGTTAAATTTTCCTCAATCTTATTTTTTATTGCTACCAGATCTGCTCTGGCTAAAGTGACCGCATCATGCGGATAGGTGGGAGGTGTTTTTACCACCATATTTTTGAGCACATACAAATGCATCCGCTGCAGTTCGCGGCGAAAGCTGTTAATGTTTGTTCCTTCATTCACTTCCTGCCAGATGGCTTTTCGGATGTTCCGGAAGAGTTCCGGCATGGTAAATGGCTGATCGCCTTTTTTAAAGCGCAGTTCGTTATCCTGAACTCGCTGCAAAACAATGGCATCGTATAACCGGAACATGGGTAGCGCCTGAAGTACTTGAATAATGCCATGAATGGGATAATCGATGCGGATCATCTTCCACACCGTTCCTTCAAAATCCCAGAAACGTTCTGCAGCCAACTTATTGAGTAACTTGGGAGAGAATTGAAACGCATCTTTCGCAAACACATTTTTGGTGATGAATTGAAGCGCCTGGCGCTGCTTTTCTGCGGACACCACATGGAAAGGCACCCTGCCATCGGGGTCGCCGATATGATCTCTATAGCTATAAATACCGCCGATGTACTTACTGATGTTCATGGATGCCAGCGCATACTCGGTAATCCCCTGGCTAAATGCCAGCCGGAATTTTTGATAACGCTCGCCGTCTTTCTCAAAATGTTCCGGGATGTTTTCCCACAATTCTTTTGACATCTCTAAACGCAATCTCCAAAATGTCAACGGATCTTTCCCCAAATCGTAGTAAGTACAAATAGGATCAATCCCCCGGGTAGAAAAACCCAGTGCATCCTCATCGGTGCCGTATTGCAATTCCGGTTCAGCCACCCGGCTGGCAATCTGTTCCAGCATCTCCGCCTCACTGATTTTGGAATTGGGCGGCAGCGGTTTATAAGCGTATTCAATTGCCCAATAATCATAGGGACCTAGTGTGGTGTGAAAGTACTCCCCTTGTGGTTTACCCTTCGGCGATAAATTCACCGGAGTATAATCCATGACTGAACCGGTGAGACTATTTTTTTGGGTAAAGGATTTTTGCCTCAAGTTGTCAAGCGTGTAAGTTGCACTGGCTTTGAAGTTGTGCCTCAGTCCCAAGGTGTGCCCCACCTCATGAGCGATCAAATCAACCAGTGCGTCGTGAATAAATCCCTGCAAATCTTCGGAATCCTTGTTCACCAACCCCCTTGCCAGCAGAATATTCCACGCGAATCCCATCTGGTGCGCCATTCCGGCGGCAAAGCCACATTGATAAGGCAATAAGTCGTAATTCATATTCTCGGCTAATGCAAGTCCCGGCAGGAAGATTGACATATCCGCATTTATCCAGGAGGTTGGATTCACAAACTCATCAAATTCACGGAAGTAAAAGCGCACATAATCTGCGCTGACGCGGATGTCGGCATCGTAGATTTGTCCGGTGAAGGGATTTGCTGTCGATGGTCCGACCGCGTAAGCAGCGCCGGGTTTTACAATCCAGCGGATGGTATTATAGCGGGCATCGGCCGGATCCCAATCGGCATCATCAGGCATCTGCTTTACCACAATTGCATCCTTGATGCCGACCCTTTCAAAAGCAAGATTCCACAACAGAGCGCCTTCCCGCACTGCATCTCGGTATTCCACTGGGATAGTATTTTCCAGCCAAAACACAATGGGTTGTTTAGGCGGGGAGAGATCAAACTTCGGTTCCGATTTTTCCAGATGCCAGCGATTGATATATCTTTTGTAAGGACTTTCCTGTAGCACGCTGCTGTAATCCTGAAACATAGTCAGGAAATGACCAATGCGGTCATCAGCAATACGCGGTTTGTAGTCGGTTTCCGGCAGCGAGGAAATACTATAATGGTATCGGTGAAACATGCTTCGTGAATCCGCCAGCGTAAAAACCGGCAATGGTTTGGAGCTTTTATAATGAAGCATCACCTCGACTTCAGTGTTTAGGGGGAAGGATTTTATTTCGTAAAAGTAGCTGTTCCCCTCGTCGAAGCTGTATGCCATATTTGCCTCTTTGGAAACATGACCCACCATCGCGATATCCTGCAGAAACAAATCATCCGCTTCCACCAGCAGGCTTCCCTTTTCCGGGTGAGGCTGGCTGGCGATCTTTGAAGCGCCGATGATTGAGTTTGAAAAATCACGTTCGATGGCGTCGTGGATGGCTCCATCAGGATCGGATCGGAAGCGCAGATTCTTTTCAATCAATTGGACTTTCTTACCAACTCGCTCCAAGAAAAAGGGAAATGAGCCTAACATGGCACCGCCGTCAAAAATGGTTCCCTCGCCCGATTCGCGAGTTAAGTTCATGAGATATACTTCACCGAACTGATCGGGTTTAATTTCGATATAGACTTTTCCTTCCTTTTTATTTTGATACAGGGTGAAAAGCCCTTCAATTTTTTCAAAATCTTCGATCAGCTCTTCAAATTCCGGCTCTTTCGGCTTCTTCTTCTTGGAATCTTCTTTTTTCTCCTCGGCGGCAGTAGTATCATTTTTAGCATCTTTCTTGTCATCCTCCTGTGATAGCAGGTTGGAAATGGCTAAAATGAGTGTTAATAAAAGAATGATAGGAAAATAAAATCTATTCCTCATCTGACTTCTCCCAATTTTAGTTTAACAAGAATCATCATTTAAACATATGATTGTGTCATTAACTCAGCAAAATGAAATTACCAGTTGTTTGCGGCAAGATGCCGCTCCTACGTCCAAATCATGGAATCTATTATCTCGTTCTAAGCCAATGATATAATCATATACAAAATATTTCTCTACGTCATTTAATAATATAGGTTTATATTTTTAGTTGTAAAAAATTATTCTTAATATTATGATCGTTCTGACAAAGGTTGAATCTCTACTGTCGAGTCAAAGTATACAGGTTAGTATTAAAGATAAGATTAAAAAAGGATCTTCAATGAGAATTGCTGCCTTATTTTTGATGGGACTGAGTTTAATAGCAGTTTTTACCTGCAACAAGGACGACGCCTTAAACCAAGATGCCGGGAAAGAGATCGCCAAAATCTTTTTTGAGAGTCAAACCACAAATATGAATGTGGATGAAGTTTGTGGAGATGCGGATAATCGGATNNTTAATAGCAATTTTTACCTGCAACAAGGACGACGTCTTAAATCAGGATTCCGGTAAAGAAATTGCTAGAATATTTTTTGTAGATGTGAATCGTAATATGGATGTGGAAGAAGTCCGTGGTGATGCGGATAACCGGGTTACTTGCAAGTTAGTGGGAACATTAGGTCCTGGCATCCGGGTAATTGTTACTGATCAAAACAACCGAAAATTTCTAATGGATTTTCAAAACGTGCAGGACGAATTGGGATTAAAGATTATGAATGGGTTTGCGGAATATACAGATCAAAATGCAATCACGTACAAAACGATAGGTCTAGCTTTGCAAGAGGTAGAAGTAAGCTGGCGGCGAAATTTTGATATTTGTGAATTTACCTGGGATGCAGGATCAAATCCGGTTGAATTGAGATCAAATACTGATAGTATCCTCATTGATAGTTTAAAGATTGAAACGCTCCGAGAAGATGACCTTTAAATCTATTTTCTATCCTATTTCTTTTTTTTTATTCTTTGGAATCAACCTGCCCATTCTATCACAATCTGTTGATTCCGCTTTATTTAAAAAATACCGGGTGGTACCCAATCTTACCGAAGAGGAATTTCGTTTCAATCAATCTAACTTATTCCCATTATCATTAGCGCAAAAAGGTCGTTTATCAACCAGCGCTTTTCGGGGTATGCCGCCGGGATTTTTTGAACTCAGTTTTGAAGGAATTGATTTGGCAAATCCGGTGACCGGTTATTGGAATGAGCAATGGATTCCCCACTGGCGGATTCAACAACGGCATATTACCAATTTTGGTTTTCAGGAAAAACTGAGCAGTCTACCGCCCGGAGGTTACAAACCCGAGACAAGAGTGACGTATTTTCAAACAAACCTGTCCTATCTGGATATTGATTTTAGTGAGTATTTTACAAGAAATAATTACATTCATTTAGGCGGCAATAATTTTCTGCGCGATGGACCGTTTCCATTTGGATTTTCTCAAATTCAAGTCAATACTTACCAGGCTCAGGTTCATCTACAACTCTTTGACGACTGGAATTTGGATTTGTTCTACTGGCAGATGCGCCATCGATTTAATATGACTCCTGATGATTTGGCTTCCCTTAACAGTGATCGATTTAAACAAATTGGTCACACAGCGTGGTTTCGGCTGGCAGGAAGACTGAGTGAAAAAGATTCGTTAGTATTTATCCCGAATTATGCGGTTGCGGATGACGATTATTGGATTGGTGATTATCATATCCGTGAGATTGAATATGAGTGGACCCGCGCAGAATTAGGCTATTTTCGTAAATTTTCGCAAGGATTTTTAGGAACAAGGGTAAGCAGCCGCTATTTATCCAACAACGGGAATGTCAGCTACGCCGATAAGAAAGAGGGCGATGGAAGAGTTTCGATAGAAGGCCATTGGCACTCTAAAAATTTTGAAATCGATTTTGAGGCGGGAGGTTATAAGCACAGTGAAATTGGGCAACGGCTACAAGGAGCTCTTCATCTTGCAGCCCATTCAAAAATATTTGGTAAGTCAGGAATAAGATTTTTCAGTAAGCCCCATGCGACGCCATTGACCTGGCGAACCCTTCGGGATTCCTCCATACGAGCTTATTCAGAAGAAAAATTGATTGAAAAACAGGGAGCAAGTTTTTATACTCAAAAGAATTTTAACGATTGGTTTTTGATACGGGTAGAACCATTTGCTTATCGCACCCAAAACTATCCGGTATTCGTTAATAATGTCTGGGAGAGGCAAGCCATTGAAAACTACGGAGTTCATTTTTTTTCCGGATTGAAGCTGTGGCGATTCTGGTTGCAGAATGATTTTACTTATAATCATAATTACGAGGAATCATTTGCGCCTCAAGTTAATAACGTCAGTACGGTAAAATCTTCTCTTTCTCTGTTCAAGGGTGCTTTGAAATTTGAAGGCATTCTTGTCTGGCATGTATTAGGTTATTACCGGTTGCAGGAGTTTGATCGTCTGCTGCAGCAATTCCGAATTACTCAAACCGAGTCCGGTTCGTTTTACCTGGCGGATTTTAGACTACAGGCGCATATCAGCCGTTTTACCTTATTTATGGTGTGGGAGAATTTATTGTCCGAGGATTATTCAATTGTTGAAGGAACCCTGACTCAGTTTCGCACTTTCCGGATCGGGCTGCATTGGCTGCTGTTTAATTGATGCTGGATTCTGGATACTTGAGGCTTGAAACTGGATGCTGGGTGCTTGATATCTGGATTCTTGATACCGGATGCATGCGCTTGAACACTATAACACTTTTGCTCTTAAACTCCTTAATTCTTAAACTCTTAATCGCTTGAACACTCAAATACCTGAACACTTAAATAACTTGAACACTTTCATAGGAACTTTGGTATGCAGCACAAAACACGAGATTTAAACACCTGGATCGAAATTTCCGAATCCGCTTATGCTGCCAATCTGCGTTTTTTCCGAAAACTGATTGGTGAAGATGTGGAGCTATCGACTGTTGTTAAATCCAACGCTTACGGTCACGGCTGGCAGCAGGTTGCCTCTCTTGCGGCAACATTTGGCGCCGATTCTTTCTCCGTCCATTCCCTGGATGAAGCGCTTCAGCTTCGCAAAGCCGGTTTCAGTCAGAATATCTTAATTATGGGACATACTCCTCTGGCGCTATTGAGGAAGGTCGTTAACTGGAATTTCCGAATGGTGCTCTACAACCGGGAAGCACTTGAGAAACTCAAAGAAATTGGCAAACCGGCAAGAGTTCATTTAAAGGTGGAAACGGGCACCCATCGTCAAGGGGTGGATGAGACAGAACTTAACTGGTTTATGATGGAAATAAAAAAATCACCCTTCATCAAACTAGAAGGCGTTTATACCCATTTTGCTAATATTGAGGACACCACTGACCACAGTTATGCCCTGTCTCAGCTCGATCAGTTTAACAAGATGGCATTGCGGGTTAAAGAAGAAGGGTTCTCAGATGTTATTTTTCATACCGCCTGCTCGGCAGCAACATTGCTCTTCCCGGAAACCCATTTTGATATGGTACGACTTGGTATCAGTCAATATGGATTGTGGCCTTCACGGGAGACTTTCCTTTCTTATAAAATTAAGCATGCCAAAAACGGAGAAGATGTGCTTCAACCGGTCATGACCTGGAAAACCCGCATCAGCCAGATCAAAACCGTTCCGGCAGATCATTTTATCGGCTATGGCTGCTCCTATCAGACCACGCGAGAAACCCGCATCGCCGTTTTGCCGGTCGGTTATGCCGATGGATACGACAGAGCACTCTGTAACCAAAGTTATGTTTTAATCGGCGGCAAGCGTGCGCCCATACGGGGCAGGGTATGCATGAACATCATGATGGTGGATGTGACCGATATTCCCGGTGTGAAGTTGGAAGATGAGGCGATTTTATTGGGGAAGCAGGGTACAGAGCAGATCACCGCCGAAACACTGGCAGAGCTCAGCGATACCATCAATTACGAATTTGTTACCCGAATCAATTGGGAGATTCCGAGGATTGTGGTTTGATCTATTCTTCCCTCCAAAATATGGGGTTATGGACTTTCAATAAAGCGTGTTTGTAATCCTGCCTTTTGGGCAGCTTCAGTTTGTCTAATATCAGAAGAAACAAATAAGTCTGGTTCCCATTCAATAGCACAGGCGAGATGTAAAGCATCCATTGCTTTCAGTATATTATTCTCCAACATTTCTGTTGATTTTGATATTACAGCAGGGGTGATATTCAAAATAATGATATCCTCAATTTCTTCTAATATTCTGGTTTTGGCAATATGGTAATGACCTTGATCAATATTTTCTTCTCTTAACCGTCTATTCAAAGCGGAAATGATTTCCGGAACGCATATTATGCTTAACGCAAGAGAAGTTGTGTTCAAGCAAATTTCCTCAACTATCTCACTTCCTTCTTCTTCTACAAATCTTTTTGCAAAGGCGGACGAATCAAAGAATGTCTTCATTCGTTAAACGTCTCGTTCTTCTAAAATCGCTTTCGATAAGTTTGTACCTTTCATGGATAATCCTAATCGAGGCCTTTTCCATGAAAGTGTTTTTGATTGTTCATGGTGGGTCGGTGATATTTCTGCAATGACTTTACCATGACGTAAGATGAGCAATGTTTCGCCATTCTCTACTTCGGAAAAAAATTCTGACGCACGCTTACGAAATTCAGTGAATGAAATTGTTTTCATGATAAGCTCCTAAAACCCATGTACAGTAATGTACAGTATGGTGCACATTATTCCAAACAAATTTTTAATCGCAAATATATTTAATTTAGTTTTAAGGAGTACTTACATTTGTGTTGTGATTAACAATTTCCTTAATCCCCAAAATTGATCAAATTATCAACCATGCCGAAGATAGACACATCAATTTACTCCAATCTTCCGGAAATGAATATCCAATAAGAAAGCCACACCCCAATTTCGAAGAAATCGGTTTGGCCTTTTTCAGGAATCAGAGGATTGTGGTTTAGGAATCCTTGTTTCTTCTTACCTTAAAAGGTGGGCTATGTTAAAACTTAAATCACGGAATTATTGTGATTTTAATGCTAGGGATTAATGAATAATATTAGTGACAATCTTTTTCCAGGCTGTTTTTGCTAATGTATTCAAATTCTTGTGAGAACTCACAAATTCGGTATTCTTTTCAGTTCCATTCTCGGAGAGCTTTAGTCCGGCTGCCCCCTTTTCTAACCACAAGTATTTGTCCTCAATAACCTCTCGCGCTAACTTGTATTTTGCGACATCGTCATTAATCCATAGGTTTTTCCGATATGCCTTGATTCGGGAACGAGCGCCCATACAGAAAACGTCCGCTAATTTGACTGCTTCTTTATTGCCCTCCTGAGCGAGCTTGACTGCCCGGCTTGCGGTTGCCGTCATGGCGAATAACTCCGATCCGATATCAACAAGGCGGAATAATACCGCTTGTTTGCGCTGTAATTTTGCTTGATGTACCAGGATCAAATGAAATATGGATTTCGCCAGTTTTCGAGTGTGGCTATCCACAAAACGCATGTGCTTGGCAAGTTTGCCAAAATTACGATATCGTGGCCAATGCTCCCATCCCACCCAGAGAGCAGGATACCATCTAAGATAAAATCCTAAAATTTTTGGGAGGGCTGCCACCTTATCACCAATACTGATTTTGGGATTCAAAAGGCTACCGGATACCTCCAGATGTTTATCCAGGGATTCTCTGGCAATGTATAAGCGCAGAATTTCACTCGACCCTTCGAAGATGAGGTTTATCCGAAAATCGCGCATCATTCGCTCCACGGCAATTCCCGGTTCACCTCTGGCTTTTAGCGAATCAGCAGTCTCATATCCTCTGCCGCCTCTAATCTGTAAGGTATCGTCAACAATTTTCCACCCGGCTTCGGTATTATACAATTTAGCGATGGCGGCTTCCAGGCGAATATCAAAATCACGTTCCGCCATTCGGGTGGAGATGTCATTAACAGCTTCCATTGCAAAGGTAGTAGCAGCCATATCGGAAATCTTATGGGCAATGGCTTCGTGCTTTCCAATTGGCAATCCCCACTGAACTCGCTCTTTCGACCAGCGCCGAACAATTTCCAAAGCGGTTTTAGCCCCGCCAACAGCGGACGCCGGGAGCGCTAATCGACCGGTATTCAATGTGATGAGCGCCAGCTTTAATCCTTTGCCCTGCTGACCCAATAAATTTTCTTTAGGAATTTTAACATCATTGAATTTAATCACTCCGTTTTCAATGGCTTTTAATCCCATAAAATGACACCGGTGGGGAACTTCCACACCGTCCCAACCCGTTTCAACGATAAAAGCGCTGATGGAATTATCATCCGAATGCCTCGCCATCACGACCAAGAGTTCAGCGATGGTACCATTGGTACACCACATTTTTTCGCCGTTTAGAATATATGAATTGCCATCTTCGGATTCCGTTACCGAGGTTGATAAATTAGCCGGGTCCGATCCGACGTTGGCTTCGGTAAGGGCAAAAGCCGATACCGCTCCCGCGGCAATGCGTGGCAAATATTTCTTCTTTTGCTCCTCCGTACCAAAAAGTATCAATGGCTGGGGAACGCCAATGGATTGATGAGCGGATAGAAGGGCGGTCAAACTGCCATCCTGGCTCGTAACCAGTTTGATAATGTCAGTGTATTCCGATTGGGTTAATCCTAACCCACCATATTCTTCGGGAATCTTCATGCCAAAGGCTCCCATTTCGGCCAGTTTTCGCCGGATTTCCAATGGAATTTTTCCGGTTCGATCAATTGCATCGGAATCCACTTCTTCTCTCAGAAGTGTTTTCATCTTGTTGAAGAATTCCTGAAATTTAGGACGATTGATTCCGTGTGGCTCCGGGAACGGAAAGATAAAGTCCAGGCGTAATTTACCCAAGAACATCTCTCTCAGAAAGCTGGGTTTATCCCATTTGGACTCGCGAGCTGCTTCGGCAACCTGGAGTGATTCTTCTTCGGTCTTAATTTTATGAGTATTTAGGTTATCAGCCATTTCTGTACTCCTTGACAAAATTAAATCGTTTAGTTGTTTTCTTTTCGAATTCCATTCAGAAAAGCATCTAAAACAGCTAATGCCGTTCCCTGTAAATCAAAATTTTTTCTATCCGCCATCCATTGAAGAAATAGCCCGTCTCCAGCTGCAATTAGTGCGGACGCTACTTTATCAACATCCACATTCCGAAAAAGACCATCTTCAATTCCTTTTGACAAAATATCACTGGTAGATTCGCAATACATTCTTCGCATGTCAAACCAGAACCTACTAGCCGATCCGCTATTTCGCACACTATAGGACCAGAAATCCACTAGGATATCCACGAAGTCTTCAATCTCCATGGAAGCGAAATCAAAAAATGCCAAAAATCCTGCTTTGATTTTTTCTTCCGGATTTGTTGCCGCTTCTACTTTTTGAATGACGGCGCTATTTAACTTTTTCATTAAGTCCTCAAATGCGGAACAATGCAATTCTTCCCGGCTGCGAAAATATTCGTAGATAGTTCCTTTGCCAATTCCTGCCATCTGTGCCACATCGCTCATTTTTGTTTCTGCAACACCTTGTTGGGCAAAAACTTTCATGGCGGATTGAAGTATTTCCTTTTTCTTTTTTTCTTTGTCAATAATTTTCGGCATAAATGTTCCATTTATGGTTCTAAATGCTATGACCGACCATTCGGTCAATAAAGATATAAAAAAATTATGTGAACACTAATTTATTTTATTAACTAAAGGATTCAAGATTTTGTTTCGAATGATAAAACCGGCTTTTAGCTCGATTCAAACAGAAGCTCAAGATCTTCTCTGGTAAGTTGTTTTATAAAACTGGCATCGGATGTAATCAATTCATCAGATATCTGTTTCTTTTTTTGTTGCAAGGCTAATATTTTTTCCTCAACAGAATCCTTCACGATATATTTGTAAACAAAAACCCGCTTATCCTGTCCAATCCGGTGCGCCCGGTCCGTGGCTTGCCGTTCAACGGCGGGATTCCACCACGGATCAAGGTGCAATACATAATCTGCAGCGGTCAGGTTTACCCCCACTCCTCCGGCCTTGAGGGAAATTAAAAAGGCGCTAATATTGGGATTGTGTTGGAAGTTTTTTATTTTTTGAGCTCGGTTAGCGACTTTGCCGTCGAGGTATTCATATCGGAATGCTTTGGCATCAAAAAATTGGCGAACAATTTTTAGGAAACGAACAAACTGAGAGAATATCAACACTTTATGCCCCTTAACCAAAATGCCCTCCAGCATGTCATTGAGTAATTGCATTTTGCCGGAATCCAACAGATCAATATCTTCGTTTAAAATCCCGGGATGGCAAGCTAATTGGCGCAGATAGGTGAGCGCCTCTAAAATTTTTAACCTGCTTTTGTTTAATCCCTGATTGTCAATTTGAAGAAAAATCTCATCTCTATAATATCGCAGCCATTTCTGATATATCTGCTGTTGATGCTCAGTCATTTCAATATAATGAATCACCTCTGTCAGTGGAGGTAATTGCGTTTCAACTTCCTCTTTGGTCCGCCGCAGCAGAAACGGATAGATGAGTTTTTTAAGCGCTTTTATTTTGCGGTCTCTATCTTCAGGTGGAACCTCAATATATTGTTTTTGAAATTGTTTGAGATTCCCAAGTAATCCCGGATTCAAAAAATTGATTTGAGCCCAAAGATCAATTAGGCTGTTTTCAATGGGAGTCCCGGTTAAAGCTAATTTATGAGGGGCTTTGAGTTTATTAGCTGCTCGATAAGTCTTGGTTTCCGGATTTTTTATTTTTTGTGATTCATCCACAATTAAATAGGAATAATCCTTTTCTGTCAGAAGATGCTGATCTTGAAGTACTATTCCATAACTGCATAGAATGACATCATATCTTGGGAATTTTTTTAGCAAACTGAATCGAATATCCCTACTTCCCGAATAAACGAGTACCTTTAAGCTCGGGGCAAATTTATTTATCTCTTCNNTCCTTTAGTTTTAGTAATAACGAAATAACCTGAACCGTTTTACCTAAGCCCATATCATCAGCTAATATTCCGCCAAAATGAAACTCATTCAGAAAGAAGAGCCAGTCGAGTCCTGATTTTTGATATTTTCGTAATGTTCCCTGAAGACCCGCTGGCCGCTCAATTTCCTTAATTCTTTCAAATTCTTCATATTTTTGCAGAAGTATCTTTGATTGTTCATCCAGAACAAAATCCTGAGTGAATGCTTTCAACTCCTTTAGGATTACAACACCTGCCGCGGACAATCGGAGCTTAGCCGAGCCACTGGTCAAATCCAATAAGGATGAAAAATCCCTTATCTTTTCTCTGAGATGTTCAGGAAGATAAAGCTGTGAACCGTCGGAAATTTTGACATATTGCTTACCGAGCTGAATTTGTCTTAACAAATCCGGTATTTGCAATGCTTTGTTGCCGATAAAGAGCCCATACTTCAGATCAAGAAGATTGTCTTTGAATTTGACCTTAAGTTTTAGCCGCGGTGTCTGTCGGTGTACCTTAAATCGATGCAGATTTTCTTCGCCGGTAATATCAAATCCCGCTTTTTTTAATTTGGGAATCACAATGCGCATCCAGTCCAAAACATAATAGTCAGAGGCGATATGCCAATGTCCAGAGCGATAAATTAATCCATGTTCTTCCAAAAATGAGCGGGCTTCCTTTTCTGCCTGTAAATCGCGCTGAACAATGAGCATATGATCATTGCTGCTTACCAGGCTTCTGTCCATGGGCATGTAAACCGGGAATTCAAATTTATCGTATTGAAATCTGGCATCAATTTGTAGCTGTCCGTTTTCTTCTCTTAGAGTTATTTTTTTCCGGGTAAGTGGCACTTCAATTTGATTGAAATGATCCACAAGATTTTGCCAATCCAAAACCGGTAGAATATGAGGAAGATAAATGCGAATGAAATCTTCAATTTCCGAATCCGGGATCTCAAACTTCGGCTGTATGCGGAAATAATTATTCCAAAAAACAGCGGGTAATACCGAATTGATCTTATAAAGAACGAAATCATAAAGCAGATATGTTGGATTTGAACTCAGGACGATTGCCGGGTTTTCAATATTGATTATGGTATCCGGGAAGGAAAGACACGGCTGGAGCAAGTAACTGGATTTTAGTTTTATGAGTCTCAGCATGATTTTGGCTTCTTCCGCAAAGATGGAGACTCTGGCGGGCACTTTTTGAGCAGGCTCCTTGACAAACACTTGACTATTTCTGAGCCAGTCCAGCAAAAATCCAACCGGTTGAGCGTAGCTAAATATCTGATGAGATTGGAAGGAGTTGGATTGAAGGTATAGAAGGCAATTGAGTTCTTCCTGGCTAATGTTTACTTTGCTGGTATCAATTACGGTGAGCGACAACCGAATATCGCGACCGGCATTGCCATCCAACCGTGTGTAACTGGCATATGGTATCACTTCCCAATTACCGGCCCTCAACTCAATAATGAAATAGGGTGCATATACCCCTTCCCTCAATTCGTAGGTTTTGGGCTGGGGGACTTTTTTCAAAAGCCCCACCAATTGCTCTATTTTACTTCTCCACTCCATTTTTAGTACGGGTGNNTGATAGACGAGCTCACCCCCTTTAACACTAAGTGGCTTCAATTCTCACGTGGTTTTCCCCCTCTCTTGCAAGAGAGAAGGGGAAGGGGGTGGGTTTGATAATGCCAAATGGTTCGCTCAAGTAGTTTTGTTTACAAGATTGTTTATTTTGTCCAAGACTCTCTTCGACTTGCGGACTGATAGAAAGAGCGTAGATCAAGTTATTGAATTGAGCCAAAAACATAATCACATAGTTTTATTAAGTCTCACTCTTGCAAACCTTTAATTTAGTCAATTATTCCCAAATGTCTACAAAATTCCGCAAAAACTGTACATTTTAAATAGGCTCAACCTGTCCGGTTAGAATTCTTTTGTTAAAGATATAAAAAAACCATTTGTACAAAATGATAGCACTCAAGATGTTCACTGTCATTAATCCTATCCATACCCCGGTTAAATTGAATAGAACAGCGCCAAGATAAGCAAGCGGCACCTGAAGTATGAACATCCGAAAAATATTTGCCATCAAGTATTGTCGTCCCAATCCTAATCCCTGAAAGGCTGCGACACTGCATAGATAAACACTGATGAATAAGTAACCGATCGCTGTAATTCTCAATGCTAATGCACCTATTTCTAACACCTGGTTGCTTTGAGCAAAAACCGAAGCAAATGTTTGTGGGCTAATCATGATA
>JABAHQ010000696.1_pt9 | contig 15581 bp, 15 predicted proteins | sample 7062091 | NCBI WGS metagenome assembly JABAHQ01 (sample SAMN14534359, study PRJNA622989) | marine sediment metagenome | biome: marine biome [ENVO:00000428]; feature: marine pelagic biome [ENVO:01000023]; material: deep marine sediment [ENVO:00002113] | place: India: Gulf of Kutch | collected...
GGTATAACCTGTAACATTTTGGATGACTGTTGTTTTTGAAGATTGATCACTCTGGCAAGCAAAACCTACAAAAGCCACACAAAAAACAGCTATAACTGAAAGTCGAAGAGTATACATAAGAATAGATGTGGTTAAAAATTAAGCTTCTAAATTTATGACAATCCCATTAGGATTAAAAAATAGATTATTATCCTACACGTAAGAAGCTATTAAAATACAGGATAGTTAAACCGTCGGTCCCAATGTTGTATTTTTTCTATAAGGCTGGAAGGAGCGAAATCTATCTCCGAGAGTTTATCAATAGACATCCATTGAAGATCGTGCAGTAGCTGACGATCCCACGATAGCTCAGGATCTTTGCCCAACTTTTCGGTACCGCTCGTTTTTTTTACTTCAAAGAAACATTCCACAGCGTGATACGGCTTATGCAAAAGCTCATTCACATGCACTAACTCATGGACTTCCACAGAAAGATTTGTCTCTTCTTTAAATTCTCGTTTAAGACAATCCTTCATCGGTTCGCCAAACGTAAGTCCGCCGCCCGGTGGCATCCAAACCAATTTATCAGTAATAGGAGAGTGGATTTGCGCTAACAATACTTTGTCATTTTGGATCAGCACTCCACAAATCCGTACTCGCAATTTATTGGTAAATGTCTGGTCTGCCACCATAACTTGTCCTAATTAATTGATAACAACCTTTTCCCTTTTAATAGGCTCCGCCAAATCATTCTCTTTAGCATGCTTAAGGCTGGCCTTCACAAAGTCTACAAAGAGCGGCTGAGGATTATTTACCGTTGAGCAATATTCGGGATGGAACTGTACGCCCACAAACCACGGATGATCGGGCAATTCAATAATTTCAACCAGATCGCGTTCGGGATTAAAACCAACCAGTCTCATCCCGTCTTCTACCAACTTATAGCGCAAGTTGTTGTTCACTTCATACCGGTGACGATGACGTTCCTGTACAAGCTCTTTGCCATAGGCCTTATACGTCTTGGAATCCTTTTTGATCTTACAATCGTACAATCCCAGCCGCATAGTCCCCCCCTTATCCTCAATGTTTTTTTGATCCGGCATCAAGTCAATAATCGGGTACTCGGTATCTTCATCAAATTCCGTACTGCTGGCTGTTTCCCAACCACATACGTTTCGGGCAAACTCAATAACGGCACACTGCATTCCCAAGCAAATTCCGAAATAAGGGATTCCATTTTTCCGGGAATAGTTGGCCGCAGCCAACTTCCCTTCAATACCGCGCCCGCCAAAACCGGGAGCTACCAAAACGCCCGAAACCCCGTCCAGTTTCTCATCAACATTTTCTGCAGTCAAATCATCAGACTGCAACCACCGGATATTTACTTCGCAGTCGTTAACTGCCCCCCCGTGAATCAATGCTTCTACAATAGATTTATAGGCATCGTGATGCTCTACATACTTGCCAACCAGCGCAATAGTAATTTGGGTGGATGGATTTCTTACCGCTTCCACAAATCCTTTCCAACGATCCAGATCTGCTTCACCTGCATCCAGCTTTAGTTTCTCAATCACGCGCTTATCCAGCCCCTCATCCTGCATCAAAAGCGGCACCTGATAGATACTTTCGGCATCCAGCGAAGCAATTACATCGTCATACTCTACATTACAAAACTGTGCGATTTTATTACGGATGGTATCATCAAGGGCATACTCAGAACGCGCCACTATGATATCGGGTTGCAAACCACTTTCAGAAAGTGTTTTTACTGAGTGCTGCGTAGGTTTTGTTTTGAGCTCACGTGCTGCTGATAAATACGGTACCAGTGTTAAATGAATAGAAAGCGTATTCGCTCTTCCCACATCATACCGTAACTGACGAACGGCCTCAATGTAGGGTAAACTTTCGATATCCCCTACAGTACCCCCGATTTCGGTAATCACCACATCATAATCATCGGATTCACCCAGCTCAATAATATGTGATTTAATTTCATCGGTGATATGGGGAATCACCTGAACAGTTTTCCCCAAATATGCACCCTGACGCTCTTTGGAAATAACGTCATTGTAAATACGTCCGGTGGTTACATTATTCTCTTGAGAAGTTTTTATATCCAGAAAACGCTCATAATGGCCCAAATCAAGGTCGGTTTCCGCGCCGTCTTCGGTTACATAAACTTCCCCGTGTTCGTAAGGATTCATTGTACCCGGGTCCACATTAATATATGGATCAAGCTTTTGAACCGTCACGCTCAATCCGCGTGCGACCAACAAGCGTCCCAGCGATGCACAAATAATTCCCTTTCCCAATGAAGATGTAACTCCGCCCGTTACGAAGATATATTTGGTGGACATATCAGATCAGTTTGATTAGGTAAAATTAAAAATAGAATGTTTCCGCTCACCATTCAAACCCGAATGAATATTTTTTAAAAATTTATCCTAAAATACGCCTTAATATTGTCGGTCAGGAATAGTATTATTATTCCAATCTAAGGATCAAAAGAAAAGCCTCCTAAATGAATTTCTCACACCTCCATAATCATACGCAGTTTAGTATGCTCGACGGTGCCGCGAGCATCAACCAGCTGATCAAGAAATCCAAAAAACACGGCATGCCCGGAATTGCCATTACTGATCATGGCAACATGTTTGGAGTACCGGAATTCGTAAACACAGCTAATAAACACGACGTCAAACCTATTATCGGCTGTGAATTTTATGTAACCCCTTCCGGGATGGAGGACAAAAAAGATCGCACCCGCTATCATCAGGTACTGCTGGCTAAAAACATGACCGGCTACAAAAACCTATCCAAACTGTGTTCATTAGGTTATACCGAGGGGCTATATTACAAACCGCGCATTGATAAAGAAACTCTGGCCGAGCATGCTGAAGGACTTATTGCCACTACCTGTTGTATTGCCAGTGAAATTAACCAGACAATTATCAATAAAGGTGAGAAGGAAGCGCGCGCCATTTTCGAATGGTACCTCAATCTTTTTGGCGATGATTACTATATAGAGCTGCAACGTCACGGACTGAACGATCAAGACCGTTGCAATGAGATCCTTGTAAAGTGGTCGAAAGAATACAATGTGAAAATGGTAGCTACAAACGACTGCCATTATGTAAACGAAGAAGATTCGGAAGCCCATGATATTTTACTTGCGCTTCAAACAAATGCCGACATCAATGATCCCAATCGGTTTCGGTTTACGGATGATAACAACAACCTGAATACCGATTTCTACCTGAAAACACCTGAGGAGATGGAGGAACTGTTCAGCGATCTTCCCCAGGCTATTGACAATACCAACGAGATCATCGAAAAGGTCGACAATATTGATCTTAGTTCTGAGCTCCTTCTTCCACATTACAGCATCCCGGATCAATTCGATTCGATGGATGAATACCTTCGTCATTTGACCTATGAAGGAGCAAAAAAACGCTACGGAGAAATCACTCAGGAAATTAGCGAACGTATTGAGCAGGAACTGGGCATTATTAGTCGGATGGATTTTTCCGGCTACTTTCTAATTACCCAGGATTTTACGACTGAAGCTCGAAAACGTGATGTTTTCGTTGGCCCGGGGCGAGGTTCCGCTGCAGGCTCTGTTGTTGCCTACTGCTTGGGAATTATCAATGTTGACCCTATGCGGCACGACTTGCTATTTGAGCGTTTTCTAAATCCCGAGCGCGTTAGTCCACCGGATATTGATATCGACTTTGATGACAGCGGCCGCCAGGAAGTAATTGATTACGTTGTTGAAGAATACGGCCGCCAGAATGTGGCTCAGATTGTAACCTATGGCACGATGAAAGCCAAAACGGCCATCCGTGATGTAGGACGTGTGTTGGGAGTACCGCTGCAGGAAGTAAATAGAATCACCAAACTCTTTCCAGACCAACCCGGCCTCAATACTTTTGATAAGGTCTTGGATAAATCAAGGAATCCGGAATCGGCAAATGATATTCAGGAATTATTTGAACATCCGGATCCCCAGATTCAGAAGATGATGCGATTTGCTCGCACGCTGGAAGGTTCGGCCCGACAGACGGGAGTGCACGCCGCGGGCGTGATTATCGCACCGGGTGAAATCAGCGAATATGTACCGGTGGCACTATCCAAAGACAAAGAGCTGATTACTCAGTACGACGGTCCGCATGCTGAGGAATGCGGATTACTTAAAATGGATTTCCTTGGGCTAAAAACACTGTCCATTCTTAAAACATCTATAAAATACGTCGAGAAAAATCACGGTATCCATTACGAGTTGGATGAAATCCCTGAGAACGACGAAAAGACCTTTGAGCTCTATCAGAAGGGAAATACCATTGGCACTTTTCAGTTTGAGTCGGATGGCATGCGCAAGTATCTCAAACAGCTGAAACCGACCGAACTCGATGACTTGATCGCCATGAATGCCCTCTATCGTCCGGGTCCCATGCAGTTTATTCCGGAATATATCGACCGCAAACACGGGCGCTCAGACGTAGAATACCCCCATCCGGATTTGGAAGAGCTCCTGAAGCCGACCTATGGCATTATGATCTACCAGGAGCAGATTATGAAGGCAGCTCAAAAAATCGCCAATTACTCTCTTGGCGAAGCGGATTTACTGCGTCGGGCCATGGGTAAGAAAAAGAAAAAGGTAATGGATGAGCAGCGCGAAATTTTCACCAAGCGCGCTATAGACAACGGCGTTTCCGAAGAAAAAGCCGAAGAGCTCTTCGACATCATGGCCGAGTTTGCCAACTACGGCTTTAATAAATCACACTCTGCGGCATACTCCGTAGTCGCATATCAGACCGCCTTTTTTAAAGCCAATTATCCGGCGGAATATATGGCGGCTGTCCTCAGCCATAACATGGGTGACATTGACAAAGTGTCGAAATTTATTGAGGAGTGTAACCGCATGGGCATTACCGTGGATCCACCCAATATTAACAGTGGACAAGGTAAATTTGTGGCTGTGGATGGACGCATTCAATACGGTATGGAAGCTATTAAGGGTGTAGGATCAAATGTAGTTGAGGAGATTGTCAAAGAACGTGAAGAAAACGGGACATTTGAATCTATCTATGATTTCGCACGGCGTGTGGATTCCAGCGTCTGTAACAAACGAACGCTGGAAAGTCTTTTCCAGGCCGGAGCATTTGATGAGCTAAATCCCAATCGTCGGCAGCTTTTACAGCATATGGAGATTCTACTCAGTTATGGTTCGCGTGTACAGGAGATGGAAAACTCCAATCAATCAGATCTATTCGGCGATGGCGGCGACAATTCATCAGCCATCGATGAACCTCAACTGGAGCCGGTTGAGCAATGGTCAAATATTGAACGTCTTAATAAGGAGCGAGAACTGATCGGCTTCTATCTCAGCGGCCATCCCTTAGATAAATTTCAGGAAGATGTTCGTATTTTTTGTTCGCATACCTTAGATGCCGAGAAACTCAACCAACTTAATGATGGGACAGACGTCCGTGTTGCCGGCATTATTACCAAAGTGAATCGTGTAACTGATAAAAAAGGACGTCCCTTTGCTTTTCTCGAAATGGAGGATCGACACGGACATGTGGAAGTCGTTGTATTTAATGAGGTCTATGATCGATGCCTCGGCATGATTCAAGAAGATACACGTGTTGTAGTCGATGGCAGCTTTGACTCATCCCGCGGAAAGCTACAGGTTATCGCCAATGGCTTTGAACGTATTGAAAGTATGCGCGAAAAATACCAAGATCAGATAGAATTGAAGCTGGATATAGACACTAATTATGTTGATGAAGATGATCTGGAGCAGATGGCGCAACTTTTTAAAGAAAATCAGGGAGAAACGAATGTACGCTTCAACGTGTTGAGCAGTGAGGCTAAACGGCCATTTGCTATGCACGTTCGTAAGTTTGTTATTGATCCCAATGAAGAATTGTTGGAAGGTTTAAGATCTATTGTAGGAAAAGAAGCCGTTGCTCTAAACCGTTATAATGGTAACGGCAGGTAAGATAAGTTTTGATAATGAATTCTATAATAAGAAACGATGTGATAATTGGATGATATTATCCGATATTAACATTGTTGAATTGAAGGTTATTTAAATAACAATTAATGAAGATGAAAGAAATATTATGAGTAAAGCAATCGAATTCACAGACGATTCTTTTGAAGACGAAGTCATTAATGCCGATGCTGAAAAACCTGTATTGGTCGATTTCTGGGCAGAATGGTGTGGCCCCTGCAAAATGGTTGGACCAGTAGTTGAAGAACTGGCCGAAGAGTTTGAAGGAAAAGCTAAAATTGGAAAAGTAGATGTTGACTCTAATCCTGAAACCTCTACAAAATACGGTATTAGAAGCATTCCGTCTCTGCTTATTTTCAAGGACGGCGAAGTGGTTGATCAAATTGTTGGAGCAGTACCAAAAGCACAATTAAAGAAGCAGCTGGAAGCTCAACTTACGAACTAAACTGCTTTTCAGTTATATTGAGCCATTTAACAAAGGGCGATGAGGCTTTCACTTCATCGCCCTTTTGTTTTTAAGTCTTATCCTTTTCTCAATTATCTAGCTGAAAAATAATCGTTGCCTTGGAACCGCCTTCCGAAAATTGCAGCTCATCGGCATACTGCCTGATCAGATAAACTCCCCTTCCACTCTCATTTAATAAGTTCTCTTCTTTTAGGGGATCAGGAATTTCTTCAGGATCAAAACCTTCGCCTTCATCTTCAACACTGATTGTCAGAATCCGATTTTCCTCGTCCAATGCTGAATGCACAACAACTTGTTTTTCCGGATTCTTATTATTGCCATGGATAATTGCATTATTTACGGCTTCGCTAAGCGAGAGCATAATACGACTGGAATCCTCATCATTTATATCAGCCCATTGCTTGAGTTCATTGATAAACGGCTCTAACCGCTCCATCTCTTCAAACTTGGAATCTAAAACAAGTTTCTTAGTATCAGATTTTGACATGAATAAAAGGTATAAGGCTGATTGTCTCTCATCGAGATATTCCTAAAATGCAAAATAACTAAGCATACAATCCGCGAAGTTTTAGCGTCATAGCTACTTTGTTAATTCCAAACACGTATGCAGCTTGACGTAGCGTAATATCATATTCATTACGTACTTCAAACAGGTTGTCAAATGCATTGCGCATCATCCTGTTAAGACGACGATTCACACGTTCTTCAGTCCAGAAATATCCTTGTCGATCCTGCACCCATTCGAAGTACGAAACGGTAACACCGCCTGCATTTGCAAGAATATCAGGTACTACCATAATTCCCTTATCCTCCAGTATGGAATCGGCATTGGCCGTTACCGGACCATTTGCACCTTCAGAAATAATTCGGGCATTAATATCACCGGCGTTTTCGCGATTAATCTGATCCTCTTTAGCCGCAGGAATTAACACATCGCACTCCATCTGTAGCAGCTCGTCGTTGGTGATCTTCTCAGCCTCAGGATACCCTTCAAGCGAATTATCATTATTTTTAGCATACTCGATTGCCGCTGGAATATCGATACCGTTTTCATTGTAATAGCCACCTGAGATGTCGCTGATAGCAATAACCTTCGCACCCTGCTCGTACATAAGCTTTGCACTCACAGAACCAACATTACCAAAACCCTGAACGGCGACAGTACACTTGTTGGGCAAAATACCAACCTTATTAAGTGCCGCTAATGTAACCGTTACCACGCCGCGACCTGTAGCTTCCTTACGACCGTGGGATCCACCCAGAATAATAGGCTTACCCGTAACTACTGCCGTTTCCGTTTTATGAGCATTCATGCTATAGGTATCCATCACCCATGCCATAACTTGCTCATTTGTATTCATATCCGGAGCAGGAATATCACGGTCAGGCCCAAATACCTCGAGCATGTTCGCTGTATAACGACGGGTCAGCCGCTCCAGTTCACCATCCGAAAGCTGTTTCGGGTCAACACGCACACCACCTTTGGCTCCACCAAAAGGCACATTGACGATAGCACACTTCCAAGTCATCCACGCGGCCAATGCATTCACTTCTTCAAGCGTTACATCCGGTGCATAACGAATTCCACCCTTAGAGGGTCCCAGCAAATTATTGTGGATAACACGATACCCTTCAAAAACACGAATATCCCCACTATCCATAACAATGGGGATAGAAACGGTAACCTGCTTAACAGGGCTAGCCAAATATTGGAACATTCCTTCATCAAGCTCAAGCACTTCGGCAGCAAAACGAAAACGCTCTAACATCGATTCAAAAGGAGATTCTTCATCAAGTTTGGGGCCGGGTTCCTTATAATAACCGGTGGTGTACATATTTTTGTTGTAAGGCATAAATTGAGATTAAAAAAGTCTGATCTTGTTACTGTTAAATACTATAAATCTTTTATGAAATTAATGATCTTTACAGCAATTTTTAAGAGACAGAAAGGTATAAAAAAAAAATTAGATGATATAGGTAAGATTTGAGAAGCACATGATCTTAATTTCTGTCGCTACATCATAGACAATATAACATCATTCCCCCATTGTTACACAATAGCATGTTGCATTTGAATAAAATTTAATGTTGATTCTACACATTAAACATGCAGAGATACGTTATAACGTCTTTTCGAGGTTAATATCATTGCTGTAATAATAACATGGATACTATGGACGCGAATGTTCTGGTATTAAATAAAGATTACCAACCATTAAGTATTTGCTCGGTACACCGATCGGTAAAACTTCTGTTCTTGGATAAAGCCGAAATGGTTCACGACTATCCTGAGCGAACCATTAGTACAGTGTCTAAGGATTTTTCATATCCCTCGGTTATCCGCTTACGGCGATATATTAATATTCCTTATAACAAGATTGTCCTCTCACGCCACAACATTATGAAGCGAGACCATAAAACCTGCCAGTATTGTGGTTCTTCGAGAAATCTCACGATCGATCATGTATTACCGAAAAGCCGCGGGGGCAAGGATACATGGGAAAACCTTGTAACAGCCTGTAACACCTGCAATGTTGAAAAAGGAAATCGCACGCCCGAAGAAGCAAAAATGCCGCTGAATCAAAAACCATTTCGCCCCATCCATATTACTTTTCTCCAATCTATTCTCGGTGGTGTACAGGAGGATTGGAAACCTTATCTTTATATGTAATATGTTAGACATATCTCCGTTAAGGAATACCAAATTCTCTTCATACGAAATACATAAAAAACCCTTATCTTTGGGGTTCATTCCCACTTTATAGAATTCAACCAGTATCATGAGCAGTAAAGGAAGAGTACTAGTAGCTATGAGCGGAGGAGTAGACTCCTCTGTTGCAGCTGTTATGCTCAAAGAACAAGGATATGATGTCATCGGAATTACGATGAAAACATGGGACTATTCCCGTGTAGGCGGCAAATCGGATAAAGAAACCGGATGCTGCACCCTTGAATCCATGAATGATGCGCGACAGATTGCCGTCAACCATGGCTTCAAACATTTTATTGTGGATATCCGAGACGAATTCGGCGATTGGGTTATCGATCGTTTTGTGGATGACTATATGAATGGACGCACGCCCAATCCCTGTGTTCTATGTAACACACATATCAAGTGGGCGGCATTGTTGCGCCGCGCTGACAACCTTGGATGCGATTATATCGCTACCGGGCACTATGCCAATGTACGCGAAGAAAACGGTCGATACGTTATTTCGAAGGGGCTTGACCCCAAAAAAGATCAGTCTTATGCACTTTGGGGCGTTGAACAAAAGCATTTGGCGCGTACTATATTTCCGTTGGGAAGCTATGAAAAGACTGAAATTCGTGACATGGCAGAAGAATTTGGCCTAACAAAAGTAGCCGATAAGCCTGACTCCTACGAAATCTGCTTCGTTCCTGATGATGACTACCGACGATTCTTAAAAGATCGTGTTGATGGCCTTGAAGAGCGTGTCAAAGGCGGCAAGTTTGTTGATCAGGATGGAAATATTGTAGGTGAACATGAAGGATATCCCTTTTACACCATTGGTCAGCGCCGGGGGTTAGATCTGGCACTCGGCAAGCGTGTATATGTCACCGATATAGACCCAGAAACCAATATTATTACCATCGGTGAAAAAGAAGATCTGGTCGCTACTACATGCAAAGCTAAAAATATCAATTTGAGTAAATATGGCGAAGTGCCCGGTGGCGAAATGGAAATTACTGGAAAAATTCGCTACAACGATGACGGCGTCGTTGGTCAGCTAAAACAATTGGGCGATGACGAAATCGAAGTTACCTTCCCAACCGGACGTGAAGCTATTACGCCCGGTCAGGCGGTTGTATGTTACGAAGGCGATGATGTTGTCGGCGGAGGCTGGATCCATAAAGTAAATGTGGATACCAACGTTCTGCAAGAAGTATAATCTTTTACAGTTACGAAACGTTAGATAGCCTGCTCGTTAATTCGGGTAGGCTTTTTATTTTTAGTGAAACTTTGTATTTGTTTTTGATGTAAGAAATAAATAACCCAATTATTTACCTAAACTATTTTGACCATGAAAAAAGCGTCTTATTACCTATCGGCCATGCTCTTGGTTGCTTCTTTTAGTCAACAGCCAGCCTCAGCACAATTCGAGGGCAAAATAAGTTATACCAGCTACAATTATTCTTCTGAAGGTGTTGAGCAAAAAGACGATAATTTTACGCTGTATATAACCCCGGATCGCATTCTATTGCAAGGAGAAAAGGAATATGGGTTTATGGAATCCATCCAAACAGAGGGAGTGCTGGTTCGCCTCGACTTCGAAGATTTTGTATTCCTGACCGGCAGCAATGAAGCACTCAAAATTTCCAAGTCTGATATCACCTCCATGATGAATATGTTTGGAAATGGACAGAGTGCCACTAAAGCAGCAGACAAAGCCGATAATGTTGATTACGAACGTACCGGTGAATCATCGACTATTCACGGATATAAGGCAGATAAATTTATTTTTAGAGACGATGAAGAGCCCAACGAACATACCGAAGTATGGATGACAAAACAGCTGGATGTAAACTGGGGCATGCTGGCCGAATCCTGGAGCGGCAGCGCTGAAACTATTATCAGTAGTTTGCCCACAAACCTTGTTTTTAAAGAAAAGTATTTTCCACTCAAGGTTGAAGTATTTGAAAATAATCAGCTGGTCTCACGGTTAGAAACTACCGAAGTAAACCCCTCATCTGTTGCCAGAGCCATGGTCCAGGTTCCCTCAGGTGTTAAAGTACTCAGTTTTCAAGATTATCTCTTCCAAAAAATGAGTCAGCAGTAGATCGTATATCTAAGTAATGAGTATTGAGATAATGTATTCCCCAACCTTGCTCAATACTCATTACTGATCATTGCCCATCAAAGCTCCCCATCAGGTGCATTTCTCCGTCCGGTTGAGATGAACCTCCACCAAACTCCAGCGTAACGGCAAATGAAAAGTCCTTGCTTCTATCCAAGCCATCCAAACTATCACTATCAATTGAAAATAGTGCTTCGCCATCATTATTTACCGAAAATGAGCGGATATCTACGGCCTTGTTATCAAAAATAGCCCAAAACTGGTATTGCCCATCCTTACCCGCATCTGGTAACTCAGCAAGCTGTACAACAGCTCTATTATTCTGCGAATCCCAAATTACGTTACCATATCCAAAGGGATTTGCCTCCATTCCCAGTAACCTCACAACATGCAGCTGACGCGAGTCCATCACAGAAAGCATCTCCTGCAGCTCATTCATCTCATTTTCAAGATCGGATATTTCCTCTTTCTGGCTAACGATAGTACTTTCCTGGTCACTGATCTCTGATCGCAATGAAAAAGCATAAAATACCACGCTCAAACAAATAAAACCTAACACAATTGATGTAACTAAGGTAAGAGATACCTGAGTTTCCCCTGAATCAGCTTCTTCTTCAAAAGTNNGTCATTCTTATCTTCCACCGCATCAAGCAGCTCTTCTCTCAGTTGCTCCGGCGATGGGTCATCCCGATCAGAAAACAAAAGGTCATTACCCTTCGTGCGCATCTGCTGATAAAGCTCGCGTTCCTCTTCTGTCGCCTCATCCAGCATCTCTTCGAACCGCATTCGTTCGTCCTGGTCAAGAATATTTAACACATAGTCCGCACAAAGCTCTTTGAACGTTCTCCTATTCCCTTGTTGTTTAGCCATCGCACAATGTATATTTGATGAATATTACGTAAGTCTTTATCACACAATATATATCAGCAAACCAGAACCAAAAAACTATTAGTACGTGCCCTGGCTTCTTAGAATGACACTCGTGGTAGCTTCGTTGATGCTACCCGCCATACTTTACCTATCATTTCGCTATTACGCAACCTTCAAATCACACCTTCAAAAATGGCTTCTTCCCACAGTCCTCCTCTCATTCTACGTTTATCCACTTAGTGCACTTATCGACTTTTATATTACAGGAAGCATTGATTTGCTCAATTATCCTCAACTGTTAGCCTACTGGTTCTGGTTTGGACTCATATTCGTGTTTCAATTGATAACCTGGGTCATAATCACAGACCTAATTAAAGTAGTCACAAATTATTTTTATGAAGATAAAAACGTCATTAGCCGGTGGCATCATCACGCGCTCGTAGTACTTTTTGCAACTATATTCCTGTTTACCGCTGCAAAAACCTATTTCCATACAACACAAGTGCAAACAGAGCATCACACCATATATGTAGAAAATCTACCCCAACCACTCGAGGGTCTTCAAATCGTTCATATCACCGATATCCAGGGTGATGAATATACCGGAAATAAGGAAATCCGGAACTATATCAAGTATGTAAATAACCAAAACCCCGATCTCATCATTTTTACNNTACGGCACTGACTTTATTGATATGTCGGCCCAAGAGTTGGGCAAAGCAAAGTCAACATATGGAACCATTGCTGTCGTCGGTGATCACGATTACTGGGCAGGACTCGATAATATAGAACCTGCACTTAATAATCAGAACATCCCCCTGATTCAGGATAAAAACCACACCATCCAAATTAACAGTACCAGCAACATTACCATTACCGGCGTTACCGAGGTGTATAGCAAACAAGCCGATTCCACCGTCGTTGATTCCCTGACTAAAAGTACTGGCAATAGTGCTCTCAAGATATTTGCCTCCCATCAGGTCAATGAGCAATTGATATCAAAAGCACAAGAACAGAACTATCATCTTATGCTATCCGGGCACACGCACGGCGGACAAATACATGTGCCATTTATGGGTATGAATTTCTCGGCTTCACAGCAAGAAACCCAATACGTACAGGGGCTCTACCGGGAAAACAGCCTGCCGATCAACGTGAATAACGGACTCGGATTTACACTGGCGCCCATTCGATACGAAGCGCCGCCCAATATTTCAGTCATTACACTGCAAAAGAAAGAGGACTAAACAAACTAAGAAAGAAGCTCCATCATTTTATCAGGATCATTTGTTGGTAGCTCACAAGCATAGTTCTGACAGACATAGGCGGTAGGCTTACCATCTTGCATTCCAAAATCAGACAGGTAGGGTGCTAAATCGCGAATCGTATTGTCCTCCTGATCATGGAAAATAATAACCGATCGCGGTAAAAAGCGATCGTGCAGCGGACGTTTAAATTGATTTATCGTAGAATCATTTTGGGAACCGGTGATAACAATTTCCCTGGTATCTCCTTCCAGGAAATCCACACCCTGCAGAGCCGCACCAAAGCTCGTCGGTGCTTTTTCAATACTGTGGGCAAACAACTTAAGGGATTCATCCGCCATCTGTTCCCACTCCGTATTAGCAGTCATTCGCCCTAAGCGAAGCAGATTCATCAAGGCAATAGAATTCCCCGAAGGCATGGCCCCATCATAAATTTCTTTCTTACGTCCCAGCAGTTCCTCTGCGGATTTATCCGTGAAGTAAAAACCGCCGTTTTCATCATCCCAAAATTGCTCCACAAACTGCTGGTTCAATGAAACAGCATGCTGTAGATACTCTGCCTTAAATGTTGCTTCATACAGCTCCAAAAGTCCCCAGATGATAAATGCATAATCATCGGCATGTCCATCAATAGCTACATCTCCATTGCGATACCGATGTTTCAAGCGCCCATCTTCAGCTAACATCTCATTTTTGATAAATAACCAGCACTGCTCCGCTTTTGTTATATATTCTCGATTGTCAAAAGCCGATCCCGCCTTAGCCAATGCCGCAATCATCAATCCATTCCAGTCGGCAAGAATCTTATCATCAAGCAGCGGATGTACTCGCTTTTTGCGCTCCTCTAATAATTTATCTCGAATTGATGCTAATACAGAACGGAGCTTTTCAGTCTTCATATCACGTTCCCGGGCAAGCTCTTCGAACGACTTTTGAAGATGCGGAATATTCTTACCGGTTTTCCGACCCGTAGCCTCATCATGATAATTACCTTCATCAGTCAGGTTATAGGCTTCGATAAAAAGCTCCGCTTCAGCCAGAGGCAAAAGCTCTCGAATTTCTTCAGTGCCCCACACATAAAACTTGCCTTCTTCTCCCTCACTATCGGCATCCTCGGCAGAATAAAATCCACCGTTTTCGTCCTGCATCTTACGTATCAGGTAACTGCAAATTTCATCCGCCGTCTGCTTGAATAAGTCGTTCTTGGTGCACTGCCAACCTTCGGTATAAGCCATGAGCAGCATCGCTTGATCATAGAGCATTTTCTCGAAGTGCGGTACCAGCCACTGCTGGTCTGTTGAGTAGCGGTGAAATCCTCCACCCACTTGATCAAAAACGCCGCCCCTACGCATTTGGGTAAGGGTTTTCTCCACCATCGGCAAAGCTTTTGAATTTTGATGACGATCGGCATAGCGAAGTAAATACATCAAATTATGCGGACTCGGAAACTTGGGTGATGAACCAAAACCGCCATACTCTTCATCAAATTGCTGCTCGTACTGGTGATAAGCCTCATCTAAAATATCACTGTCTAAAGGACCAGCCGGCGTAAATGCATTCGACTTCTGAAAAGCAGTGATAATTTCATCTGTAGAATTAATAATTTTCTCCCGATTATTATGCCAGAGTTCAGAAATCCATGGAATAAGCTCCCGCATTCCTGGGCGACCCTGACGTCCGACTTTTGGGATATACGTCGCCGCATAAAAAGGCTTTTTATCGGGCGTCAAAAAAACGTTGAGCGGCCATCCGCCACTACCGGTAAGCATCTGACAAACCAACATATATGTATTGTCGATGTCGGGCCGCTCTTCGCGATCCACCTTAATATTCACAAAAGCCCGATTCATCAGTTTCGCAACCTCTTCATCCTCAAACGACTCATGCGCCATTACATGGCACCAGTGACACGTCGCATACCCGATTGATACGAACACCGGCTTGTCTTCTTCCCTTGCCTTTTTGAATGCCTCTTCTCCCCAAGGATACCAATTCACCGGGTTATCGGCATGCTGTAGCAAATACGGACTCGATTCATTGGCCAAGCGATTTTGATTGTGATCAGGAGAATCCGTCATCTACTTTTTATCTACATCTTTTGAAAAACGTTCGCTGTAATCTACGATAAAACGATCATACTCTTCATCAATAAGATCCGTTGAAAT
>JABAHQ010043024.1_pt1 | contig 15580 bp, 20 predicted proteins | sample 7062091 | NCBI WGS metagenome assembly JABAHQ01 (sample SAMN14534359, study PRJNA622989) | marine sediment metagenome | biome: marine biome [ENVO:00000428]; feature: marine pelagic biome [ENVO:01000023]; material: deep marine sediment [ENVO:00002113] | place: India: Gulf of Kutch | collected...
CGGCCTCGCGGTCCCAGGGCCACAGGGTGCCCAGGTCGATGACGCTGGCGCGCACGCCCTGCGCGGCGAGAGCGTCGGCGGCTTTAGACGCGGTGTGCACGGCCGCAGACCAGCTCACGAGCGTGAGGTCGTCGCCGCGCCGCAGCAGGTTCGCGCGGCCGGGCGTGGCGGTCAGCGTGTCGTCGACCTCGCCCTCCAGGCCCCAGAGCTCCTTGTTCTCCATGTAGATCACCGGGTCCTCGCCGCGCAGGGCCTGGGTGAGCATGCTGAAGTTGTCCTGCGGTGTCGCGGGGCACATCACCACCACGCCGGGCAGGTGGGCGAACCAGGCCTCCAGGCTTTGCGAGTGCTGCGCGGCCGAGTTGGACCAGAAGCCGATGGGCAGGCGCATCACCAGTGGCACGCGGCCCTGGCCGCCGAACATGTAGCGGTTCTTGGCGGCCTGGTTGACGATCTCGTCCATGGCGCAGAGCGCGAAGTCGACCACGCGCATTTCCACCACAGGACGCATGCCGACGAGCGCCATCCCCACGGCGGCGCCCACGATGGCGCTCTCGCTGATGGGGGTTTCGATGACCCGCTCGGGGCCGAAGGCGGCCTGCAGGCCCTTGTACTGCTGGAAGATGCCGCCGCGGCCCACGTCTTCGCCCAGCACCACCACGCGCGGGTCGGCGCGCATGGCGGTGCTCAGGGCGCGCACGGCGGCGTCGGCGTAGGTGGTGCGGATCAGTGCCATGCGCCGGCTCCGGTGGTCTGGATGTCGGTGAAGGCCGCGGCCGGATCGGGCGCGGGCGAGGCGTCGGCGAAGGCGACGGCGTCGTCGATCTCGGCGCGCACCTCGGCGTCGATGGCGTCGAGCTGCGCGAGCGTGGCGCCGCCGGCCAGGGCGGCTTCGCGCGCTCGGCGCAGCGGGTCCGCATCGATGGCGCCTTGCAGGTCGTTCGGGTCGCGGTAGCCCTGGGTGTCCACCGACACGTGGCCGCGCACGCGCCAGGTGAGGGCGTGCAGCAGCTGCGGGCCTTCGCCCGCGTGGATCTTGGCGACCAGGCGGCCGGCCGCGGCGTGCACGGCTTGCACGTCGTTGCCGTCGGCCGTTTCACCGGGCACGCCCAGCGCCGCCGCGCGCGCGGCCACGCCAGGGCCGGCGCTCAGGCCGGCGGTAGCGGTGGTGGCGGAGTAGCGGTTGTCCTCGCAGACGAAAAGCACCGGCAGCTTGAAGACGGCCGCCCAGTTCAGTCCTTCCAGGAACGGCCCGCGGTTGGTGGCGCCGTCGCCGAAGAAGCAGGCCACCAGGTGCGGCTTGCCTTGCAGTTTGAGCGCCTGCGCCGCGCCGCAGGCGATGGGCAGGCCGGCGGCGACGACGCCGTTGGCGCCGAGCATGCCGACCGAGAAATCGGCGATGTGCATGGAGCCGCCCTTGCCGCCGCTGGTGCCACCGGCGCGGCCGAACAGCTCGGCCATCATGCGGCGCATGTCGCCGCCCTTGGCCAGGGTGTGACCGTGGCCTCGGTGCGTGCTGGTGAGCAGGTCCTCGCGGCTCAGGTGGGCGCACACGCCGGCGGCCACGGCTTCCTGCCCGATGGACAGGTGCAGCGGGCCGCGCACCTTGGCGCGCTCGTCCACCTTGGCGCCGAGCACGCCCACGCCACCCTGGCTGGCCACTTCGGCCGCGAGTTCGAAGGCGCGGATGCGCGCCATGGTTCGGTACAGATCGATCATGGGCGCGCTCACAAGACCATGGTGGTGATGCCCGGCACGGCCGCGATGATCAGCACGCCCACGAGCAGCGCGACCAAGTACGGCCAGATGGCGCCGATGACTTCGTCGGGCGGCGCGTCGCCGATGCGGCAGGCGATGTAGAAGCCCACGCCGATGGGGGGCATCATCAGGCCGATGTTCATGGCGCAGACGATGACCATGGCGTAGTGCACGTCGTTGATGCCCAGCTTGTGCGCGATGGGGAACATGATGGGCGCCAGCAGCAGCACGGCGGGCAGGCCTTCCAGCAGACAGCCCAGGGCCACGAAGACCACGATGGTGACCGCCATGAAGCCGACCCAGCCGCCCGGCAGCGTGGTCATGAAGCCCGAGAGTTGCTGCACCACGCCGCTTTGCGTGATGGACCAGGCCATGGCCGAGGCCGCGCCCAGCACCAGCAGCACCACGCCGGACAGCGCGGCGGTTTCCACCAGCATGTCGTAGAACTTGCGCAGGCCGATGCCGCCGTACATCACCTGGCCCACGAACAGCGCGTAGACCACGGCGACGGTGGAGACCTCGGTGGCGGTGGCCACGCCTTCGCCCACCGCCGCGCGGATGAGGAAGGGCAGCACCAGCGCGGGCGCGGCGATGAGCAGGAAGCGGCGCACCAGCGACAGCGGCGCGCGCTTCGCGTCGTGCATGTCTTCGTTGCGGGCCTTCCAGCGCGCCAGCACCAGCAGCACGGCCAGCAGCACCATGGCGATGACGAAGCCGGCCTGGAACAGGCCCGCGATGGACACGCCGGCCACCGCGCCCAGCACGATGAGCACGATGCTCGGCGGCACGGTGTCGGCCATGGCGGCGCCGGTGGCCAGCAGGGCCACCATCTCGCGCGGCTTGTGGCCGCGGCGCTTCATCTCGGGAAAGAGGGCGGGGGCCACGGTGGCCATGTCGGACACCTTGGAGCCCGAGATGCCCGAGACGATGAACAGCGAGCCCAGCAGCACGTAGGACATGCCGGCCTTGACGTGGCCGAGCAGGGAGCCGAGGAAGTCGACGATGGCCTTGCCCATGCCGGTCGCATCGAGAATGCAGCCCAGCAGCACGAAGATGGGCACCGAGACCAGCACCAGGCTGGACATGCCTTCGTCCATGCGCCCGATGACGACGGTGAGCGGCACGTGCGTGGTGAAGGCCAGGTAACACACCGCGCCCACGCCGAAGCAGAAGGCGATGGGCACGCCCGCCACCAGGCAGATGGCGGCAAAGCCGATGAGGAAGAAGCCGATGTTGGCGGCGCCCAGCTTCATGAGCTGCGGCGAGAAATGCCAGCACAGGCCCGCGACGGCGCCAACCAGCAGGGCGGCGAGCAGGAGATCGGCCTTGCGCGCGGAGCGCCCCGCGTACAACACCACGAGGGCCAGCATGACGGCGAAGCCGAAGCCGATGGAGCTGACGCGAAAGGTGTTGGGCAAATCCAGCGCGGGCGTGTGGATGAACCACTCGTCCTTCGCGTAGTCGATGGCCGGGCCGATGAGGGCGAGCAGCACTGCCGCGATGGCCACCAGCGCGAAGGCGTGCACGAACTCGCGCAGGCGCTGCGGCAGCAGGTCGACGAACAGGCCCAGGCGCAGGTGTTCGTTGCGGTGCACGGCGATGGCCGCGCCCAGCATGGTGAGCCAGATGAAGGAGATGGAGACGACCTCGTCCGACCACACCAGCGACTGGTTGAACACGTAGCGCGAGACCACGCCCACCAGCAGCAGCACCGTGATGACCAGCATCAGCAGGGCCGACGCCGCCTCCAGCGGCTTGAGCCAGAGCGGGCTGCGGCGGGTGTCGTGAAGGACGGTGCCCTTGTAGGCACCGTCGGCGTCGGCGGAGGTGCCGGCGATGAGTTCGGTCATGTCAGCCCAGCTTGCCGGTGTACTTCTCCATCACCGCCCAGGCCTCGTCGCCGAACTTGCCCTTCCACTCGGCGTAGAAGCCGGCGCTGCGCAGCTTGTCGCGGAAGGGCGCGGTGTTGGGCGAGTTGAAGACGATGCCCTTGGCCGTGAGGTCCTTCTGCAGCGTGGCTTCGTTGGCGGCCACGTCGGCGCGCTCCTTCACGGCGGCGGCGTTGATGTGCTTGGCGACGATGTCGCGCACGTCGGGCGGCAGGCGGTCCCAGGCGCGGCGGTTGATCAGCGTCCAGAAGCCGTCCCACATGTGGTTGGTGAGCGAGCAGTACTTCTGCACCTCGTACAGCTTGAAGTTGGAGATGACCGCGAACGGGTTCTCCTGACCGTCGGCCACCTTGGTCTGCAGGGCGGTGTACATCTCGGACGCGTTGATCGAGATCGGCGAGGAGCCGAAGGCCTTGAACATGGAGGTCCACATCGGCGAGACGGGCACGCGGATCTTGAAGCCCTCGAAGTCGGCCGGCGTGTTGATGGGCTTGGTGGAGGTGGTGGTCTGGCGGAAGCCGTTGTCCCAGATCTTCTCGAGCGCGACCAGGTTGGCCTTGGCGATCTGCGCGCGGATGTAGGCGCCGACGTCGCCGTCCATGGCCTTCCACACGGTGTCGTAGTTGGGGAAGGCGAAGCCCAGGCCGTTGAGCGCGGCCGGCGTCACCAGGGTGGACAGGATGAGGCCGGAGAGGTTGAACATCTCCACGCCGCCCGAGCGCAACTGGCTCAGCGTGTCGGTGTCGGAGCCGAGCTGGTTGCTGGGGAAGAGCTGGATGTCCATGCGGCCATTGGTTTCCTTCCTGATGGCCTCCACCGCTTCCTTGGCGCGCACGTTCATGGGGTGCTGCGGCGGCTGGTTGTTGGCGTACTTGAAGGTGAACTCGGCGCTCTGGCCATAGGCCAGCTTCAGCGGCGCGGCGACGCTGGCCGCGGTGATGCCCGTGGCCTTGATGAGGGTGCGGCGGGAAATCGTCATGGTGTGTCTCCTCTGGTTGGGGTGCTGGCTCGGGGGAAAGGGGGTGCGCGCTTCACGCCGTCTGCGGCATCAGGCGGCCTGCGGCGTGGCGGCGGGGATGTCGAACAACTGGCGCATGTACAGGCCGCTGGCAAGGTAGCCGCCGTCGACGCCGAGCGTCTGGCCGGTGACGAAGCTGGCCTGTTCGGAGGCGAAGAAGACCGCCGCGGCGGACACCTCGGCCGGCGAGCAGAAGCGGTGCATGGGGCAGACGTCGAGGTAGGTGTTGGCCTTGGAGCTGCCGTGCAGCGAGCGGATCATGGGCGTGTCCACGAAGCCGGGCGCGATGGCGTTGACGGTGATGCCCTGCTCGGCGACCTCGATGGCGAACTGGCCCGTCATGGCGATGAGCGCGGCCTTGGAGCTGCCATAGGCCAGGCGCCCCGTGCCCGCGCGCACGCCGCTGATGGAGGAGACGTTGACGATGCGGCCCCAGCGCTGGCGCTTCATGCCGGGCAGCACGGCCTGCGTGAGCAGCATGGGCGCGGTGAGGTTGATGGCCAGCGTGGTGTTCCACTGCGCCAGCGAGACCTCGTCGTGCGGCTGGGTGGAGACCACGCCCGCGTTGTTGATGAGGATGTCCACGCGCGGGAAGCGGCGCATGAGCGCGGCCATGGTGCGTTCGATGGCCTCGGCGTCGGCCAGGTCGGCCACGAAGGCCTCGGCCTGGCCGCCGGCATCGCGAATGCCTTGCGCGGCCTGCTCGGCCGCGGGGCCATTGCGGTCCACGATGCAGACCGTGGCGCCCTGTTGCGCCAGGTCTTGCGCGATCTGCAAACCGATGCCGCTGGCGGCGCCTGTGACCAGGGCCACGCGCCCGCCGTGCTGATTGGGGTTGTCCATCTCGCCCTTGTGAGGTTGAATGTCCAGAATGTGAATCGATTGGCCAATGTTCGCAGCACAACCCGGCGCTGCGTCAGAGGAAAACCCTGAATCGCTCCGCAAAAGCGGTTCACTATGTGGTCCGCGTTTTGCGGGTTTTCACCGAGATGAACGCACCCGAAGCACCGCCCGGCGAAACCGCTGGCGCGCAGACCCTGAGAAGGGGACTGGGCATCCTCAAGCTGCTGGCGCGCCACCAGCCCGAGGGGCTGCGCATTGGCGAGATCGGGCGCCGGCTGGGCCTGAGCAAGGCCACGGCCGTGCGGCTGACGCACACGCTGGCGGACGAGCGCTTCGTGGTGCACGACGCGGCGAGCCGCTGCTACCGGCTGGGACCGGAGTCCTTCGTGGTGGGACTGGCGGCCGAGCCCAGCTACTCGCTTCAGCGCCTGGCCACGGCCTCGCTGCGCGCCCTGGCGCTGGAGACCGGCGACTGGGTGTTCTTCTCGGTGGTGCAGGGGCTGGAGGCGATCTGCCTCTCACGCGAGACGGGGCATGGCCCCATTCCCAGCGACGCGCTGCGCCTGGGCGACCGCCACCCGCTGGGCGTGGGCGCGGGCGGGCTGGCGATTCTGGCGGCACTGCCCGACGACGAGGTGGAGAACGCGCTGCGGGTGAATGAGGCCTACATCGACGAGCACTTCCCGAAGTCGCCGGTGGCGGTGATCCGCCACCTGGTGGCCGAGACGCGCGAGCGCGGCTACGCGGTGATCCCGGGCATCGTGGTGCCGGGCTACTGGGCGCTGGGGGTGCCGCTGCTGCAGCGCGACGGTCGGCCGGTGGGTGCGATCGTGCTGGTGGCGAGCGAGTCGCGCCTGCACCCCACGCGGCGTGCGGCGCTGGGGGAGCGCATGCTCAACATCAGCCGCGAGCTCATGAGCCGGGCGGCGCAGGCGTCGCAGGCGGCGTGACGCCCCCAGGCTCCGCCGGCTCCAGCAGGCTGCGCGGCGGGTTGCGCTTCATCTCGTCCGCGAAGGTCACCTGCTCGGGGCTCATGCACTCGTCCGCCACGCGGCGGCCGAGTTTCTGGCTCATGAGCATGGACTTGTTGCCCAGTTGCAGCCAGAGTGCGCCGCGCTTCGGGTCTTCCAGGCGGATGGCGCCGGTGCGGCTTTCCACCGGGTGCATGTAGTAGCGCGTCTGGCGCGGCTTGTCGACCTGCACGAAGAAGAAGCCCTGACGCCTGGCGGGGGTGATCTCCACGGCCGCGCCGAGCTCGCAAGGGATCTTGCCCACGTACACGCGCTGCGCCACCGCGAGATCGGCCTCGGTGAGCGAGACGCTGCTGTCTTCCTCGATCGGCGTCACCTCTTCCACGGCCTTGGCAGCGGAGCGCTTGAGCGGCGCGCGCTTCTTGGTGGGCTCCTGGGCGGTGCTGGCGGGCTTGGGGTTGGTGGTTTGCGCAAGCACCGCCACCGGCGGGCAAGCGAGGGCGCTGAGGGCGAGGGCAAGGGGCAGAAGTTTCATCGGCTCGGATCGGAAGTCGGCGTCCAGTCTGCCCGCCCGGGCGCGGTTCCTGTGTTCCCAGATGTTGATCTCGTCTGAGGGTGTATCGGCTGGGGTCTATATAATCCGTATACGTTTCATATATTGATTGACCATGGGCATCGTGAAGATTTCCGACCAGATGCACGAGAACCTGCGCGTGGCGGGCAATGCGCTCAGCCGCTCCATCAACGCCCAGGCCGAGCACTGGATGCGTGTGGGCATGCTGGCCGAAATGCACCCGGGCCTGGACCACCAGGCCATCTGCCAGATGCTGGTGCGCGCCGAGCTCGACGGGGGGCTGGACATCACGGTGGCTGTGGCGCCCGCCGACAAGGGGCGCAAGCCGCGCGCGCCGTCCAACGGAAAACGCTGATGGCCCGCGGCATCACCATCAAGTCCGCCGAGGACATCGCGAAGGCGCGGCGCGCGGGCCAACTGGCCGCCGAGGTGTTGAGCGTCGTCGCGCCCCACGTGAAGCCGGGCGTGAGCACGGAGGCGCTCGACCGCATCTGCCACGAGCACATCGTGAACGTGCAGCGCGCCGTTCCCGCCAACCTGGGCTACCACGGCTACCCCAAGACCATCCTCACCTCCGTCAACCAGGTGGTGTGCCACGGCATTCCGTCGCCGGACAAGATCCTGAAGAAGGGCGACATCGTCAACATCGACGTGGCCGTCAACGAGGACGGCTGGTTCGGTGACACCAGCCGCATGTTCTTCGTCGGCGAGCCGGGCGTGCTGGCGCGGCGCCTGGTGGAGACGACCTACGAAGCCATGTGCGCGGGCATCCGGCAGGTGCGGCCCGGGGCGACGCTGGGCGACATCGGGCACGCCATCCAGACGGTGGCGCAGCGCGAGCGTTTCAGCGTGGTGCGCGAGTACTGCGGGCACGGCATCGGGCAGGTCTACCACGAGAAGCCGGACGTGCTGCACTACGGACAGCGCGGCGAAGGGCTCAGGCTGGAGGCGGGGATGGTCTTCACCATCGAGCCCATGCTCAACGCAGGCCTGCGCGACACGCGCACCCTGGCCGACGGCTGGACGGTGGTGACCAAAGACCGCTCGCTGTCGGCGCAGTGGGAGCACATGGTGGCGGTGACGGCCGAGGGGTGCGAGGTGTTGACGCACTGGCCGGACGGGCTGGGGGGTTACGCGCCGGTGTGATCGTCGGACGGAGGTGAGGCCGAGGCCGCTAAGCTACGCCGCCCATGGACTCCCTCATCGCCGCCGCCGCCCGCGCGCTCGCCACGGGTGACCCGCTGGCCGCGCTGCAGCGCGTGGCGCTGCGCGAGGACCCGCCCGCACTGGCGCTGCGCGGCATCGCGATGGCGCAGCTGGGCGAGTACGCGCGCGCCCGCGAGTTGCTGCGCCGCGCGGGCAAGGGCTTCGGGCCGCACGAGGCGCTGGCGCGCGCGCGCTGTGCGGTGGCCGAGGCGGAGGTGGCGCTGGCGCTGCGCGAGTTGAGCGGCTCGCCGCGCGCGTTGATGGCCGCCGCGAAGACCCTGGCCGCGCGCGGCGACCAGGCCAATGCCTGGCAGGCGCACCTGATCGCGGCGCGCTGGCAACTGCTGATGGGCCGGCTCGATCAGGCGGCCGAGCAACTGGAACCCTTGAACGGACAGGCCCTGCCGCCACTGCTGGCCGCCGTCGCCCACCTCATGTCGGCCGAGCTGGCCTTGCGTTCGCTGCTCACCGGCCCCGCGCGCCAGGCCTTGGTGCGCGCGAAGCAGGCCGCCGAGCGGGCGGGTGTGCCCGCGTTGCAGGCCGAGGTGGGCGAGGCGCGCGCGGCACTGGAGCGCCCGGCCGCGCGCCGCGTGGGACCGGGTGGGGAACAGGTGCTGCGCCTGGACGAGGTGGAGGCCTTGCTGGCCTCGCGCGCGCTGGTGGTGGACGCCTGCCGGCGCGGCTTGAGCGCGGGCGCCGCGTGGCNNGACGTGGACCGCCAGGCGCTCATCGCGCGCGCGTTTCGCACCCGACACCCCGACGAGACCCACCGCGCGCGCCTGCGCGTGGAGATCGGCCGCCTGCGCGCGCTGGCCGCCGAGGTGGCGGACATCGAGGCCACACCGCGTGGCTTCCAGCTCGTGCCGCGCGACGAGCGGCCCGTCATCGTGCTGGCGCCGCCCATCGATGGCGAGCAGGCCGCGCTGCAGGCCCTGCTGTCGGATGGCGCGGCCTGGTCCACCTCGGCGCTGGCCCTGGCGCTGGGCGCGAGCCAGCGCACCGTGCAACGCGCCCTGGCCGAGCTGCAGGAACAAGGCCGCGTGCGCGCCATCGGCCAGGCCCGCGCGCGCCGCTGGCTGGCGCCACCGCTGGCGGGATTCACGACGATCTTGTTACTCCCCGCTTCGCTGCCGCTTGACTAGAGTGCACCTCAAGGCGCCGCGTGTGGCGCCCACAAGGAGCACCGGATGAACAGCAAGCCAACGATCCAGACCGCCGAGGTCGTGCGCGAGTACGGCCCCTTCGACGGCGCCACCAACGTGCACGGCGTGAGCTACGACGGCCGCCATGTGTGGGCCGCCACCGGCCCGCGCCTCGTGGCCTTCGACCCCGCCAGCGGCGCGACCGTGCGCCGCGTCGAACTGCCCGGCGACGCGGGTACCGCCTTCGACGGCAAGCACCTCTACCAGATCGCCGAGTCGCGCATCGACAGGATCGACCCGGCCACGGGGAAGGTGCTCGGCTCCATTCCCGCGCCGGGCAATGGCTACGACTCGGGCCTCACCTGGGCCGAAGGCAGCCTGTGGGTGGGCCAGTACCGCGACCGCAAGATCCACCAGATCGACCCCGAGACGGGGGCGATCCGCCGCACCATCGAATCGAACCGCTTCGTCACCGGCGTGACCTGGGTGGACGGCGAGCTGTGGCACGGCACCTGGGAGGCCGACGAGAGCGAGCTGCGCCGCATCGACCCCGCCAGTGGCGAGGTGCTGCAGCGCCTGCGCATGCCGGCGGGCGAGGGCGTGAGCGGGCTGGAGTCCGACGGCGCCGACCTCTTCTATTGCGGCGGTGGCGGCAGCGGCAAGGTGCGCGCCGTTCGCCGGCCGAAGTCCCTTCAATCCTGAAACAGGCGCTTCACATGAACCCGACCACCACCATCACCCCCACCGTTACCGACCGCGAACAATGGCTCGAGCAGCGCCTGGCGCTGCTGGAGCGCGAGAAGGCGTTGAGCCGTTTGAGCGACGAGCTCACCGAGGCGCGCCGCGCGCTGCCCTGGGTGCGCATGGACAAGCGCTACGTGTTCGACACGCCCCACGGCCCGCGCGCACTCGCCGATCTGTTCGAGGGCCGCAGCCAGTTGCTGGTGCAGCACTTCATGTTGGGCCCGGGCTGGGCGCAGGGCTGCCGCAGCTGCTCGTACATGGCCGACCACACCGAGGGCATGCTGCCCCACCTGGCCGCGCGCGACGTGGCCTTCGTGGCGGTCTCGCGCGCGCCGCTGGAGGAGATCGAGCGCTTCCGCCAGCGCATGGGCTGGCACTTCCGCTGGGTGTCCTCGAACGGCAGCGACTTCAACCGCGACTTCGGCGTGAGCTTCACGCCGGCCGAGGTGGCCGCGCAGTCCATGCACTACAACTACGCGCAACGGCCCTATGCCAACGACGAGATGCCCGGCGTGAGCGTGTTCGCGAAAAACGGCGCGGGCGAGGTGTTCCACACCTATTCGACCTACGGGCGCGGCGTGGAAGTGATGATGGGCACCTACCGGATGCTGGACCTCACCCCGGGCGGGCGCCGCGAGGAGGGGCTGGACGACACCATGAGCTGGGTGCGGCACCACGACCGGTACGAGGCCGCTGCGGTGGTGAAAGGAGCTTCGTCGTGCTGCGGCTCGCACGCCTGACGGTGCTGCTGGTGCTGGCGCACCTGGGCTGCGCCAGCCAGGCCCTGGTGCCCGCCTTGCTGCCGCTGTGCCTGGGCGTGGTCTGAACCCAAGGCGCAGGCCGTGGGCGGGAACGCCGTTTGCAGGCAGGGGCCTCGCCCCTGATCGGCTGGCCGGTGCGGCTTGCGGGCGGTGAAGGAGAGCCAAGCATGCAGCAGCGAAACGACCCGAAGGCCAAGGAAGAGGGGCGGCCCGCAGGCCCCGCCCGCGAGCCGCTCAGCGACGAGGCGCGTCGCCTGCGCCAACAGTCGCGAGACGCCCTGGACAACGTGCGCGAAGGGCTCGAGCGCCCGATCGACGATTCGCCTGACCGGCCTGCGCCGGATCGGGTGAGGGCGCCCCGCAAGGGCCCGGGCACGGGTTGATTCTCAGGCCCGGTCCTGCAGCTCGGTCACGCCCGATTCGCGCGCGCAGTGGGCGCAGCAGAAGATGCGCTCACCGTCCTGCACACCGTGGCCGATGATGCGGCACTGGCAATGGGCGCAGGTGGGCGCGCAGGCGTGGATGGCGCACTCGAAGCTGTCGACCGTGACGGTCTTGTCCTGCGTGACGATCTGGAAGGAGCGGTCGTAGTTGTTGCCGCAAACGTCGCATCGGGCCATGGGGTTCTCCTGAAGGGGTGGTCGATCGCCGCCGCGGCAATCGACATACCCATCACCGGCGCGGGCGCCGGCCGATTCAGGAGGACTTGTGCGCCGCCACGAACTCTGCGAAGGCCTTCATGTACTTGCGCAGGAATTCCTCGGTGCTGGCGTCGGTGCAGGCGCCGTCCTCGGTGAACAGGCCCTTCTTGAACTGCAGGTAGACCTCGGGCTGCAGCAATTGCGGCATGTCCAGGTAGTTGAGCACGCCGCGCAGGTGCGCCTGGCCCAGCGCGGTGCCAATGGCGCCCACGGAGGCCCCGACCACGCCCGCCGGCTTGCGCGCGAAGGCGCTCTTGCCGTAGGGCCGCGAGCCCCAATCGATGGCGTTCTTGAGCACGCCCGGGATCCCGTGGTTGTACTCGGGCGTGACGATGAGCAGGGCGTCGGCGTCGGCGATGGCCTGCTTGAAGGCCGTCGCGGCGGGCGGAAAGTTCGCGTCCAGGTCGTAGTTGTAGAAGGGAAGGTCCTTGATGGGGATTTCGGTCAGGGNNGGCCGGTGCGAGCTTGACCAGGGCCTTGCTGAGCTGGCGGTTGATGGAAGCGCTGGCGATGCTGCCGATGATGATGCCGACCTTGTGCTGGGCCATTGGGTTTCTCCTGTGGTTTGCCGGGACGGGCCATTGTTGGCCGATGGACAAACCCGACCGGACGATGGGGGCACGACGCGTGCCCGATCCCCTCATCCGCGTGGGGCCGCCGTGTCGTCGCAGCGATGCTTCTTGCTCGCAGTCGTCCTACACTGGCCGCTCCGTCCGCGACCTGCCGAGGCTCACCCATGCTCCAACTGCGCCCCAACGGCGAGTGCTGCAACATCGTCCTGCCGCCCGATGCCCGCAACGCCCGCATCTGCTCTTTCAAGCCGCAGGGCTGCGCGGCGTCGGCCTGAACAGGGGCGCCATGTTCTCCCACATCCACGTCGGCGTCAGCGACTTCGACCGTGCGCTGGCGTTCTACCGCCGACTCATGCCCGTGCTCGGCATCCGCGAACGCTTCTGCGAGCCCGAGCGTCCCTGGGCGGGCTGGCAGTCCGAGCCGGGGCCACGCCCGCTGTTCCTCATTGGCCGGCCACACGACGCGCAAGCCCACGCCGTTGGCAATGGGCAGATGGCGGCCTTCCTGGCCGACAGTCGCGACACCGTGGACCGTGCGCACGCCGTGGCGCTGGCCAGTGGCGGCCGCTGCGAAGGCCCGCCGGGCCCGCGCCCCGAGTACCACGCCCACTACTATGGCGCCTACTTCCGCGACACGGAGGGCAACAAGCTCTGCGTGGTCTGCCATCAAGCACCCGCTTGAACGCCGCCCCTCAAGGAGACACCCATGCCCGACTTCCTTCCCCCCTGGCCGCTGCTGCTGGCCTTCGTCGCCGCCGCGCTGGTGCTGGCCATCACGCCGGGCCCTGCCGTGCTCTACATCGTCACCCGCACGCTGTCCCAAGGCCGCACCGCCGGGCTGGCCTCGGTGGCCGGCGTGGCGCTGGGCAACCTGATGAACGCGGCGGTGGCCTCGCTGGGGCTGGCGGTGGTGCTGCTGGCGTCGGAGCTGGCGTTCGCGCTGATCCGTTACGCGGGCGCGGCTTACCTGGTGTGGCTGGGTGTGCAGGCGCTGCGCGCGCCACGCGCCAGCGCCACGCCGGACGCGCCCACCGCCGTGGCGGCGTGGCGCGTGTTCCGCGAGGGCGCGGTCGTGGCGCTGCTCAACCCCAAGACCACGCTGTTCTTTGCGGCCTTCCTGCCGCAGTTCATCGACCCGGCGCGCGGTGCGACCGCGCAGGCGCTGAGCCTGAGCGCGCTGTTCGTGGGCATCGCCGCCTGCAGCGACATCGCCTACGTGCTGCTGTCGCGCGCCGTGGCGCGCCGCTGGCGGCCGGGCCGCGCGGGCGTGCGCTGGGGGCGCTACGCCACGGCGGGGATCTATTTCAGCCTGGGCGCCCTGGCGGCGTGGACACCATCGTCGACGTCGAAGGCACCGCGGGTTTCACCGTGACACCTGGGGGAGGGCGCACGCATGAGACCCCCTTGGGCGGTCGGTCGACGTGAGCCCGGCAGCCGCACGCCTCAGCCCAGCGTCTTGAGCCCCAGCCAGGTGAGCAGCAGCGAACCGAGCAAGTGCAATGAGGCCACGCCCAGCGCCAGCGCCAGCCGCCCCTGCTGCAGCAGCGTGATCACCTCGACGGAGAAGGTGGAGAAGGTGGTGAGCGCGCCCAGCAGGCCGGTGACGATGGCCAGGCGCCACACCGGGTCGAGGTGCGGGTTGGCGTGGAACAACGCCACGGCCAGGCCGATGGCGTAGGCGCCGACCCAGTTGGCCGCCAGCGTGCCCCAGGGCAGCAGGCTGTGCGGCTGGCTCAGCCACAGGCCCAGGCGCCAGCGCAGCAGCGCGCCGACGCAGGCACCCAGGCAGATGGCGAGCACCGAGGCCATGCTCAGAACGGCGCGCCGTCGCCGGCGCTGGCCGCAGCGGTGTCAGGCGCCGGGGTGGCACCGGCCGGTGCGGGCTCGTGGCCGGGCACCTGGCCCGGCTGCAGTTCGCCACCCAGCGCGGCGATCAGGGCGTCGAGCACGCCGCGCAGTTCGCCGGTGCCGATGGCGACGTTGCTGTCGAAGGTTTCCTCGTCGTTCGCCGCGCGGTCTTCGAACACGCCTTCCAGGAAGTTGATCTTCTTGAGGGCCATGCTCTCGGTGAGCGTGAAGCCGACGCGGCCCTCCCAGTTGAGCGCCAGGCGCACCGGCAGCTTGCCTTCGGCGATGTGGCGGCGCACCTCGTCGTTGAAGAGGTGGTGGCGGGTGAACTTCACCACCGACTTCTCTTCGTCGCTGGAGCGCAGCTCGCAGTCGCGCTCCACGGCCAGGCCTTCGGGCCATTCTTCGGCGTCGGTGACGCTGAGCCATCGGGTCATGGCGGCCTGGGGCGTCACCTGGGTGTTGAAGAGTGTGATGACCAGGCCGTCGAAGGCGCGCACCAGCGCGGTGATGAGGTCGTCGACCTTGCCCTGGCTGCTGGCGTCGGTGGCGAGCCAGCCGCGCTCGGGGTCGATCCAGACCCACAGGCTCTGCTGGCGCGCGAAGGCCTGGGGCAAGAGCGAGAGCAGGGCGTCCTCGCGCAGGGCCTTGGTTTCCTTCTTGCCGGGCTTGCGGCCGGTGGTGGCCTCGATGTGGTCAGCCGCTTCCTGCGCCTTGCGGCGCACCACGGCGCCGGGAACGGACTTGGTTTCGATCTGCAGTTTGAGGATGCGCTGGCCGGCGATGGCTTCCACCAGCGGGCCGTGGGCTTCGCCGCGCGGCTCCACCCAGCCGACGGATTTGTCCTGCGTGGCGGGGCAGGGCACGAAGCGCGCGCTGTCGAGGGCCTTCTCCATCGCATCGAGACTGGGCGCCCAGCCGGGGCCGATGCGGTAGAGCGTGAGGTTCTTGAACACGAAAAGGGGTCTCCGGAAAAACAAACCCCGCTCGCGGGAAACGCGGGCGGGGTGGGCATCTTAGTGGCTTCGCGTACCTACATCTTCGAGGGCATCCAGGTGACCAGACCGGGAAACCAGTAGAGCAGCAGCACCGCCACCACCATGATGAGGAAGTAGGGCAGGCAGGCCACTGCGATCCAGGTGATCTCGCGCTTCGTCATGCCCTGCAGCACGAACAGGTTGAAGCCGACGGGCGGGGTGATCTGCGCCATCTCGACCACGATGACGATGAAGATGCCGAACCAGATGAGGTCGATCCCGGCGGCGGTGACGGTGGGCAGGATCACGCCCATGGTGAGCACGATCATGGAGATGCCGTCGAGGAAGCAGCCGAGCACGATGTAGAACACGGCCAGCGCGATGAGCAGCATGCCGGGCGTGAGGCCCAGGCCGCCGACCCATTCGGCCAGGTGGCGCGGCAGGCCGATGTAGCCCATGGACAGCGTGAGGAAGGCCGCGCCCGCGAGGATCAGCGCGATCATGCAGTACAGCCGCGTGGCGCCCAGCAGCGAGTCGCGAAAGCTCACCCAGTTGAGCGAGCCCTGCGAGGCCGAG
>JABAHQ010002941.1_pt1 | contig 15570 bp, 14 predicted proteins | sample 7062091 | NCBI WGS metagenome assembly JABAHQ01 (sample SAMN14534359, study PRJNA622989) | marine sediment metagenome | biome: marine biome [ENVO:00000428]; feature: marine pelagic biome [ENVO:01000023]; material: deep marine sediment [ENVO:00002113] | place: India: Gulf of Kutch | collected...
TACAACTACGGCGCCAAAACCGTGGGCTCGTTGCTGGTGAACCGCATGAAGGTGGCGGGGAGCTGATCCCCCGGCGGGCGCTGCTGCGTTCGCCACCCTCACACCACGCCGAACATGCTTCGCCCCGAAGCCCTGGCCCTGGTCGCGGCTGCCTGCTGGGCCGTTGCAGCGCTGTTCTCCGCACCTGCCGCGCAGCGCCTGGGCGCCATCGCCTTCAGCCGCTGGCGCATGTTCTTCGCGGCGCTGCTGCTGTGGGCCATTGCGCTGGCCAGTGGCGGCTGGCGCGGTCTGGATGCCTCGGCCTTCGGGCTGCTCGCTCTCTCGGGCGTCATCGGCATCTTCATCGGTGACACCGCGCTGTTCGCCTGCATGAACCGGCTGGGGCCGCGGCGCAGTGGCGTGCTGTTCGCGACCCACGCGGTGTTCTCGGCGGTGTTCGCCTGGCTGTTCCTGCGCGAGACGCTGCTGGGCTGGGCGCTGGTGGGCAGCGGCCTGCTGGTGGCGGGCGTGATGCTGGCCATCCTGCGCGGGCGGCGTGGGGACGAATCCCACGCCTGGGAGCAGACGCGTGGCCGCCTGTGGGTGGGGGTGGCGCTGGGCCTGGTGGCCGCGCTGTGCCAGTCGGTGGCCACGCTGATGCTCAAGCCGCTCATGAGCAGCGGCATCGACGCCGTGGCCGGATCGGCCATGCGCATGAGCACCGCCTTCGCGGCGCACGCGCTGCTGTGGGCCAGCGGCTGGGGCCTGGCGCGGGCGCGCGAGCCCATGCGCTGGCGCGAGGCGGCGCAGGTCTTCGGCAGCGCGGCCATTGCGATGGCCCTGGGCATGACGCTGATCTTGCAGGCCATGAAGCACGGGCAGGCGGGGCTGGTGGCGATCCTGTCGTCCGTCACGCCTATCGTGGTGCTGCCGCTGCTGTGGCTGGTGTACCGGCGCCGGCCCGCGTGGGGCGCCTGGGCCGGCGCGGCGCTGGCGGTGGTGGGAACGGCGCTCATCCTCGGCTGAGGTGCCTTCGGCCGGGTCGCGCGCCACGGGAGCCCGCGCCCCTGCAAATGCCTGCAGGGGGTGGCCGCATACCCCCATCGCTTGAACAGTTGTGCAGCGGTTGTAATGCGCCGCGTTCGCCGGGGCATGGGGCCCTGGCCGCCAACGGTTCACAGGGAGCGGCACCGCCTGACCGCCTCGACACGGTCGGGTTCAAGGAGCCCGTCACAACAAGGTGCACATTCATCAACGACCCGGGCCGGCCAGGGCCGCCCGTTGGGTGTCGTGGTCCGCCATGACGGCCGCCAGCCTGATCGGCCACCCGCTTCACGCCCAATCCCCCAGCGACGCCGCCGCGCGCGACCAGATCGAGCAGCGCCGCGCCGACGAGCGTGAGCGCCAGCAGCGTGAGGCCTTGCAGCGCGGCACGGACCCCGCGGGCGGTGGCAACGCAGCACTGCCCCCCGTGCGGGACTGGCCCGCGCAGGAGACGCCGTGTGTTCCCGTTCGGCGTGTGGCGCTGCGCGGTGAGGCCGCCGAGTGCTTCCGCTGGTTGACGGACGCGCTCACGCAAGGGGAAGACGCCGCCCTTGGCCGCTGCCTGGGGCACGAGGGCGTGTCGGTGGCGGCGTCGCGCGCGCAGCGGCACCTGATGGCGAAGGGTTTCGTCACCTCGCGGGTGGTGCTTGAGTCGCAGGACCTGTCCGGCGGCACGCTCTCGCTCACGGTGCTGCCGGGGCGCATCGGCGCGATCCGTTTCGTCGAGGGCACCTCGCCACGCGCCACGCAGATCAACGCCGTGCCGGCCCGCGTGGGCGACATCCTCAACGTGCGCGACATCGAGCAGGCCATGGAGAACCTGCGCCGCGTGCCCACGGTCGAGGCCGACTTCCGCATCGCGCCCGGCGCCTCGCCCACCGAGAGCGAGCTGCTCATCCAATGGCGCCAGGCCTTCCCGCTGCGCCTGCACCTCTTGCTGGACGACAGCGGTGCCAAAACCACCGGTCGCTACCAGGCCAGCGCCACGCTCAGCGTGGACCACTGGTGGACGCTCAACGATCTTTTCTACTACACCCAGGGTCGCGACCTGGGCGGCGGCGACCCGGGTCCGCGCGGCACGCGCAACGCCAGCCTGCACTACTCGCTGCCCCTGGGCCACTGGGGGCTGGGCTTCAACGCGAGCCGCCACAGCTACTTCCAGAGCGTGGCCGGCCTGACCCAGGACTACCGTTACAGCGGCAACGGTGGGCAGCAGGACGTCTCCCTCTCGCGACTGGTGCACCGCGACGGGTTCAGCAAGACCACCCTGCGGCTGAAGGCCTTCGCGAACCAGTCGCGCCACTTCATCGATGACACCGAGATGGAGGTGCAGCGCCGCGCCACAGGTGGCTGGGAGGCCGGAATCGAGCACCGCCTTCAGCTGGACCGGGGCCAACTCGATGGGCGCGCGGCGTTCAAGCGTGGCACCGGGGCGTTCGGCTCGCTGCCCGCGCCCGAGGAGGCCTTTGGCGAAGGGACCGCGCGCTACGAATTGCTGAGCCTCGATGCCACGTGGTTTCAGCCCTTCGAGCTGGGGGGAGCGCAATGGCAGTTCAGCAGCCAGTGGCGCGGTCAGCGCGAGCGCACACCGCTCGCACCGCACGAGCGCTTCGCCATCGGTGGGCGCTACAGCGTGCGCGGCTTCGATGGCGAGAGCAGCCTGATCGGCGAGCGCGGCTGGCTCTGGCGCAACGAGCTGAGCCTGCTGCTGGGCGACAGCGGCCAGCAGCTTTACCTGGGTGTGGACCAGGGCCGCGTGGGTGGCCCCAGCGCGCAGTGGCTCGTGGGCCAGCGCCTGGCCGGTGCGGTGCTGGGGCTGCGCGGCGGCTGGGGCCCTGTCCAGTACGACGTGTTCCTGGGCGCTCCACTGCACAAGCCCGAGGGCTTTCGCACCGCCAAGACCACCGCCGGCTTTCAGTTGAGTGCGAGCTTCTGACGTCGGGCCGGCTGGACGGGGCGGTTGCCCGTGGTCAACGCTGGGCGTTCACGCAGCGAGTCTCGTAGCGCTGTTCGAACAGCTGCAGGTCGCGCAGATCGCCCTCGCTCATGCCGGTGCGCGCCCGGCGCTGACGAATCGCGCCACGCATTTCGGCGCATTGCGCCATCAGTTTGTCTTGGTCCGCTTTGGCCAGCGTCCTGCGCTCCATGACCTGTTGCCTTTCCTGTTGCCGCTCACGCTGCTCAAGCTGCTTGTCTTCCATGAGTGCGCGTCGCGCCCGCGACTGGTCTTCCGTGCACAACTCCTGGAAGTTGCGACGCAACTCCGATTGCGTTCGGCTGTCGACGCCGCGTGCCGGCGCGGTGCGGATGCCCTCGCGCATAGTGGCGCATTCGGGGCTCATGTAGGTCAGCTCTTCCGGTGCGCGTTCCAGCCGCGCCGGCGGCAAGGCGCGAACGGGTGGCGGCTGGCTGGGGCCGTAGTAGATCGGCGTCTGTGGCCGCCGCGCCTGTGAACACGGCGTACTGGAAGTAAAGCGCTTGCCGTCGGCCGTCACGCACCGGTACGTCGTCGTCTGGGCCGCAGCCGGCGTGGCCAGAAGTCCCATCCACACGCCGGCCCATCCGGCCAGCCAAATTCCTCTCGCGCGGTGTCGCCAACGGCGCATTGCTACCCCCTCCCGGTATGGTCGGCGGTATGGTAGCAGCGGCAAGCGTTTTTGAAACGACTTGTATCAGCCCGCCAACGCCGCCTTCACCGCCGCCGACACCTGCCCCATGTCGGCCTTGCCCGCCAGGCGCGTCTTCGCCGCGCCCATCACCTTGCCCATGTCGCCAGGCCCCTTGGCGCCCAGCTCGGCCACGATGGCCTTCACCTCCGCGGCCACCGCTTCGGGTGACAGGCGCTCGGGCAGGTAAGCCTGCAGCACCACCAGTTCGGCGGCTTCCTTGGCCGCCAGGTCCGGGCGGTTGCCCTGCTCGAAGGCGGCGATGGAGTCCTTGCGCTGCTTGACCATCTTGTCGATCACGCCCACCACGGCGGCGTCGTCGAGTTCGATGCGCTCGTCCACTTCCTTCTGCTTGATCGCGGCGGTGAGCAGCCGGATGGTGGCCAGGCGCTCGGTTTCCTTGGCGCGCATGGCGGCTTTCATGTCGTCGGTGATGCGGGCTTTGAGGCTCATGGTGTGACTCCGATGGCGCCGCCCGTGCAGGCAGCAGTAGGAAAGGGGAGGAACAAATGAAAAAGCCCGCTCTAGCGTCCTGGAGCGGGCTTTTCGGCCGGACACGCCGGCGGCGTTCAGTACAGCTTCTTGGGCAGCTGCATGGAGCGAACGCGCTTGAAGTGGCGCTTGACTGCGGCGGCTTTCTTGCGCTTGCGCTCGGCGGTGGGCTTCTCGTAGAACTCGCGGGCGCGGAGGTCGGTCAGCAGGCCGAGTTTTTCAATGGTGCGCTTGAAGCGACGCAGAGCCACGTCGAACGGCTCGTTGTCCTTGACACGGATGGTGGTCATGTATCGATCGATTCCTGAATGTGCGGCCAGAGGATGGCGGGGAAGATCAGGCCCGGCCTTCTTGGCTGCGAAGTGTCCCGTCTAAAACTAGTATTGGCCGACGGGAATTTGCCAGCAAAGCCCGCGATTATAGACATTTCCGCCGCCTTGGCTACCGGCCAGCCCGCCGGTCACAGCGCCTGCGCGCAGGCATGGGCAGACGCCCAGGCCCACTGGAAGTTGTAACCGCCCAGCCAGCCCGTCACGTCCACCACCTCCCCGATGAAGTACAGCCCGGCCTGGCGCGATTCCAGGGTCTGCTGGGACAGCACCCGCGTGTCCACCCCACCGCGCATGACCTCGGCCTTGCGCCAGCCTTCCGTGCCGGTGGGCACGAGCTCCCAGCGCTGCAGCCGCTCGGCCAGCCGGGCCAGGGCGCGGTCGGCGGTTTCCATCACGGGGCGCTGCCAGTCCCCGTCCTGGGCGGCCCAGGCGTCGGCCAGGCGGGCGGGCACCCACTGGGCGAGTTCGTTGGCCAGCAGCTTGCGCGATCGGCGCTTGGCCTCGCCCAGGGCCTGGCCCAGGTCGGTGCCGGGCGCCAGGTCCACGCGGATCGGGGCGCCGGGCTGCCAGTAGCTGGAGATCTGCAGCATCGCCGGGCCGGACAGGCCGCGGTGGGTGAACAGCAGGTCCTCGTCGAAGGCCATGCGCTCCTTCTTGCCGCCGGTGTCGATGCGCACCGGCAGCGCCAGCCCGGCCAGGCCGGCGTAGGGTGTCCAGGCGGCGCCGTCGAACGTGAGGGGGACCAGGGCGGGGCGAGGCTCCACCACACCCAGGCCGAACTGCGCGGCCAGGCGCAGGCCGAAGTCGCTGGCGCCGATCTGCGGGATGGGCAGGCCGCCGGTGGCCACCACCAGCTTCGGCGCGCGCACGGGGCCGCGGTCGGTGTCCAGGGCGTAGTGGCCGTCACCGTCCTGGCGCACGGCGTGTACGGCGCAGGGTTGCCAGCGGGTCACGCCGCCGGCCTCGCACTCGCGCAGCAGCATCTGGATCAGGTCGTCGGCGGAGCGGTCGCAGAAGAGCTGGCCCTTGTGCTTCTCATGCCAGGCGATGCCGTGGCGCTGCACCAGGGCGATGAAGTCGGCGGGCGTGTAGCGCGACAGCGCCGAGCGGCAGAAGTTCGGGTTCTCGCCCACGAAATGCTTCTGCGGCGCGCGGGGATCGAGGTCGCGGTTGGTGAAGTTGGCGCGCCCGCCGCCGGAGATGCGGATCTTCTCGGCCACCTTGGGGCTGTGGTCGATGAGCAGCACGCGCCGCCCGCGCTGGCCGGCGATGCCGGCGCAGAACAGGCCGGCGGCGCCGGCGCCGACGACGATGGCGTCCCAGGCGGTCTCGCTCAAGGCCTCAGCCCTTCCAGGTGAACGGAAAGGCCAATTGCCGCAGGAAGCCCTTGGGCACGTAGTCGCCCAGCACGCCGTAGCGCTCGGGCCACCGCTTCGGGCTGTTCACGGCGGTGCCGAAGACGTGGTCCAGGAAGGCGTAGTGCGCGGCGTAGTTGCGGTCCAGGGCCTCCTGGTCCTGGCTGTGGTGCCAGTGGTGGAAGTTGGGCGTGACGATGAGGTAGCGCAGCGGGCCCAGGCGCACGCTCACGTTGGCGTGGTTGAAGACGGCCTGGAAGCCGACCACGATGATGTAGGCGTCGATCACTTCCTTGGAAAAGCCCAGCAGGAAGATCGGCCCCAGCACCAGGGTGCGGGTGATCAGCGTTTCCAGGATGTGCTGGCGCGAGCCGGCCATCCAGTCCATGTGCTTGGTGCTGTGGTGCACCGCGTGCAGGCGCCACAGCAGGGGCACCTCGTGGTACGCGCGGTGCGTCCAGTACTGCGCCAGGTCGGCCACCAGGATGCACAGCGGCAGGCCGGCCCAGAAGGGCAGGCCGGCGATCCAGCCGCGCACGCCGTCCACAGGCACCCAGCCGAACAGGCGGTGCACCAGCAGGTTGGTGGCCAGCAGCATGAAGCCCACCAGCATGTGGTTGACGATGAAGTGGTGGAAGTCGGTCTGCCACTCGGGCCGGAACACCGGCTGGTCCTTGCGCAGCTTGAAGAGCTTCTCGATGAAGATGAAGATCAGCGCCGAGCCGAGCAGGTCGAGGATGAACCAGTCCAGGCCGATGTAGGGCGTGTCGTCGGGAAAGTTCGGGTCCACCTCCACCGCGTGTCCGCCCAGCAGGGCGCTCAGCAGCACCAGCGCGAACGCCGCGCCCGCCAGCCAGGGCGCGCGCCGGAACACCAGATTGGCCAGGCTGAGCGCGCCCGCCAGCACCAGTGACCAGAACAGGATCTGGCGCATCAGCGCCACGTCGTACTGGCGGCGCAGCTCGGGGGTGGTGAGGTACTCGGGGAAGTGGAAGGCCAGCACGCCCAGGAAGCACAACACGGCCAGCACCAGGGCGATGACGCCGCTCACGAGGCCTCGGCCGGGGCGCAGGGCGCCGTGGCTTTCGGCGAGGGTGTTGAGTTTGTCGAGCATGCGGCCGCCTCCTGATCAGGGGCCGCAGTGTAGGGGTTCACTGGCGCGCGTTGCGCTCCGCCAGCACCGCCGCTTTTCGCGTCAGCTCATCGATCTCGGTGCTGATGTCGGACAGCACGTTGGCCACCACGGCGAACTCGCGCCCGTGCTGGCCGGCGCGCGCGGCCATCACCTGGGCGTTGAAGCTCACCACCTTGGCTTCCTTGGCCACGCTCTGGATGTCGCCGACGATGCCGGTGAGCTCTTTCATCATGGCGTCGGCGCGGGCCTTGGCGACTTCGTCGAAGGCGGTGGTGGCGGTGTTCAGGGCGTCCAGCACGCGGTCGGTGTGGGCCACCAGTTCGGCCAGCGTGGTGGGGGCGCGGGGGCTGCCGGATTCGATCTGGTCCAGCGCGTGGTGCATGAGTTGCAGGAAGGACTGCACCACCGGACCCACGCCGCGCGCACCATGGTAGGTCTCGTCGATCTTGCGGGCGCCCGCGGGCTCCAGGTGCCCCACGGTGGCCAGCAGGTGCTTCTGGCTTTCGCTGAACATCTGCAGGCTGCGCCGCGCGGCCTGCAGGCGCTCGGCGTCGCCCTGGGCGGCCAATACGGTCTGCAGGATCAGTCGCTGCGACAGCATGCGCTGGCGCGCGGCCAGGTTGACCAGGGAAAGGCCGGCAATGTGGGCGGGCACCGTGTCGGGGCGCGCGCCCAGGGCTGGGGCGGCAAGCGATGTCATGGCCCACACCAAGCAATCGCCGCGCCACCGCGAGGCCCGGTGCTGAAAAAAGTGGAGCAGCGCGTGTCAACAGACACGCCGCCCGCGCGTCAGACCGCGCGTCAGGCTGCGCGGATGGCCGGCTCTGCCGCGCCCAGCGATCGCAGCCCGCGCAGCACGTCGCCCACCACGATCACCGAGGGGCTGCCCAGCCCCTCGCGTTCGATGCAGCCGCGCAGGTCGCCCAGGGTGCTGACGGTGTGGCGCTGATGGGGCAGGGTGGCGTGCTGGATCACCGCCAGCGGCGTGTCGGCCGGCAGGCCGGCCAGCAGGCCCTGCTCGATCTGCGTCGCGCCGCTCACGCCCATGTAGATGACCAGGGTGAGTTTCGCGTTGCGCGCGGTGGCGGCCAGGGCGGGCCAGTCGGTGCCGGCGTCTCCGGGCTTGGCGTGGCCGGTGATGAACACCACGCCGTGCGCGTGGTCGCGGTGCGTGAGCGGCACGCCCAGTGCGGTGAGGCCCGCCAGGCCCGAGGTGATGCCGTTGACCACCTGCACGGCGATGCCCTCGGCGCGCAGGTGCTCCACCTCCTCGCCGCCGCGGCCGAAGACGAAGGGGTCGCCGCCCTTCAGGCGCACCACCTCCTCGCCCTCGCGGGCGGCCATCACCAGCAGCCGGTCGATGAAGGCCTGCGGCGTGCTTTTGCAGCCGCCGCGCTTGCCCACGTGCACGATGCGCGCCCCGGGCCGCGCATGGTCGAGCACGGCTTCGTTGACGAGGTCGTCCACCAGCAGCACGGTGGCCGCGCCAATGGCGCGCACGGCCTTCAGGGTGAGCAGTTCCGGGTCGCCCGGGCCGGCGCCCACGAGGGTGACGGTGCCGGGCAGGAAGTCAGGCGTTGACGGTTTCATGGGCGTTCACCTCGGCAAGGATGCAGTCGGCCTGGCGCGCGAGGGGCGCCGGCAGGGGGGCGTGGCCGTCGAGCACGGCGCGGGTGTAGCGGGCCGTGGACGCGGCGTCGATGGCGGGCAGATCGGGCAGTTGCGCCAGCGGCCCGTCCTGCGCGGAAATGCGCTCGATGCGCTGGCCGTCGCGAAAGGCCTCGATGCGCGGCTGGCGGCGCGCGTCGGCCACGGGCTCGCCTTCGGTGCCGCGCAGCAGCAGGGCGTGCGCGCCGATGAGGGCGAAGGTGGCGGCCATGCTGAGGGCGTATTCGGGGTGGGTGTAGCTGCCCACGATGAGCGCGGGTCCGTCCACCGGGTTCATGAGCTTGACCAGGCTGTGGCCCGGGTTGCGCAGGCCCACGGCGCGGCGCACGTCGAGCAGGCGCTTGAGGCCGGGCAGCAGCACCTCGGTGGGGACGAAGGCGCACTCACCGGGCGCGATGGCCGCCACGCGCGCGGCCGGCGCGACACCCAGCGCCGCGAACACCGCCTCGGCCGCGACCCGTTTGTCCTCCGTGGCCGTGCCGTGCACCAGCACCGCCGCGCCCCGGCGCGCCAGGTGCAGCGCCAGCAGCGGCGTGAGCAGTGGCAGCTTGCGCGCACCGTTGTAGCTGGGCAGCACGACGACGGGCTTGCCGTTGCCGGGCACGCGGTTCAGGCGCGCGTGCGTGGCGTCCAGGAAGCCGGCCATCTCCTCGGGCGTTTCGCCCTTGATGCGCATGGCCAGGCAGAAGCCGCCCAGCTCCAGGTCGCTCACCGCGCCATCGAGGACCTGGCCCATCAGGTCGGCGGCCTGCTCGCGCGACAGGGCGCGCGCGCCGTCCTTGCCGCGGCCGATGTCCTTGATGTAGTGGCTGATGCCCATGTGCGTGGAGGGGAGGCTGAATCGCGGGATTGTCCGGCAGGCTTGATGACTTGTCGTTATATGAAGGCGGCGATTCGCTCAGGCCGGCGCGGTGTCGCGCTCGCGCACCAGCCGGCGCAGCTCGGGCACGCAGGAGCCGCACTGGGTGCCGCAGCGCAGTTGGGTCTGCAACTGCGCCAGGCGTTCCTCGTCGCTGCCGTCGGCGCGCGCCAGACAGGCGCGGATCGCGCTGTCGCTGACGTTGAGGCAGGTGCAGACCTGCTGGCCGCGCGGCGCCTGCTCCACCGGGGCGCTGGCGCCGGGCATGAGCAGGCGGCGCGCGTAGGCCTCGGCGGGCGCCTCGTCCTGCAGCAGGGGCTTGAGCCAGGCCTCGGCGCGCGCGTCGCCGGCGAGCAGGAAGGCCTGCAGGCGGGTGCCGGTGTCGGGGTCGCGCGACAGTCGGGCGCAGCGCCGCTGGCCCAGGCGCCGGTCGGCGTAGCGCTGGGTGTCGGGGGCGTCCAGGCCCAGCAGGGCCTCCAGGCGGTCGAGCAGGGCCGGCTCGGGCGGATCGTGCGCGGCGGCGCGGAACAGCACGCCGGTGCGCTCGCGCCCGAAGGGCACGCAAGTGGCGAAGGGGAACTCGGCCATCAGCGCGCGCAGTGCGGCCTGCGTGGACAGGGCGCCGTCGTCGGGCAGCCAGGCCAGGGCCAGCAGGGTCCAGGGCAGCTCCGCCTTGAGCACCTTCACCGCCGCGTGCTTGAGCTCGGGCTGCTTCGATGAGGGGCAGAAGGCCGAGGTGGTGATCGCGTTCACGCCGGCCAGGGGCTCGCCGCTGCTGCTCTGGCCGCCCAGGTACTCGGGCCCCCAGTGCATGGCGATGAAGGCCTGCGAAGGCCCGATCTGCTCGCTGGCCTGCGCGGGCAGCACGATGCTGCCGCGCTTGCTGGTGACGTGCACCAGGTCGCCGTCGTTCAGGGCCAGGCGCTCCATGTCGCGGGCATGGAGCTGCACGGCCGGCTCGGCCACGTGGCCGAACAGGCGGCCCAGGGTGCCGGTGCGGCTCATGCCATGCCACTGGTCGCGCAGGCGGCCGGTGGTGAGGGAGAAGGGGTAGCGCGATTCGCGCGGTTCGGCGAGCGGCTGGTAAGGCAGGGCGGCGAAGCGGGCCTTGCCGTCGGCGGTGGGGAAGACGCCGTCCTCGTAGAGGCGGTTCCTGCCGACGGTGTCGCCTTCGCGCAGCGGCCACTGCTGCGGGCCTTGTCGCTCCAGCGTGGCGTAGCTCAGGCCGGTGATGTCGAGGTCGCGCCCGCGCGTGGACTCGCGGTGCTCGAGCCAGATGGACTCGGGGGTGTCGTAGGGGAACAGTGGCGTGCCGGGGCGCAGCCGCCGCGCGAAGTCGACCACGATGCGCCAGTCGTGCCGCGCCTCGCCGGGTGGCGGCACGGCCGCGCGCACCCGGCTGATGCGGCGCTCGCTGTTCGTCACGGTGCCTTCCTTCTCGCCCCAGGTGGTGGCGGGCAACAGCAGGTCGGCGAAGTCGCAGGTGGCGGGCGTGGCAAAAGCCTCCTGCACCACCACGAACTCGGCGCGCTGCAGGGCGCGGCGCACGGTGCGCTGGTCGGGCATGGACTGCGCCGGGTTGGTGCAGGCGATCCACAGCGCCTTCACGGCGCCGTCGGCGGCGGCCTCGAACAGCTCCACCGCCGTGAGGCCGGGTGTCGCGGGCACATCCGGCACGCCCCACAGCGCGGCCACCTCGGCGCGGTGCGCGGGGTTGGCCATGTCGCGGTGGNNCTCGCGCCCGCCCATGGCGTTGGGCTGGCCCGTCAGGCTGAAGGGGCCCGCGCCCGGCTTGCCGATCTGCCCCGTGGCCAGGTGCAGGTTGATCAGGCTGGCGTTCTTGGCGGTGCCGCTGCTGCTCTGGTTCAGGCCCTGGCAGTACAGGCTCAGCGTGGCGCCGCGCGCCGCGGGGTCGCTGCCCGCGCCGAGCGCGAACCAGCGCGCGGCGGTGAACAGCTCGTCCTTCTTCAGCCCGCAGACCTGGGCCACGTGCGCAGGCGTGCACTCGCGCACCAGCGCCTTGAGCGCGTCGAAGCCGCTGGTGTGGCGCTCGATGTAGGCGGCGTCGGTCCAGCCCTCCCACAGCATGATGTGCAGCAGGCCGTGGAAGAGCATCACGTCGGTGCCGGGCAGCAGCGGCAGGTGCAGGTCGGCGGCCTCGGCGGTGTCGGTGCGGCGCGGGTCGGCCACGATCACTTTCATGGCCGGGTTGGCGCGCCGCGCGTCCTCCAGGCGCCGGAACAGCACCGGGTGCGCCCAGGCCGCGTTGCTGCCGGCGATGAACAGGCAGTCGGCGTGGTTCAGGTCCTCGTAGCTGGCGGGCGGTGCGTCGGCGCCCAGGGTGAGCTTGTAGCCGGCCACCGCGCTGCTCATGCACAGGCGCGAGTTGGTGTCGATGTTGTTGGTGCCGATCAGGCCCTTGGCGAGCTTGTTGAAGACGTAGTAGTCCTCGGTGAGCAACTGGCCGCTGATGTAGAAGCCCACGGCGTCGGGGCCGTGCGTGGCGATGGCGCCGTTGAAGCGGCGCGCGGCCAGATCCAGGGCTTCGTCCCAGGTGGTGCGCAGCGGCGCGGCGCCGCGCGCGGGGCGCACCATGGGATGCAGCAGGCGCGTCTGGCGCGCCACGGGCGCGGCGGCGGTCAGGTGCAGGGTCTGGCCCTTGCTGCACAGGCGCCCGAGGTTGGCCGGGTGGTCCGGGTCGCCGCGCACGCCGGTGATGCGCGCGCCCTCGCTTTCGATGATGACCCCGCAGCCCACGCCGCAGTAGGGGCAGGTGGAGCGGGTGTCGGTCATGAGGGCACGCGCCGCGTTTGCGGGCCGGCGACGGGCCGCACGAGATCGGTGGCGTGCGTGGCGAGTTCGCGCGCGTCCAGGTGCACCACGCCGTCCACCACCTGCACCGCGAAGCGCGGCGTGCAGCCCTCGTCGGGTGCCTGCGCGCAGCCGTCGTTCAGGCCGATGGTCCAGTTGTGCAGCGGGCAAGCCACGCGGTTGTCGAAGACGATGCCCTGGCTCAGCGGCCCGCCCTTGTGCGGGCAGCGGTCCAGCAGGGCGAACACGCCGCCCTCGGCGTTGCGGAAGATGGCCACGTCCATGCCCACCGGGCGGCGCACGGTGCGCGAGCCCAGCACGGGGATGTCGTCGACGCGGCAGATGGCCGTCCATTGGCTCAGCAGGCTCATGCCGCGCTCCCTTCCACCGCCATGGGCTGGATGGGAATGAACTGCCGCGTGTCCACCGCGGCCTTCTCGTGTTCGAACCAGGGGTCGGGCTCGCCGTCGAGCGCGAACTGCAGCTGCGCCCACAGCGCCTGGCGGCCCTCGGCGTCGTCCAGGATGCGCTTCTTCACGTAGTCCAGGCCCACGCGGCCCACGTAGTGCACGGTGCGTTCCAGGTACCAGCCCTCCAGGCGGTAGAGCTGCATGAAGGCGCCGGTGTACTCCAGCACCTCCTCGGCCGTTTTCAGCTTCACCAGGAACTCGGCCACCTCGGTCTTGATGCCGCCGTTGCCGGCCACGTACATCTCCCAGCCCGAGTCCACGCCGATGATGCCCACGTCCTTGATGCCGGCCTCGGCGCAGTTGCGCGGGCAGCCGCTCACCGCGAACTTCACCTTGTGCGGTGCGTACATGCGCCACATGGCGCGCTCCAGGTCCTTGCCCATCTGGGTGCTGTCCTGCGTGCCCATGCGGCACCACTCGCTGCCCACGCAGGTCTTCACCGTGCGCAGGGCCTTGGCGTAGGCGTGGCCGCTGGGCATGGCCAGGTCGCTCCACACGGCCGGCAGGTCCTCCTTCTTCACGCCCAGCAGGTCGATGCGCTGGCCGCCGGTCACCTTGACCGTGGCGCCGTAGCGGTCGGCCGCGTCGGCGATGGCGCGCAGTTCGTTCGCGTCGGTCATGCCGCCCCACATCCGGGGCATCACCGAATAGGTGCCGTCCTTCTGGATGTTGGCGTGGTTGCGTTCGTTGACGAAGCGGCTTTGCGGGTCGTCCTGGTACTCCAGCGGCCAGTCCGCCAGCAGGTAGTAGTTCACCGCCGGCCGGCAGACATGGCAGCCATTCGGCGTGGTCCAGCCGAGTTCCTGCCAGACGGCGGGCTGGGATTTCAGCTCCCGCGACTTGATCAGGCGGCGGACGTCCTCGTGCGTGAGGTCGGTGCAGCCGCAGACGGGCTGGGCCGCGGGCATCTGGAAGTCATCGCCCAGGGTGGAGGCCAGGACCTGCTCCACCAGCCCNNGGCCAGGACCTGCTCGACCAGTCCCGTGCAGGTGCCGCAGGATCCGCTGGCCTTCGTCTCGGCCCGCACGGCGTCGAGCGTGTCGGCGCCGCCCTCGATCGCCTCGACGATCCGGCCCTTGCAGACGCCGTTGCAGCCGCAGATCTCCGCGTCAGCCGGCAAGGCTGCAACGGCCGCCATAGGGTCCGCCGCGGCACCTCCCTGGAAGGCGGGGCCGAAGATCAGCGTGTCGCGCATCTCGGACACTTCGGTGCCGTCCTTGATGAGCCCGAAGAACCAGTTGCTGTCGGCGGTGTCGCCGTACATGACCGCGCCGACAAGCTGGTCGTCCTCCAGCACGAGGCGCTTGTAGACGCCGCGCGCCGGATCGCGGAAGACGATGTCCTCGCGGCCCTCGCCCTCGGCGAAATCGCCCGCGCTGAAGAGGTCGCAGCCCGTGACCTTGAGCTTGGTGGAAAGCTCGCGCATGGCGAAGGCGTCGGCCTCGCCCAGCAGGGTATTGGCCGCGACCTTGGCCTGGTCGTAAAGCGGCGCGACAAGGCCGAAGAGGTTGCCGTCGAATTCGACGCATTCGCCCACGGCGTAGATGTCGGGGTCCGAGGTCTGCATCTGCGCGTTCACCTCGATCCCGCGCGCGACCTCCAGCCCCGCATCGGTGGCAAGGCGTGTCTCGGGGCGGATGCCCACGGCCATGACGACGAGGTCGGCCTCGAGCCCGGTATTGTCCTCCAGCAGCACGCCCTCGACCCGGTCCTTGCCGAGGATGGCGGCGGTGGAGGCCTGGGTCATCACCCGGATGCCGCGCGATTCCAGATCGCGGCGCAGCAGGTAGCCCGCGGCCTCGTCCAGCTGACGCTCCATCAGGTGGCCCATCAGGTGCAGCACGGTCACATCCATGCCGCGCAGCTTGAGCCCCGCGGCCGCCTCAAGCCCCAGAAGGCCGCCGCCGATGACCACGGCCTTGCCGCCCCTGGCGGCCGCCTCGATCATGGCGTTGGTGTCGTCGAGGTCGCGATAGGTGATGACGCCGGGCAGGTCGCGCCCCTCGACCGGGATGATGAAGGGGGCAGAGCCGGTGGCGATCACCAGCTTGTCGTAGGGCACCTCGCCCTTCTCGCCCTTCACGACCTTGCGGGTGCGGTCGATGCCCACGACGTGTTCGCCAAAGCGGCAGGTGATCCCGCGCTCGGCATACCAGTCGTCGTCGTGGGTGACGATTTCCTCGAAGGTCTTTTCGCCCGACAGCACGGGGGAAAGCATGATGCGGTTGTAGTTCCCGCGCGCCTCGGCGTTGAAGAGGGTGATGTCGTAGGCGTCCCGGTCCGCATCGGTGATGTGGTCCAGAACCCGGCCCGAGGCCATGCCGGCCCCGATGACGACGAGTTGGGGTTTCATGTCTGATCTCCTTTGACGGAGGGGGTGTGAGTGGTGGCGCCGGCAGAGCGGATCGCGAAGCGGAAGCCTGCGGGGAGGGCGGGCCGTCTCATCGCATCTACTCCGCCGCGATGGCCGTCTTGGCCGGCTTGGGGGCCGGCTTCGCGCCGTGTTCGTATTCCTCGAGGAAATCGAGCACCTGCGCGCGGTAGGCGTAGTAATCGTCATGCTCCAGCAGCGCCTTGCGGGTGCGCGGGCGCGGCAGGTCGACATCCACGATCTTGCCGATGGTGGCCTGGGGGCCGTTGGTCATCATCACGACGCGGTCGGCCAGCAGGATCGCCTCGTCCACGTCGTGGGTGACGCAGATCGCGGTGACCTTGGTGCGCGACCAGACCTCCATCAGCACTTCCTGAAGCTCCCAGCG
>JABAHQ010018619.1_pt2 | contig 15565 bp, 15 predicted proteins | sample 7062091 | NCBI WGS metagenome assembly JABAHQ01 (sample SAMN14534359, study PRJNA622989) | marine sediment metagenome | biome: marine biome [ENVO:00000428]; feature: marine pelagic biome [ENVO:01000023]; material: deep marine sediment [ENVO:00002113] | place: India: Gulf of Kutch | collected...
CTCTCCTCGAACTCCGAAGAGAGCGCCTCTGCGGTCTCCTTTTTGATCTCGTCCATTCTTCCGTAGCGTGCAAGCTTGTCCGGCGTTCGGAGCGCTTCCCTGAGGCCCGCCTCGGCGACCTCCNNGGCGGGAAGTTGTAGTGGAGCATGAACGACTTGGACACCTCGTCCTGGGTGTCCACGGTGTCGATCCGCTGCTCGTCCCGGGAGGTGCCCAGGGTCACGACGCCCAGGGACTGGGTCTGCCCCCGCGTGAACAGCGCCGAGCCGTGGGCCCGGGGCAGGACCTTCACGTCGCAGGAGATCGCCCGCACCTCGTCGAGGCCGCGCCCGTCGGGCCGCAGCTCCTCTTCGAGGATCTGGCGGCGCATGTTGCGCTTCTCGATCGTCCGGAGCACGTCCTTCACGTCTCCCTCGTGCTCGGACCAGTCCTCGTCCTCGTCCTGTAGCCTGGACACCACGTCCTCCTCCACGGCGGCCATGGCCTGCTGCCGCTCCTGCTTGTCGTGGAGCTCCAGGGCCTCCGCCACCCGCTCGTCGGCCATGGAGGTGACCTTCTCCTTCAGGCTCTGGTCGGGCTCCTGGGGGGTCCACTCCATCGTCGGAACCCCTTGGCCCTCAAGGACTTCCTTCTGGATCTCGATGAGCTCCTGGATGCCCTTCTGGGCGACCTCGAACCCTTCGAGGAGCTCGGACTCCGGGACCTCCACGGCCCCGCCCTCCACCATGATGATCGCGTCCTCGGAGCCGGCCACGACGATATCCACGTCCGAGTACTCGAGCTGCTCGAAGGTGGGGTTGAGGATCCAGTTGCCCTGGATCCGACCGAGGCGGATCCCGGCGACCAGGGTGTCGAAGGGGATCTTCGACATGTTCAGCGAGAGGGACGCCCCCATGATCGCCCACGTGTCGGCGTTGTTCTCCTGATCCGCCGAGAGGATGAAGCACGCGACCTGCGTCTCGTGCATGAAGCCCTCGGGGAAGAGGGGCCGGAGCGTCCGGTCCGTCTGGCGCGCCGACAGCACCTCGCTCTCGCCCGGGCGCCCCTCACGCTTGAAGAAGCCGCCCGGGATCTTCCCCGCGGCGTACATCTTCTCCCGGTACTCCACCGTGAGGGGGAAGAAGGGGAGGTGGGTGGGGGAATCCTGCGCGGTGGCCGCGCAGAGCATCCCCGTCTCGCCGTACTGCAGGTAGCAGGATCCGGCCGAGAGGCGGGCCATGCGGCCCGTCTCGATCAGCAGCTCCCGTCCCGCGAATTCCTTCTCGATCCGCTTTACCATTCGTTGGGTATCCATTCGTCACATGATCTCTCCGGCGCCAGGGGGCCCCGATGGGGGACCGAGCCCTGCGCCACGGTTGCGGCGTCTCTCAATCGCTTCTTTCCGCGCCGGGGATCGCCGAATGAACACGACCGCCGCACGGGAAGGGATCGCTCTCCCCTCCTGCGGCTCGTCGTCGTTCGGCCGTGACGTCCGGCTCCCCGACGTGAGATCGCGGCGGCAGAGACGCCCGCTGCCGCCGTGATCTCCGGTCCCACTCAGTGCCGAAGACCGAGGTCTTCGATCAGCTCCCGGTAGCGCTGTACGTCGGTGCGCTTGAGGTACTCCAGGAGCTTGCGCCGCTTCCCCACCATGGTCAGGAGACCACGACGGGAGTGATGGTCCTTGCCGTGGTCGTCGAAGTGCTCCCGGAGCTTTTCGATCCGGGCGGTGAGGAGGGCGACCTGGACCGGGGGGCTTCCCCGGTCGTGGTCGTGCAGCTGATATTTCTCGATGATCTGCTCTTTTTCCCGCGCGTCCAGCGTCATCCGTACAGGTGCCTCCGCAAGAGTCGGTGCAGCTCGCTGCAAGGGAAGCGAACCGTCTCGTCCGCTCGATATCAGGTCGTTTCCAGCCTTTAAGAGTATCGGAAGGGCCGGTCCGGTACAAGGGCGCCTCCGGGGGCCGCCGCACGGAGCGATCATGCCCCGCCCGCCAGCGTCTCCGCGGCCTCCTCCACGTCCTCCCGCATCTGCTCCACGAGGGCGTCGGCGGAGTCGAAGGGACGGACATCTCTCAGCTTCTTCACGAAATCGACCCGGACCACCTCCCCGTAGAGGTCGGCCTCGAAGTCGATGAGGTGGAGCTCGACGGTGGGAGGCGAGCCCCGGAAGGTCGGCCGGGGGCCGATGTGGAGGGCGCCGCCCCACGTCCCGCTCCGGAGGACGCCCCGGACCGCGTAGATCCCGGCCGGGGGAACGAGCTTGTGCCCGTCGTCCACCTTGAGGTTGGCTGTGGGGAAGCCCAGGGTGTGCCCCCGTCCCTCGCCCTTCACGACGACGCCCCGGATCGAATAGGGGCGCCCCAGACCCCTGCGGGCGTCGCCCATGGCACCCTCCCCGACCGCCCTGCGGATCCGCGTGGAGGAGATCGCCTCCTCTCCCGCTTCCACGGGCTGCACCACGTCCACCGCGAAGCCCAGCTCCTCTCCCAGGCGACGGAGCGTGTCCACGTCGCCCGACCGACCCCGTCCGAAGCCGTGGTCGTAGCCGATCACCAGCTCCTCCACGCCCAGACGCCCCACCAGGATCTCCCGGACGAACCGCTCGGGCTCGTAGCGGGAGAGCTCGCGGGTGAAGGTCAGGAAGACCGCGTAGTCGAGGCCGCTCTCCGCCAGGATCTCCTTCTTCTCCACGGGCGTGGTGAGGAGGGGCGGCGCCTCTTCGGGCCGCACGATGCGCAGGGGATGGGGATGGAAGGTCAGGAGGACGCTCCGGCGCCCGGTCTCCCCGGCCCGTCGCCGGATCTCCTGGAGCACGGCCCAGTGCCCCCTGTGGACGCCGTCGAAGGTGCCCACCGTGACCACGGTGCCCCGCCCGTCCATGGGCAAGCCCGAGGGACGCTCCGGATCCACCGCGTAGCCGGGCCGGGCGTCAGGCACGGACGAAGACCTTTCGGGGCTGCAGACCCCGGGCGCCGGGCTCGGCGACCGCCGCCAGCCGACCCTCGGCCAGGAGGGCGACGGGCCCCCCTTCCGGCAGCTCCTGGCCCTCCCGGATCGTCTGCCCGTGGGCCACGCGGCGGACCTCCTCCTCGGTGAGCTCCAGGGCCGGGAGGTGGGCCAGGGCCCGGGCCGGCTCGATCCAGGCCCGGTCCACGACCTCGGGATCGCCCAGGGCGTCGGGGCTCACCGCGTCCTGCACACGGAAGGAGCCGACGGCGGTGCGGCGGAGCTCCGCCAGGTGGGCGGGCTCGCCCAGCGCCGCTCCCAGGTCCCGGGCCAGCGCCCGCACATAGGTGCCGCTCGAGCACCGGATCCGGAGGCGGACGTCCGGGAGGTCGACGCCGAGGAGCTCGAGCTCGTGGATCTCCACCGGGATCGGGCTCAGCTCCACCCGCTCTCCGCGACGCGCCCGGGCGTACATCGCCTCTCCCCCGACCTTCTTGGCGGAGAACTGGGGCGGGACCTGCTCCCGGCGGCCCAGGAAGGACGCCGAGGCCTCTTCGATCCGTGCCCGGTCCAGCTCCGACCAGCTGTCGCTACGCTCCACTACGGCACCCTCGGGATCGAGGGTGTCGGTGCCCACTCCCAGACGGGCGACGGCCACGTAGCTCTTTTCGAGGGCGGTCAGGTACTCCGAAAGGCGGGTCGCCGGCCCCACGCAGAGCAGGAGGAGTCCGGAGGCGAAGGGATCGAGGGTGCCCGTGTGGCCGATCCGCCCGGTGTCGAGGGCCCGCCGAGCCCGGGCGACGACGTCGTGGGAAGTGGGACCGACGGGCTTGTCCACCGGAAGGACGCCGTCGGCTCCGGCTCCTCTCACCCGCCGCCCTCGGTCGACGCGGACGCTTCCGAGCCGAGGTCGGCGTCTCCCTCCTCGTCCTCGGGGAGCACCTCGTCGAGGATCCGCTCGATCCGCATCGCCTCCTCCAGGGTGTGGTCCTCCTGGAAGCGAAGCTCCGGGATTCGGCGGAGGTGAAGGTCCTCGCCCAGGGCGCGCCGGACGAAGGAAGCCGCCGCCTCCAGGCCCTCCATCATGGACTCCCAGCCGGAGTCCTCGCCGCTCGCCGGGCGCACGTAGACCTGGGCCACCGAGAGATCCCCCGAGACCTCGACCCCCGTGACGGTCACGAGCCCCACCCGGGGATCGTGGACCTCCCTCCGGAGGATCCGGGATACCTCACGCTTGAGCTGTTCGTTGACCTTCTCCAGCCTCCGCTTCGTCATGATCTCAGAAGAGCATGCGGTTCGTGTTCATGACGATCGCCCGGGCCTCCTTCGCGACGAAGTCGTCGACCTTGTCCAGGACCGAGTCGGCGAAGCGCCCGTCGGTGGCCACCACCGCCACCGTGAGCTCGCAGCGCGTCCACACGTCCTGGTGGTTCGTCTCGGCGACGGAGAGGTTGAAGCGATGTCGCAGGCGATCCTTCAGGGAGCGCACGATGGCGCGCTTTTCCTTCAGGGAGCCGCACCCCGGGAGCGAGAGCTGCCAGGAGATCGAGCCGACGACCATGGGAGGGTGGGTTGGAGGTGGGTCGAGGACCGGGAGGGAACCCGACCGAGCCGGTCAGCGGCTGGCCCCGCCCGCTCCCGCCAGCGTCCGGGCGACCTCTTCGACCTTGTAGCACTCGATGACGTCGCCGACCTTGACGTCGTTGTAGTTGGCGATGCCGATCCCGCACTCGAAGCCCTCGCGGACCTCCTTCACGTCGTCCTTGAAGCGCTTGAGCGACGCGATCTCCCCGTCGTAGACGACGATCCCGTCCCGGATGAGGCGGGCCTTGCCCTTCCGATCGATCCTCCCGTCGGTGACGTAGCACCCGGCCACGGTCCCCACGCCGCTGATCCGGAAGGTCTCCCGAATCTCGGCGCTGCCCAGGATCTCCTCCCGGACCTCGGGGGCGAGCATCCCCTCCAGGGCCGCCCGGACCTGATCCACCGCCTCGTAGATCACGTCGAAGCTCTGGATGTCCACGTCCTCCCGCTCGGCGAGCTGCCGGGCGTTGGAGTCGGGCCGGACCCGGAAACCGATGATCACCGCGCCGGACGTCTGGGCCAGGAGGACGTCGGACTCGTTCACCGCGCCCACACCCCGGTGCACGATCTCCACCTGCACCTCTTCGGTGCTGAGCTGCTCGAGGGAGTCCGCCAGGGCCTGGACCGAGCCGTCCACGTCGCCCTTTATGATGAGGGGCAGCGTGTCCACCTCGCCCTCGCCCATGAGGCGGGAGAGGTCACCGAGCCGGAGGCCCCGCTCCTTGACGCGGAGCTGCTTCTCCCGCTCCAGGCGCTGACGCGTGGAGGCGATCTCGGCGGCGCGCTCGGCCTCCATGACCGCGAACGAGTCGCCGGCCTGGGGCACGCCTCCGGCGCCCAGGATCTGGGCCGGGATGCCGGGGCCCGCCTCCTCGATCTCGTTGCCCCGCTCGTCGAGCATGGCCCGGACCCGACCGTCGTATAGCCCGCAGAGGAGGTCGTCGCCCACCCGCAGGGTCCCGTTCTGGACCAGGACCGTCACCACCGGTCCCTTCCCCACGTCGAGCTTCGCCTCGATCACCGTCCCCTTCGCGGGGCGGTTCGGGTTGGCCTCGAGCTCCAGGAGCTCGGCCTGGAGGAGCACCTTCTCCAGGAGCTCGTCCACGCCGTCGCCGGTCTTGGCGCTCACCTCCTCGGCCAGGACGTCTCCGCCGAACTCCTCCACGGTGATCTCGTGCTGGAGGAGCTCCTGCTTCACCTCCATGGGGTTGGCGGCCGGCAGGTCGCACTTGTTGATCGCCACCACCATCGGCACGCCGGCGTTCTTGGCGTGGCTGATCGCCTCGATCGTCTGGGGCATCACCGAGTCGTCGGCGGCCACCACCAGGATCACGATGTCGGTGACGTCGGCGCCCCGGGCCCGCATGGCGGTGAACGCGGCGTGGCCCGGCGTGTCCAGGAAGCTGATCGACCGTCCGTCGTTCAGCTCCACGTGGTAGGCGCCGATATGCTGGGTGATCCCCCCGGCCTCGCCGGCCACCACGTTCGTCTTCCGGATGTAGTCGAGGAGCAGCGTCTTGCCGTGGTCGACGTGACCCATGACCGTGACCACCGGCGGCCGGGGCTCGAGATCTTCGGGACGCTCCTCGGCCTCCTCCTCCTCGACGACCTCCCCGCCGTAGTCCTCCTCGCGCACGGCCCGATATCCGAACTCCTCGAGGAGGAGCTCGATCTGGTCGTAGTCGAGGCGCTGATTGATCGTCACCATCAGGCCCAGGTTCTTGAACGCCGAGCTGATGATCGCCGAGGCGGATTCGTCGATGAGCTCGGCGAGCTCCGCCACCGTGAGGTACTCGTTGACCCGGACCGTCTTGGCCTCGAGCTCCTCCTGGACCCGGGCCTCCTCTTCGGCGGCCTCGAGCTCTTCCCGGCTGGGCCCCGAGCGGCTCTTCCGCTTCTTCTTGCCGCCGCCCTTGAGCTCGGCCATGACCCGCTGGATGTTCTCCTGGACGGCGTCCTGGTCGGGGCGCTTCCGCTTCTTCCCCTTCCCCTTCCCTTTCCGCTGCTTGCGCCGACCGTCGCTGGTATACCCTTCGGCCTGGATCCGCACCTGCCCTCCGGGACCGGCGCTGGCCGCCGGCTTGGGCCTCTTGAGCTTCTCCCGGGCGTCGGGCGCGACCTTGCGGACGGGCTGGGGCGCCTCCTCCTCGGCTTCTTCTTCGGCTCCGGGCTCTTCCTCTTCCTCTTCCTCCTCTTCCTCGGCCCCGGCCACCACCTCTTCGAGCTCTTCCTCCTCGACCTCCTCCTCGACCTCCTCCTCGGCCTCGGCTTCGGCCTCGATCTCCTCGGCCCCGGCTCCCTCCTCCTCGGCCTCCGCGGGCTCCTCGGGCTCCAGCTCTTCCTCGGGCTCTTCCTCTCCCGCGGCTTCGGCCTCGATCTCCTCGACCTCGGCCTCCTCCCCCTCGGGCTCCTCGGGCTCTTCGGTCTCGGCTTCCTCCTCCTCGGCCTCGGCGACCTCCGCTTCCTCCTCGGCCCCGCGGCGGCGACGACGGCGACGACGGCGGCTGGAGGACTGGGCCTCCTCGACGGCGGCCTCTATCGCTTCTGCCGCGCTCTCGTGACCCCCACGACGCTCCCGCTCCACCCGGGCCAGGACCTTGGCCACGGTGGCGTCACCCAGCTCCTCGTCCTCGTGGGTGACCGAGAACCCCATCTCCCGGAGGAGATAGATCAGGGCTTCGGTGTCGACGTCGAGGTCGTTGGCGAGATCGATTACCCGCATGCTTCCTACTCTTACCTCCGTTGTGCTCCCTCGAGCTCGCTCCCCTCGGTGGGAGCGAGCCGATCCAGGAGCCGATCTGCAAAGGATTCGCTGGTCACGGCCACGGCCGAGACCGGCGACCCGCCCAGGGCTCGCCCCAGACGGCTCCGGTCGGCCAGGGCCCGGCAGGGCACGTCCCGGCGTCGAGCCAGGCGGATCACCTTTCCGAGCTGTCCGGGTGACGCATCGTTCGCGGTCAGGAGGAGGCGAGCGTCGCCCGCCCTGAGCGAGCGCCGGGCGCTCGCCGTGCCCACCGCGACGGCCCCCGCCCGGCGCGCGAGCCCGAGAAGGGAGAGGGCCTTATCCTCTCTCGTCTTCCGGCTCATCGCGCTCCCCGGCCGACTCGGCCACGACGGCCGCGTCGGGCTCGGCCTCTTCCTCTTTGGAGACGGGCGCCTCGGCCTCGGCGAGCTCGTCGGCTTCCTCGGCGGTGGCCTCGGCCACCTCGGCCGTGGCTTCTTCTTCCTCGGCGGGGGCCTCTTCCTCTTCGGCGGGGGCCTCTTCCTCCTCCGAGGTGGCCTCTTCCTCCGCCGGGGTTTCCTCCTCCACGACCGTGAGCTCGTCGATGAGCGTCAGGAGGCGATCCGCGGCCTCCTCGGTCAGGCCGTCGATGCCGAGAAAGTCGTCCCGCTCCAGGTCTATGATATCCAGAAACGTATCATATCCGGCCCCTTCCAAGGCCGCCAGGGTCTCATCGGCCAGGTCCAGCTCCTTCAGGGCGAAGTCCGCCATCTCCATGGCGTCGTCCGAGACCTCGCCGAAGAGTGCCAGGTCCGCACCCCGCTCCAGCCACTCCCGGGAGCCGTAGAGGTCGATCTGCCAGCCGATGAGCTGGGAGGCGAGCCGGACGTTCTGCCCGTTGCGCCCGATGGCCAGGGAGAGCTGGTCCTCGTCCACGATCGCCGTGATCACCTTTTGCTCGGGATCGCTCATGACCTTGGCCACCTTCGCCGGCGCCAGTGCCCGTCGGGCGAAGATCTCCGGATCGGGGTGCCACGGCACGATGTCGATCCGCTCGCCGCCCAGCTCGGAGACCACCGCCTGGACCCGGGAGCCCTTCAGGCCCACGCAGGCGCCCACCGGGTCGATCGACTCGTCCCGGCTGGAAACCGCGATCTTCGTCCGCCCACCCACCTCCCGGGCGATCTCCTTGATCTCGACGATTCCCTGGTAGATCTCGGGCACCTCGAGCTTGAAGAGGGCCGCCACGAAGTCCGGGTCCGCCCGGGAGAGGATCAGCCTCGGACCCTTCGGGGTCTCGTCCACCTTCTTGAGCACGGCCCGGATCGGGTCGCCCTGCCGGAACCGCTCCCGGGGGTTCTGGTCCTTCCAGGGGATGATCGCCTCGGCGTCCCGGGCCCGGTTGAGCATGAGGACGATCTTGCCGCGCTCGATCTGCTGGACCTCGCCCGAGAGGAGCTCGCCGATCCGGTCCGAGAACTCCTCGCGGATACGCTGGCGCTCCCCCTCGCGAATCCGCTGCACGATCCTCTGCTTGGCCGCCATCACGGCGTTCCGGCCGAACTCCGAAAAGTCGACCGGAATCTCCATGATGTCGCCCACCTCGTAGCTGGGATCGTCCCAACGCGCCTCCTCGAGGCCGACCTCCGACGAGGGGTCCTCCACCTCTTCCACCACCCGCTTCAGGACGATGATCTCGATCTCGCCCGTGTCCTCGAACACCTCGATCTCGGCCTCCACGTTCGGACCGTAGATCTTGGCGAGGCCGGCGGTGATCCCGTCCCGGATGAGGTCGTTGACCTCCTCGGGGCTGAGGCTCTTCGTCGCCGCGATGTCGCGAAAGGCCGCGACGATCTGACCGGTATTTGGCATCTCTCAGGTCCCCCCCTGTTCCCAGCGGAAGATGAGGCGTGCGCCGGAGATCTCCCTCCGGGGGATCGCCACTTCGTCCCCTCCGGGCAGCCGGAGCAGGATCGTGCCGCTTCCGTCCTCCTCCTCTTTCAGGCCGATGAGCTCGCCCTCGAGATACGTGGCCCTCCCGGCCAGCACCTCGGGCCCCTTCACCGCGACCTGATGCCCCGCGAAGCGGACGAAATCCTTCGCCCGGGTCAGGGGACGCTCGACCCCGGGAGAGGACACCTCCAGGGTGTAGGCGTCGGGCACGGACTCCAGGGCGTCGAGCCACGGCTCGAGGCCCTTGCTCACCTCGACGCAGTCGTCGACGGTGACTCCGTCCCCCACCAGCTCGGGCTCGACGTGGTCGATCCGGATCCGCAGGATCGGACGTCGGTCGCTCCCGGCCCATTCCACGTCCACCACTTCATATCCCAGGTCCCGCACCCTCCGTTCCAGCTCGTCCTCGACCTCGGCGATCGGCCTGGCCATGAACCCTCCCCGGGCGCATGCCCGACCTCCAGCGAACGGGAATAAAAAAGCGGGGGCCGCCGGCACCCCCACTCAGCAAGAAGCCGCCTCCGCAGCGGCTCGTCCGTGACCGCAATATAGGATAACCCCCGATGGGGCTCAAGGTTTCCCGAGGCCCCCGGCGCCCCGGCGATCCGGCCCGTTCGTGGCTTCGTGCCGGGCCCGATCGGCGGCGACGCCTAGGGACGGGGCGCGTTCGCCTCCCCTCCCGCCTCCTCGAGGCGGCCGATCCGCTCCTCGAGCTCCTCCACCGCACGGCGCAGGTCGTCGAACTCGGCCCTGGGGACGAAGTTGAGACGTTCCCGGGCCTCGTCCGCCGCCTCCTGGGCCCGATGAAGGGCGTCCTTCATCACCTCCCGGGCGCGATCCGCGCTCAGGTCTCCCCCCTCCCGGGCCTCGCGGATCGTCTCCTCGAGCGCCTCCTTGAAGGCGGAGAGCACTCCCAGGCCCTGGCGGATCCCCTCCCGGAACCCCTCGGAGCGGGAACTCTTCTCGTTCCTCTCCATCGCTGTCGTCACCTCCGTCCCATAGGCGAGTCCTCGAGCGCCGGCGCGGGGAGAGTACGGATCTCCCCCCGGTCCGGTGTCTCTCGGCTCTTCCTCAATCGTCCAGCCGCCGGATCGCGGCGCCCAGGCCCCGGAGACGCTCGTCGACGCGCTCGTACCCGCGCTCGATCTGGTGGATGTTCCGGATCTCGCTCTCGCCCCGGGCGCCGAGGGCGGCGATCAGGAGGGCCATCCCGGCGCGGATGTCCGGGCTCTCCAGGAGCCCGCCCTGGAGGGGAGCGGGCCCCACGACCACGGCCCGGTGGGGATCGCACAGGATGATCTGGGCGCCCATACCCACCAGCTTGTCGGTGAAGAACATGCGGGACTCGAACATCTTCTCGTGGACGAGGACCGTGCCCCGACACTGGGTGGCCGTGACCAGGGCGATCGAGGTCAGGTCTGCCGGAAAGGCGGGCCACGGCCCGTCGTCGATCTTCGGCACGTGGCCGAAGGCGTCGGAGCGGATCACGTGCTCCCGGTCTCCGTGGACCACCAGGTCGCCGCCGTCGGGGCTGCACTCGACGCCCAGGCGGCGGAAGCCCAGGAGGGTCGAGTCCAGGTGCTCCAGGGGCGCGTCCTCGATGCGGAGCTCGCTCCCGGTGACCGCGGCCAGCCCGATGAACGATCCCGCCTCGATGTGGTCCGGCTGCAGGCGGAAGCGCGTCCCTCCCAGGGCGTCCACGCCCTCGATCTCCAGGGTGTGGGTGCCGATCCCCCCGATCCGGGCCCCCATCCCGTTCAGGAGTTGGCAGAGGTCCTGAACGTGGGGCTCGGCGGCTCCGTTCCGGATGACGGTGACCCCGGAAGCCGCAACGGCCGCCATGATCGCGTTCTCGGTGGCCGTCACGGAGGGCTCGTCCAGGAACATGGACCGGGCCCGGAGCTCTTCGCCCCGGATCTCGAAGCCGTCCTGATGCAGCTCGATCTCGGCCCCAAGCTTCCGGAACGCCAGGAAGTGGGTGTCGAGCCGGCGGCGCCCGATCACGTCTCCTCCCGGCGGCGGAAGCGAAACCCGCCCGAAGCGGGCGAGGAGGGGACCCGCCAGCAGCAGCGACGCCCGGATCCGGCGAGCCAGATCCGGATCGGGGCGGCCCTCCTCGACGTCCCCCGCATCGACCCGCACGGTGTTCTCTCCCTCCCACTCCACCTCCGCGCCGAGGCACTCGACGATCTCGAGCATCGTCTCCACGTCCCGGATCCGGGGGACGTTGCCGAGGGTCACCGGCTCGGTGGCCAGGAGGGCGGCCGCGATGGCGGGGAGGGCAGCGTTCTTGTTTCCGGCCGGCCGGATCCCACCCTCGAGGGCTTGTCCACCTTCGACTAGGAAACGGGGCATCGCTCGGAAGGGATCGGGGAGATTCCCGGGGCTCGAATCCCCGGGGCTCCGGGCACTCCCCGGAGCGCCGGCGGGAACATATCCGCAGCGGGAGGCGGGCGGCAACCGACCGTCCCTTCCGGGAAGAGCGGCCCGCTTGACCCCCATCCCCGTGAAATCTAGTCTTCTCTCGCCCGATCCGCCGGGCGTCGCCGAGGTCGTCCTTCGCTCCCGCGCACTCGCCTCATCGGCTACCACGATGCGACTCACTCACTACCTCCGGTCCGACCTCATCCTTCCCGACCTGGACGCCTCCGGGCTCGCACCCGTGGTCCGGGCCCTCGCCGGCCACCTCCACGAGCACGTCGCGGAGGTCTCGCAGTCGGCGCTGGCGGAGGCGCTGCTGGAGCGGGAGAAGGCGCACACGACCGCCATGGGCGAGGGCGTCGCCGTTCCCCACGCCACGGTCCCCGGGCTCGAAGAGCCGATCCTCTTCGTCGCCCGAGCCCGGGACCCGGTCCGCTTCGGCCCGCCCGAGAGCGAGCCGGTCTGGATCTTCTTCGTGCTGCTGTCGCCTCCGGGGCGGGCCCGGGAGCACATCAAGCTGCTGGCGCGAATCTGCAGGCTCGTCCGCCATCCGGGCTTTCTCGACGACCTCCGGGAGGCCGGGAGCGCCGACGAGATCCTCGGCGTGATCGAAGCCGTGGACGCCCAGCACGTCTGAGCCACCGCATGCAGATCCTCTTCGCCGTCATCAACGATCCCGAGAAGCTCGACGAGGTCCTCTCGGGNNCAGATGCTCTCCCACGACATCCCGATCTTCGCGGGCCTGCAGACGCTGATCTCCCGCTCGCGCCCGCAGAACAGGACGATCTTCTCGGTGATCCAGGACGAGAAGGTGGACCCGGCGCTGGCCCTCCTCCAGGACGTCTGTGGCGATCTGAACCAGCCGGCCACGGGGATCGCGTTCACCGTGCCCGTGGAGCGGGTCGTGGGGCTGGCGCCGGAGCTCGGCGGAGAGGGCGAAAGACTCTGAGCCGAGGCTCGACCCCGGGTGAACCATGGACCCCCTGATCTCCACCCTCCTCCTCATTCTTCTGGCCCTCCTCGGGGCCCGCTTCTCCTTCTCCCCCCGGGGCGCGCCCGCGGGGCCCCGACTCCTCTTCCGGACCGGCACCCACTGGATCTTCGTGGGCTTCCTCCTGGGTCCCAACGTGCTGGAGCTCCTGACCCCCGGGGCCCTGGGACAGCTCGATCCCCTCATGGCCCTGGGACTCGGTTGGGTGGGCTTCCTCTTCGGCCTGCAGCTGGATCGGGAAAACCTGGGTCAGTTCCCTCTCAAGTACCACGCTCTCGCCGCCGGCCAGGCGGTGGTGGCCTTCCTCCTCTTCCTCGGCCTGGGGTGGGCGGGGCTGGCCCTCCTCGGCCGGAGCGGCGAGGAGGAGATGCTCCTGCTCTCGGCGGCCGCCGCCACCGCCTGCATCACCACGCCGGCCGGGATCGCGATGATCTCCGCCAACTTCTTCGTCCGGGGAGAGCTCCGGAGGCTCCTCTTCTTCGTGGCCTCCGTGGACGCGGTGGTGGGGGTGACCGCCCTCCAGATCGTCTACACGGTCTTCCACCCGGGAAGCCTGGTCCTGGGGACCACGGGGGTGCCCACGGCCGGGTGGTCCGCCCTGGCCCTCGGCCTCGGCGTGGTCTACGGGATCTTCTTCCTCTGGCTCACGCGGCCGAGGCCGGGGCCCGAGGAGCTCGTGCTCTACCTGCTCGGGATCAGCGCGCTGGCGTCGGGATCCGCGCTCCAGCTCCAGCTCTCGCCCCTATTCGTCTCCATGGTCATGGGCGCCTTCGTAGCCAACCTCCACGACGACCGGCAACGGATCTTCGCGGCCCTGGAGCGCTGGGAGAAGCCGATCTACCTGGTGCTCCTCCTCGTGGCGGGAGCGTTCCTGCGCTTCCCCACCCTCTGGATCCTCCCCCTGGCGATCCTCTACGCCGGCATGAGGACCGTGGGCAAGGTGGCGGGCGCCACCTCCATGGCCGGCGTCATCTCGCTCTCCTTTCCCACTCCTCGCCTCCTGGGCCTGGGACTGATCCCCCAGGGCGGCATCTCCCTGGCCATGGCGATCTCGGTCCTCCTCACCTACGGCGAGCTCGAGCTGAGCGGCTTCCGGGCCGTGGAGCTCTTCTTCGGAATCGTGGTGGTGGGGGTGGTGATCTCCGAGCTCGTCGGACCGTTCTTCACCTTCCGGGTGCTCCGCGGCGCGGGCGAGATCTCTCCCCGGGTGGAGCGGGCCCTGGAGGAGGGAGACGAGGAGCGGGCCCAGGAGGAGGCGCTCCGCCACGTCGGTCCCGCCGAGCCCGGCGGCGGGAACGCCGGAGGGGACGGTTGAGAGCTCGCCTCCGGGGCGCGAATCCGGTGCTTCCGGGGCCTCGGGGGTGGATCTCCGGGGCGGCGAAGGCTTAGACTCACACGATGACCATGTCGATCGCCACTGTCCTCCCCTTCGCTCAGGCCGCCGCGGAGCGCACCTTCGTCGTCGCTTCAGGAGGGGTGTGGGCGATCGCCCTGGCGGTGGCCATGGTCGTCCTTGCACTGGCAGCGGTGGCGATCTTCTTCCTGCTCCTCCGGGTTGCGCTCGAGCTCCGATCCGTGGACCGCCATGTCCGAAAGGTGGCGGACCGCGTGCAGGACCGGCTGGATCCGGTGATGGAGCGGGCGCGGGTCGTGGCCGAGAACGCGGAGTACATCAGCCACGCCCTGCGGGCGGACGTGGAGAAGCTGGGGGCGGCGACGGAGGCCGTGCGGCGCAGCCTCGACGAGGCGTCCCGGCGGATGGACGAGCGGATCGACGAGCTCAACGCCCTGATCGAGGTGGTCCAGTCCGAGGCCGAGGAGCTCTTCCTCGACACGGCGTCGGCGATGCGTGGGGTCAAGGAGGGGACCCGCAGTCTCCGGAATCGCGGCGCACGGGCCGGGGAGGACGCCGGTTCGTCCCCGGATACCGAGCCCCCCGGGGTCGAGCCCGGGACGCCCGCGGCGGCCCCCCTGGAGGCCGCGTCGGAGTCGGCGGACGCGTCGCACGGGAGGAGCGGCCGGGAGGATTGAGCCCCGTGGCGATCGCGGCCCTGGTCGCCGCATGGGTCCTCCTCCTTCCGGAGCCCCTCCTAGCGTGGGGGCCGGGCACTCACGTCGCCGTCGGCGAGTGGGTCCTCGGCGCGCTCTACCTGCTCCCACCCGCGGTTCGCGCCGTCCTGGAGCGGCACCCGATCCACTTCCTCTACGGCTCGGTGGCCGCGGATATCTCCTTCGCGAAGAAGTACGCACCCGAGGGGCGGCACTGCCACAATTGGGCCGTGGGGGAGGAGATCCTCGAGACGGCGGAGACTGACCGTCTGCGCGCCTCGGGGTACGGCTACCTGGCCCACCTGGCCGCGGACACCGTGGCCCACAACGTCTACGTTCCCCGGAGGCTCCTCCTCACCAACTCCACCCGGGCCCTGGGCCACACGTACTGGGAGCACCGCATGGACGTCCACGTGGGAGAGGACTTCCTGGGGAAGGCCCGCCGGCTCGTCATGGACTACGACCACTCCGAGGCCGACGAGCTCTTCGATCGGGTGCTGAGCCGGACGATCTTCAGCTTCGAGACGAACCGCCGGATCTTCCGGGGGATGATCCGCTTCCAGGACAACGACCGCTGGAAGCAGATCTTCGACCGGGTCCTCCAGAGCTCCCGGTGGGATCTTCCGCCCGAAGCGGTGGAGCGGTACGCGGCGATCTCCTTCGACTTCGTAGTGGACTACCTGGTGGCCCGCCACGGATCCCGTCCCGCGCGCCTGGACCCGGTGGGGGAGCTGAACCTCCGCCTCGCCAAGAAGCTCCGCCATCGAGCCCTGGCCCGGGGCGGGGTGGAGGACCCCCAGGTGGTGGAGGAGATGGCCGACGAGTTCTTCCCCGTGCCCACCGAGCCCGTCCTCTACTGGGACAAGGTGGCCCGGGAGCTCAGCCTTCCAGCTCCTTCCGGAGGAGCTGATTGACCCG
>JABAHQ010010246.1_pt1 | contig 15556 bp, 10 predicted proteins | sample 7062091 | NCBI WGS metagenome assembly JABAHQ01 (sample SAMN14534359, study PRJNA622989) | marine sediment metagenome | biome: marine biome [ENVO:00000428]; feature: marine pelagic biome [ENVO:01000023]; material: deep marine sediment [ENVO:00002113] | place: India: Gulf of Kutch | collected...
GACGAGGTGCGTCAGGTGGCCGGCCAGCTCTTGCACATCATCGAGCAGGTGCAGGCGCTCACGCCGCGCTTCGAGAGCGTCAGCGACGGCATGCAGTCGCAGTCCCAGGCCGCCGACCAGATCAGCGAGAGCATGACCCAGCTGAACGAGATCGCCCAGCAAACCGCCGAGTCGGTTCACCAGTCCAATCAGTCGATTCAGCAGCTGAAGGACGCGGCGCACGGCCTGCAGACCGGGGTGTCGAAATTCCGGGTAACCGCGTAGGCGACCATGCTCTTACTGGTCTTTCACATCGGCAACGAACGCTATGCCATCAAGGCGAGCAATGTCGTCGAGGTGGTGCCGCAGGTGCGCCTCAAGCATATTCCGCTGGCGGCCTCCTACGTGGCCGGGGCATTTGACTACCGCGGCGCACCCGTGCCGGTCATCGATTTGTGCCAACTCTTCGAGCAGCGGCCCTGCAGCGCGCAGATGAGCACTCGCATCATGCTGATTCGCTTCCCCTGCGCCGACGGCCATATCCGCCTGCTGGGCGCAATCGCCGAGCAGGTCACCGAAACCATGCAGGCCGAGCCCGCGGAGTTTGCCGACGCGGGCATCGAGATCAGCGAGGGGCCGTTTCTCGGCGGCATCGCCCGAGACGAAGCTGGCCTGATCCAGTATGTCGAGACCGAGCGCCTGCTCCCCGAGGAGGTCGCCCGCGAGCTGTTCGCCGCGAGCGAGCAGGCGGATGCACCGCAAGCGGCGCGGGGTTAGCCCGCATCGTTGGGCGCGCCATGATCCTCGCAAAGATCGAACAGCTGCTCCAGTCGGCCATCGGCCTCGATGCTTCCTCCCTGGGACGTCCGGCGGTATGCGGCGCCGTCGAGCGCCGCATGACGGTGCTCGGGGTGGGCGACATGGAGGATTACTACGGGCGGCTCACCACCGCGACCGATGAGCTGAACGAGCTGATCGAGACCGTGGTCATCCCCGAAACCTGGTTCTTTCGCGACCGCAAGCCGTTCGCGGCCTTGGAGCACCACGTGCGCGAGAAAAGGGACCGTGGCGCGATGCCCACGTCGTTTCGGGCGCTGAGCCTGCCCTGCTCCACCGGTGAGGAGCCCTACTCGATTGCCATCGCGTTGCTGGAAGCGGGCGTGGCGGCGCAAGAGATCCGCGTTGACGCCCGCGATGTGAGCCGAACCGCCCTCGACTACGCCCGACGCGCCAACTACGGCAGCCATTCTTTCCGGGGCCACCAGGACCCTGCGATCATGGAGCGCTACTTCATCCGCGACGAGACCCGCTACCTGGTACGCGAGCAGGTTCGGCAGCTAGTCCACTTCGATCGGGCCAACATTATCGACGATGCACTGGCCGCCGCGCGCCAGCGCTACGACGTGATCTTTTGTCGCAACCTGCTCATCTATCTCGACGAACGCTTCAGGCACCGGGCGTTCGGCACCCTGCACCGCTTGCTGAATGACGACGGGTTGTTGTTTCTCGGCCATGCCGAGGGTGGAACGGCGCCTCCGGAGCTGTTTCTCACGGCCGGGCGCAGCACGGCTTATGCCTTTACCAAGACGGGAGAAGACGAGGAGGCGCCGCACTCTCCGGCGCCTGCGCCGAACCGCCGCACTGCGCCCGCCCGCCCTGCCGCGCCGGCCCGGGTTGCGCGCGCGCGCCCGACGCAGACCGGCGCCGGGCCAAGGCCTTCACCGCCGCCCCAACCCAAGCCGGCGCCCGAAGACGAGCTGGAGCTGGCGCGCCAGCTGGCCGACATGGGCCGGCTGGCCGAGGCCCGGGAGATCTGCGCCCGTTATCTTGACGACCGCGGGCGGCGGGCCCAAGCCTATTTCTTGCACGCGCTCATCGACAACGCCAGCGGCGAAACGCGCCAAGCCGAGCAGTACCTGCGCAAGGCCATCTACCTGGATCCCGACCACTATGAGGCGCTGATTCACCTGTCACTGCTGCTCGCCCAACAGGGCGATCACTCCGGCGCCGCGCTGCTGCGCAGGCGGGCGGAAAAGGCCAGCGCGCAGTGCGCACTTTGAGCACCACTGAGCCATGAGCACCGCAACGAGCACTGAATATCAAATCGACGACTGCTGGAACCGGACGGGGATCTGGGGCCGCGACGCGGCCCGTTGTCCCCGACTGCAGGAAGTGGTCCACTGCCAGAACTGCCCGGTCTACTCCGACGCGGGGCGCCGGCTGCTGGACCGCCCCCTGCGCGAGGAGTACCGCGACGAGTGGACGGAAAACCTGCGGCAGGCGCGCGCACAGGCACCGGCGCAGCGCTGCTCGGCGCTCGTCTTACGGCTGGGCGCCGAGTGGTTCGCGCTGGACACCGCGGTGGTGGTGGAGATCACCCAGCTCGGCGACATCCACAGCGTGCCTCATGCCGCGACGACAATCCTCAAGGGCCTGGTCAACATCCGCGGCGAGCTGCATCTTTGCGTGTCTCTTGGAGCCTTGCTCGGCGTGGAGAAGTCGGACGACCACGGTACGGATGGCCGCAAGATCTACGACCGTATCGTCGTCATCGAGCGCGGCGGCGAGCGCTATGTCTTCCCCGTCTCGGAGATCAAGGACATTTTCTATTATGACCCGGAGCAGCGGCAGGCGCCGCCGTCGACCCTGGCCCATGCCGCGGCAACCTACGTCACCGGCGTGGTCGAGCTGGACGGCATGCAGGTGGGGCGTCTGGACACGGAACTCCTGTTTCACGGGCTGAGCAAGAACATCACCTAGCCCGTATTTCTCATCGGGCGGCGCCGGAAGACGAAGGGCGACCGCCCAGAAGGGGGGAAACCGCGGATGGGCAAACAAGCACGCTGTCGTCTCGCCGGACCTGTGCCGTCGCGGGCGTCCGGGATCCCGGCAACGGGTGCACGCTGGCGATGACCGATAACATGCAAGATGCATCCATGTTGGAGCTCTTCCAGATCGAGGTGGAGGGCCAGGCCGCTACCCTGTCCGACGGCCTGCTGCGTCTGGAGAGAGAGCCCGCCTCGACGCATCTGCTGGAGTCACTCATGCGCGCCGCGCACTCGATAAAAGGGGCCGCGCGCCTGGTCGGAGTGGACACCGCCACCGAGCTGGCCCACGCCATGGAAGACTGCTTCGTAGCGGCCCAGGGCGGCAAGCTCACCCTGGGCCCCGAGGCGATCGACGTGCTTCTCAAGGGTGTAGACACGCTCACCCAGATCAGCCGCCTGTCGCCGGAAGAACACGCCCACTGGTTGAAACAGCACCACGACACGCTCGAGGGGCTCGGCGCGGCCCTGCGCAAGGTGCTCGCGGGAGAGCCTTTGCCGGCGCCCGACGGGGAGCGCGGCGGGGCAAACCCGGGCGCAGGGGACGGCGGCGCCGAGGGCGGCTCCGCCGGCGGGGCGGATGCCTCGATGCTGGAGCTGTTTCGAGTGGAGGTGGAGAATCAGGCGGCCGCGCTCACGGCCGGCCTGCGCAAGGTCAAGCGGGGGCGCCTCCCGCCCGATACCCTCGACGCGCTGGTGCGCGCCTTCCACTCGATCCAAGGGGCCGCCCGCCTCGTGGGGATGGATGCAGCCGTGGAGCTGGCCCGTGCCGCGGAGCAGTGCCTGGGCGCGGTGCAGCAGGGCGGGCGCGGCCTGGACCGGCAGACCGTCGACGGACTGCAACAGGCGATCGAGCTGCTGCGCGGCGTCGCCGCCCTCGATGCGGGCGAACAGTCCCGCTGGCTCCAACAAGAGCGTGCGCGCGTACAGGCCGTGGTCGGCAACCTCACCGGCGCGCCTGAGCCGCAATCGCCAGAGCCCACCGCCGACATACGACCCCCTGCCGCGCCTGCGGAGCCCGCACAGGAAAAGGCACGGGTGCTGCGCATCAGCGCCGATCGGGTCAATCGGCTGATGGGGCTGGCCGGTGAGTTCACGGTGAGCTCGCGCTGGATTCGCCGCTACGCCGACTCGATGCTCACGTTGAAAAGACGGCAGACCGACCTGATCGCGACCGTGGACCGCCTGCGCAACGTGTTCGAGGAACACCGTCTCAACGAGCTCGCCCACAGTCTTCTGAGCGATCTGCAGAACACCGCCGATGAGTTCCGCCAGCACCTGGGTGAGCGCCTCACCGACCTGGAGGACTTCGACCGGCGCGCGAGCAACCTTACCGGCCGGCTGAACCATGAGGTCATCGCCGCGCGCATGCGTCCGTTTGGTGACGGTGTCCACGGCTTCCAGCGCATGGTGCGCGACCTCGCGCGCTCCATGGGCAAAAAGGTCGAGCTGCAGATAGGCGGTCTGGATACACAAGTGGACCGCGACATCCTCGAGATGATCGAAGCGCCCCTAAACCATATCCTGCGCAACGCCGTCGACCACGGCATTGAATCGCCCAGGGAAAGGAAACGCCGGGGCAAGCCCGAGAGCGGGACCATCCGTCTGGAGGCCATGCACAGCGCGGGAATGCTCTCCATCCTGATCGCCGACGACGGGCGCGGTGTAGATCTGGATGCGCTAAGAAAGCGCATCGTGAAAAAGGAAATGGTCTCACCGGCCATGGCCGCGGAGCTCTCGGAGTCCGAGCTGCTCGATTTTCTCTTCCTGCCGTCGTTCTCAACGCGCGATCAAGTCACGGAGATCTCCGGCCGGGGCGTGGGCCTGGATGTCGTACACGATGTTATCCAGGAGATGCGCGGCCAGGTGCGGGCGAGCACCCAAAAGGGAAAAGGATTGCGCATCCAGCTGCAGCTTCCCCTGACCCTGTCTGTGATCCGCTCCCTGCTGGCGAGGATCGGCGGCGAGCTCTACGCCTTCCCGCTCGCGCGCATCGACAGCGTGCTCAAGGTCCCGCGTGATCAAATCGAGACCATCGAGGACCGACAGTACGTCACCCATGAGGGACGCCACATCGGCCTTGTGGAGGGCGCCCAGATCCTGGACAGACAGGCCGTCCCGCGCGATGACGACATCGTTTCGGTGGCGGTCCTGTCCGATCGCCAGCACGCCTACGGCGTTGCCGTCGAGGAGTTCGTGGGCGAGCGCGACCTGGCAGTGCACACCCTGGACCCGCGCCTGGGCAAGATCAAGGACATCAGCGCCGGGGCCGTCACCGAGGACGGCACGCCGCTGCTCATCGTCGACGTGGACGACATGCTGCGCTCCATCGAGAACCTCGCCTCGGGTAAACGACTGCACAAGGTCAATACGGCGGCGAGCGAAGAGCGTCGTAACGTCCGCCGCGTGCTCATCGTCGACGACTCACTCACCGTACGGGAGGTCGAACGCAAGCTATTGGAATCGCGCGGCTACGAAGTGGACGTTGCGGTGGACGGCATAGACGGCTGGAACACGGTGCGCGTAGCCAAGTACGACTTGGTGATCAGCGACATCGACATGCCGCGCATGAACGGCATTGAGTTCGTCGGTTTGATCAAACAGGATCCTCGACTGCGCTCCATGCCAGTCATGATTGTCTCATACAAAGACCGCCAAGAAGACCGCGACCGCGGCCTGGAAGCAGGCGCCGACTACTACCTGGCGAAGGGAAGTTTCCACGACGATACGCTGATCGACGCGGTGGTCGACCTCATCGGAGAAGCACATTAGTGAAGATCGCTATCGTCAACGATGTACAAGCCATTCGCGTCATCCTGAGCCGTGTAATCGCAGAACGCACCCATCACGATATCGTGTGGACAGCGGGCGACGGTCAAGAGGCACTGGAACGCTGCCAGAAGGACCGCCCTGATCTGATTCTGATGGACCTCTTGATGCCGGTGATGGGCGGCGTGGAGGCCACGTGCCGCATCATGGATACCAGCCCCTGCGCCATCCTGGTGGTCACCGCCTCTGTGGGACGCAACGCCAGCGCGGTATTCGAGGCCATGGGGGCGGGCGCGCTGGACGCGATCAGCACACCGACAGTAGAGCCCTCCAAGGCGGGCAGCGGGGCCGGGGATCTAATCCGAAAGATCTCCACGATCGAGAAACTCATCACCAAGCGCCCCGCACCCGCCAGGCGCAAACCGTCGGTCGAGCAAAAACCGATCGAGCCTGGACTGCCGCTGATCGCCATCGGCTGCTCCACCGGCGGGCCGGGCGCCGTGGCCACAATCCTGCGCGAGCTACCGGCAGACCTTCCGGCCGGCGTGGTGGTGGTGCAGCACGTGGATCAGGAGTTCGTGGCGAGTCTCGCGCAATGGCTCAACGGACAGACCCGCCTGCAGGTAAGCGTGGCCCATCGGAGAGACCGGCCTGCTCCCGGGCGCGTATTGGTGGCAGGCGCCGAGGAGCACCTGGTGGTCATCAGAGACGAGTCTCTGGGCTATACAGCAGAGCCGCGGGAATATCCCTATCGCCCGTCGGTCAACATCTTCTTTGAGAGCGCTGCTGCACACTGGCGCAGCGCGGTGATCGGGCTGCTGTTGACCGGAATGGGTCGCGACGGGGCCGAGGGGCTGTTACGCTTGCGCCGCAGGGGGATGTTTACGATTGCCCAGGATCAGGAAAGCTGCGCCGTCTATGGCATGCCCAAAGCAGCGGCCAAGCTCCAGGCGGCATGCCAGATCCTACCACTTGACAGCATCGCCACTGCGTTGATCGAGCGCCTCGAGCACCTCGACTCGGACAACCTGAGAGGGGCGAGCACATGAGCCCGACCGAAAACGACATTCCCGAACAGATTGTGGCCAACAAAAAGATCAACGTGCTGTTGATCGATGATCAGCCCATGGTTGCCGAGGGCATACGTCGCATGCTCGAGGCGGAGACCGATATCAACTTCCACTATTGTGATCAGCCCTCCAGTGCCATCCCCATGGCCCAAGAGGTGGAGGCCACGATCATCTTGCAGGACCTGGTCATGCCGGATATCGACGGTATGACCCTGGTGCGCTTTTTCCGCGCCAACCATCTCACCAAGGATATTCCGATCATCGTACTTTCCTCCAAGGAGGATCCGGTCATCAAGAGCGATGCCTTCTCCAACGGCGCCAATGACTACCTGGTCAAGCTGCCCGACAAGATCGAGCTGATCGCACGCATCCGTGCTCATAGCAAACACTATTTGATGCAGCTGGAGCGCGATGCGGCATTTTTCGCCCTGCGCGAGATGCAAAAGCAGCTCGAGCAGAGCAACAAGGAGCTGCAACGGCTGTCCGCCCTGGACGGGCTGACGGGCATCGCCAATCGCCGTCAGTTCGACGAGACCTTCTTGTCGGAATGGCAGCGCGCCCTGCGCGAGGGCGGCGAGCTGTCGCTGATCCTGCTCGACATCGACTACTTCAAGCCCTTCAACGACACCTACGGGCATCAGCGCGGCGACGAGTGCCTGCAAAAGGTGGCCCAGGCGCTGCAGGCCACCATCCGCCGTCCCGCCGACTTGGTCGCCCGCTACGGGGGCGAAGAGTTCGTGGCCATCCTGCCGGCAACCACGCGCGAGGGCGCACAGGCCTTGTCGGCCAACCTGCAAAAGGCGGTCCGCGCCTTGAAGATCCCCCACGAGTCCTCGGACGTAAGCGACACCGTGACAATCAGCATCGGCATGGCCACCGCAGTGCCCGACGAGCAGCTCTCGCCGCAGCAGTTCATCGAGATGGCGGACAAGGCCCTGTATGCCGCCAAGGAGCGCGGGCGTAATCGCGCCGTTAGCTGGTCCGAGATCGAGGGCTAGCCCGCATATCTCACCGCGCGGCCGACCGCCGTGTGGCGACGCCCTGAAAGGCGGGGGGAATAACCCGCAACGCCGAGAGATCGCGCGATGCCCGGCCGTTCTCGCCCTCGCCCTGATCGGCGGTACAGGCTTGTCTTGGCGTCCGTTGATCTGCAGTGCAACCGCGCCAGGTCCACCAGGGCCCGGTCCGTGCCGGCGGCCCCTTGTGCTCGCCGTTGCCCGGCGGATCATTTGCATTTACCGGCGATCCTTACAATACTACGCAAGGATTTCGGGCCCGGTGTTGTTCCCGTAAGTAAACCGAAACACGCTGTCGAGAAAGAGAAATCCCATGACATACGTGGTGACGGAGAACTGCATCAAGTGCAAGTACACCGATTGCGTTGAGGTCTGCCCGGTCGATTGTTTTCACGAGGGACCGAACTTCCTGGTCATCGATCCGGAGGAATGCATCGACTGCAGCCTGTGCGAGCCGGAGTGCCCCGCCGAGGCCATATTCGCCGAAGACGACGTCCCGGAGGGTCAGGAGCACTTCCTGGAGCTCAATGCCAAGCTCGCGGCCCAGTGGCCCGTGATCGCTGAAAAGAAGGACGCCCCAGCCGATGCCGACGAGTGGAACGGCGTCGAGGACAAGCTCCAGTACCTAGAGCGCTAGGAGCCAGTGCGACCCCGCAGTAACGGCTTGTGATCCGGTGAGCGAAACCGCGGAGCTCCCAATCACCTGTGTCGCCTACGGCGACGACCCACTGGCCCACACGGCCGAGCGCATCCTCACTCGCTTCGAGGCCGCGCTTCCCAAACTGACCGAGGCGGTGGTGCTCCTCCCGGAGGGCCAGGCGGTGCCCCGGCTGCGGCGGCTGCTCGCCGCCGCCGCCGGACGACGCGGCCACCATGCCCTGCTCGGACCCCGGATCGACACCCTGCGCGGTTGGGCCGAGTCGCTGTACATTCCGAACCTCCCGCGGCTCGCGGCAGGGCGCGAGCTCATCCTCGTCGAGGCCCTGAGTGAGCACCGCGCCCTGTTCGGCGAGATCGACCCGTGGCGCCTGGCAGACAGCCTGATGGAGGTGTTCGACGAGCTCACCCTGCGCCGCTGCGACCTCCCCGGCGAGCTCGCCCGGTTCCTCGATCTCCTGCGCCGGGGCTATGGCATCGGTGACGACGGCCCGGCGCTGCTTGGCCGCGAGGCCACCCTGGTGCACACGCTTTGGCGGGCGTGGCACGCCCAACTCGAGGCCGAGGACCGCATCGACCCCCATGCAGCCTACCTGCTGCGCCTGCGCCACAGCCTCGAGCAGCTCGCCCCCGACCAGTATTTCTACCTGGTGGGTTTCGACGTCCTGGCGCCGCCCGAACGCCAATGGGCCGAGGCCGTGGTCCAGCGGGGCCAGGCCGAGCTTGTCCTTCACGGCGGCACGACCCGGGCCGAGGGCCACCCCGACGCACCGCTGGGACGGCTGGCGCACGAGCTGGGGCCGATGCCGCCGGCCGGGGCCCCAGCGGAGCTCGCAGGACTGCTGGACGGCACATTCGCCGTCGGCGGCGCCCCCCTGCGCGACCGCGCTCGGGCCTTTGCCAGCACAAGGCCCGAGTCTCCGGCCCAGGGCCGCCTGGCCGTATTTACTGCGGACGATGCCGAGCACGAGGCCCAGGGGGTCGATCTGCAGGTGCGGCGCTGGCTGCTCGCCGGCCACCAGCGCATCTCCGTCGTCACCGAGGACCGGCGCCTGGCACGGCGCGTGCGGGCCCTACTGGAACGGGCCGGGGTGACACTGCAGGACAGCGGCGGCTGGACCCTGTCGACTACCAGCGCCGCCGCCGTGCTGGAGCGCTGGCTCGAGACACTGGAAGAGGATTTTGCCCACGGGCCCTTGATGGATCTGCTCAAATCACCGTTCGTGGTCCCGGAGGCCGACGCCCAAGCGTACCGGCGGGGCGTCTATCGGCTGGAGCAGGACATCATCCTGCACGAGAACGTCGCCCGCGGGCTGCAGCGCTACCGGCGCCAGCTGCGCTTCAGGCGCGAGCGGCTGGGGTGGCCGGCCCAGACCACCGCCCAAGTGGAGCAGCTGCTGGATCGACTGCAGCGGGCCGCCGCGCCGCTACTGGCCCTGCGCGATAGTGCCCAACATCCGCCGGGACGGTTCCTGGACGCCCTGCGCGACGGTCTGGAGGAGCTCGGCGCCTTGCGCCGTCTGGCCGCGGACCCCGCCGGCTATCGCCTGGTCCAGCGGATCGAGCAGATGTACGCCGCCCTTTCGGGACGCACGCTGGCGCTCGATTGGGCCGGGTTTCGCAGCTGGCTCGCGCGAACCCTGGAAAAGGCCCATTTTCGCCCTGCCACTGCGGGCAGCGCGGTGCAGCTGCTCAACCTGTCACAGAGCCGGCTGGGCCGCTTCGACGCCTTGATCATCGCCGGCGCACAACACGAGCATCTTCCCGGCAGCGGGCGAGGCTCCCCGTACTTCAACGACGGGGTGCGCACCGAGCTGGGGCTGCCCGGGTGGGACGAGACCCTGGAGCTGCGCCTGCACCACTTCCGCCGGCTGCTGGAGGCGGCGCCCGAGGTGCTGATCACGAGGCGGCACGAGCACAACGGCGAGCCGGTATCTCCGAGCCCCTGGCTGCGGCGCCTACAAACCTTTCACGCATTGGCCTACGGGCCGGACCTTGAGGAAGAGCAACTTGCGCGCCTGGCGCGGGACCGGCGCACCCAGGTGCTCGCGGCGGCGCCGGCGCCGGCGCCCACGACCCGGCCGCGCCCCGCGCTGCCACACCGGCTGCTACCCCGCAGCCTCACGGCCGGGGCCCATCAGCGCCTCATCGACTGCCCCTACCTCTTTTTCGCGGCGGACGGGCTTGGCCTGCAGCCGCGGGACGAGGTTCGCGAGACGCTCGAGAAATCGGACTACGGGGAGCGCGTGCACCGCTGTCTGGAGGCCTTTCACGCGAAGGTGCCCGACCTGCCGGGCCCGTTCGGCGAGGCGCTGACGCCCGAGAACCGTCAATACGCCATCGACTTGCTGCGTGAGATCGCCGCCGCCCAATTCGCCCGCGACCTGGAGGACAACTTCATGCACCGCGGCTGGCTGAAGCGCTGGCTGGCCCTCATCCCTGCCTACGTGGACTGGCAGATCGAGCGCCAGGCCCAATGGCGCGTTTGCGACGTCGAGCTCAAGACCGAGGCGGCCCTGGGGCACGGCTGGCACCTGAGGGGCCGACTGGATCGCGTGGATGCGGGTGCCGAGGGGGTGGGGATCATCGACTACAAAACGGGGATGGTGCCGCATGGCGAGGCGGTGGTCGCCGGGGAGGCGGTGCAGCTGCCCAGCTACGCCCTGCTGCTCGAGCCGGTACAGCGCGTCGAGTACCTGCAGCTGAACAACGGCGAGGTCAGGACCAGGGCCGCCTTGGAGGGCACTGATCTGGCTGCGCTGCGCGCGGGCGTCGGCCAGCGCCTTGTCGGCCTCCTGGATCGCGTGAAGGCCGGCAGCCCCCTGCCGGCCGGCTCAGACGAGCAGACCTGCAGCCGCTGCGTTCTCGGCGGTGTATGCCGGCGCCAGGCCTGGACGAGCGAGCCCGGCTAGCCCACGGGGTCGCAGAAGCCGCGCGGCGGGCAAAGGGCGTCCTGCGCCACGTTGCAGGCTGCGAGTAGCTGGGACCAATAGATTTGCAGCGGCGGGGGCGGTGCTGTATGAGCCGCAATCGGCCCCGGTTGATCAACGCGGAGGCGGTGCAGACGCAGACGCGGCAGGGCGACTCGCCGGCTTGGCGTCTGCCAGTGTGTGAAAAAAGGCGGCCCGAGTGGGCCGCCTTCGTGTCCCTACAGGGCCTGTCCCGGCCCCCGCTAACGTCCTGTCTCCATGAGTCCCTTGTCGTTTCCCTGGCGCCGTCCCTGATCCTTTATGCCTTGTAACTATTGACCGTGACTGCCCGGGATTCAAGGCCCTCCCACGGCCCCCTGAGCCAACCGGATCGCTCGGTGGCGCCTGCGCATCGCGCCGCTATCTTCAATATCAATGTGTTGGCTGAGACCAGTCCGCCCGTTGTAGGACATCTCCTACAAAAGATTCAGCAATTGCCTACACGCCAGCCCGCAAAAAAGCGGCGGTGCGGAACACCGTTGCGGGGAAGGGCAGCCCGTTGGGCTGCCCTTCCCATCCCTACCGGGCGTTCCTGCCCGCGGCAGTTCCCTCTGCCCGTGCGTCCCTGGTCCATCCCTGGTCCCCTTCCCTGGGGGTCAGCGCAACGCACCGACCCCGTAATTAAACCTCAAACGCGCCATGGTTCAACCGCGGGACGAGCGCCCGAAAAGAGCCTCGCAAAGGGCGTGACGCCGGCAATTCTCCCCCGTTCATACCCTTAGCGGAGACGCGCCCGCGCGGTGAAGGCCCAGGCCTACAAAAAAATCCGCCTCAGGACTACAAGTTTTGTCAGGGAATTCCTACATCGGGCAGCATTCGGCGACGCTCCCGCCAGGACCGGGAATCTGGGACAATGGGCGACCATGACCGATCCGCTGGACGCCACCGCGCCCGAGGCCCATGCCACCGTGATGGCGGCCGCGGGTACCGGCAAGACGTGGCTGCTGGTGACCCGCGTCGTCCGCCTTCTCCTGGCGGGAGCCCGCCCCGAGGGGATTCTCGCCGTCACCTTCACCCGCAAGGCCGCCGCAGAGATGCTGGAGCGCCTCCATGAGCGGCTGCTCGCCTACGCCGGCGCCGACGACGATGAGCTGAACGAGGCCCTGGGGCTGATCGGGCTCGAGCCCGACGAGGGGCTGCGCGCGCGGGCTCGCCGCATGTACGAGGAGCTACTGGCCAGCCCGCGCCCACCCCGCATGACGACGTTCCACTCCTTTTGCCAGGAGATCTTGCAGCGCTTCCCGCTGGAGGCCGACGTCCCGCCCGGCTTCGAGCTCGTGGACACGGCCGGCCCGCTGGAGCAGCAGGCTCTAGACGCGCTCTATCAAGAGGCCACAACGGGACCTGACGGGGCGCTGGGCCGCGCCCTCGAGGAGCTGTTCGATGGCTGCGCCGGGCTGGACAACACCCAAAAGGCGCTCACGGACTTCCTGCACCACCGCAGTGACTGGTGGGCGTTCACGGATGGCGCCAACGACCCGGTCGCGCGCGGGGTCCGATCGCTGTTGACCGCCCTGCAGGTCGACCCAGAGCGCGATTACGCGGCCGAGCTCTTCGATGAGCGCACGCGAGCGGGCCTGAACGCCTTCGGCGCGCTGCTGGCCAGGCACGGCACGAAGACCAATCGCGGGCACGCCGAACGGCTGGGCGAAGCGCTCGGGGAGGCCCGGGACGAGCTCCCGGCACGGGAACGGTTGAAGCAGATTCAAACCGTTTTTTTCACCGCCAAAGGCGAGCGCCGAAGGCGAGGGCCCGGAAAGACCCAGCAGCGCTCCTTGGGCGCGGACGGCGAGGCCCGCCTGCTGGCCCTGCACGAGTCGCTGTGCGAGCGGCTGGAAGCGGTGCGCGATCAAATCGCCCGTACCGACACCTTCGCGCTCACGAGGGCCTGGTATCGGGCCGGTCAGCGGCTGATCGAGCATTTCCAGCGCATCAAACGGGAACGGCGCTGGCTGGATTTCATCGACCTTGAATGGACAACGTGCTGTCTGGTGAGCGATGCCGAGAGCGCCCATTGGATCCAGTACAAGCTCGACCGGCGTATCGATCACATCCTGGTGGACGAGTTCCAGGACACCAACCCCACCCAGTGGCGGCTACTACTCCCGCTGCTCGAGGAGCTGGCGGCGGGCGCCGGCGAGCGTGCGCGCAGCGTGTTCCTGGTGGGCGACGACAAGCAATCCATCTATGGCTTTCGCCGTGCCGACCCGCGACTCTTGCACAGCGCCGGCGGCTGGCTGCGGCGGCGACTGGGCGCCCTCACCTGCCCACTGGACCATTCGCGACGCTCTTCGCCGGCCATCATCGAATGCGTCAATGCGGTCTTCGCCCGCGCCCCCTTGGCCGAACGCATCGGCGCCTTCCAGGCCCATGACACCCACCGCGGGGAGCTCTGGGGGCGGGTAGAGCTCCTGCCGCTGGTGCGCGCCGCCCCGCAAGAGGAGCGGGAGGCGAGCGGCGACGGGGGGCTGCGCGACCCCCTGCTCAGCCCTCGGGTGGCCGTCGAAGACCGCCGGCATTACGAGGAGGGTCGAGCCATCGCGGAGCGCATCGGCAGGCTGGTGGCCGAACGGACCCCCGTCGTGGATGACCGGATAGTGCGCCCGTTGCGCTACGGCGACGTCCTCATACTGCTGCGCAAGCGTGCACCGGCAACGGCCCTGGAGCAGGCCCTGCGCGATGCCGGCATCCCCTACCTGGGCACGGGCCGCGGCACGCTGCTCGAAAGCCTGGAGGTGAGCGACATGGAGGCGCTGCTCAGCACCTTGATCAACCCCTACGACAACCTGGCACTGGCCCAGGTGCTGCGCTCTCCGGTGTTCGCTGCCGACGATGCCGACCTGGTGCGCCTGGCCTGCGCCGGTGACGGGACGTGGCGCGAGCGCCTCGCCGAAATGGCCCCCGGGCTGCCCGACGACCACCCCCTGCACCGCGCCCACCGGCTGCTGGGCTCCTGGGAGACCCTCGCCGGGCGCGTCCCGGTGCACGACCTACTGGACCGCATCTACAGCGAGGCCGATCTGCCCTCCTGCTACGAGGCCGCCTTCCCCCGGCCCCTGCGACCCCGAGTGCATGCCAATCTTGCCCGCTTCATCGAGCTCGCCCTGGAGGTGGACAGCGGACGCTACCCTACGCTGCCCGGCTTTTTGGAGCGGCTGCGGCAGCTCAAGCGCCACCCCCTCGAGGCCCCCGACGAGCCTCCCAGCCTGGGGGGCGAGGATCGGGTTCGGATCATGACCGTCCACGGCGCCAAGGGGCTGGAATTTCCCTTCGTCTACCTGGTGCAGATGGCCGAGGACGTCTTTCCCAACCGCCACGCCCTCGCCGACGGCGGCGCCGACGAGGAGCGCCGCCTGTTCTACGTCGCCATCACCCGCGCCCGGCGCCGGCTGGTGTTCTCCATGGCCGCCGCCCGCCGCCGCCATGGCCACACCATCGCCCAGCAACCCTCCCGCTTCGCGCTCCAGATCGACCCCGCCCTCTTCGACGGGCCCGCGCCGGCCAGCACTCCGCAACAGGCCCGCGCATCCTCCCGCGGCAAGGCCCGCCAGGCCCGGGGCCGCTTCTTCGACCAGATGCGCCGCCTGCGCGCATCCACCGCCGCGGGCGATTGAGCTGCCGCCATGATCGCCGCAGAGCNNTCCGCCACCGCCTTCCTGGCCGCGGCGGTCAGCGCCGTCGCCGGCGCGGGCATGACCGCCGTCCTGCTGCCGGTGCTGGTGCTCTTCCTGGGCATCCACGAGGCGATCCCGGTGGTCACCTTCGCCCTGATCACCTCCAGTGGCAGCCGCGTGGCCGTCAACTGGCGCCAGGTGCGCCTGCCCGTGGTGGGCTGGCTCACCCTGGGCGCCCTGCCCACCACCGTGCTGGGCACCTGGCTGTTCACCGTCAGCGAGCCCGCCCTGCTCACCCGCCTGCTGGGCGCCTTCCTGGTGGGCAGCGTGGTCTACCGCCGCCTCGACCTGCGTCCCCCCGTCCGGCGCGGCGCGGCCTGGTTCCTCCCGGTGGGCCTGGTGTTCGGCTTCCTGGTGGGGCTGGTCTCCGGCGTGGGGCCCTTCCTGGCCCCCTTCTTCCTCGCCTACGGCCTCACCAAGGGCGCCTACGTGGGCACCGCCGGCCTGGCCATCCTCGTGGTGCAGATCTCCAAGCTGGTCGTGTTCGGCCAGACCGACTTTCTCACGCCCCCCGTGCTGCGCATGGGCGCGGCGCTGGTGCCGGCCATCATCCTGGGCACCGTGGCGGGAAAATTCGTCATGCTCCGCCTCTCCGAG
>JABAHQ010024548.1_pt1 | contig 15551 bp, 14 predicted proteins | sample 7062091 | NCBI WGS metagenome assembly JABAHQ01 (sample SAMN14534359, study PRJNA622989) | marine sediment metagenome | biome: marine biome [ENVO:00000428]; feature: marine pelagic biome [ENVO:01000023]; material: deep marine sediment [ENVO:00002113] | place: India: Gulf of Kutch | collected...
GTACTGGAGCCAGGGATTGGAGCAATACAGGCAGTTCACGGTGACACCTCTCCGGGCAGACTCTGATTAACGGTTCCCCATTTCATCAGAGTCTACCTGGCTATCGACACAATTCCGGGCACACGCAATAGGGATCTTCGAGTAATGAGAACTGTGATCTTCAATCAGAAAGGGGGTGTGGGAAAGTCCAGCATCGCCTGTAACCTGGCCGCTCTCAGTGCGGCGCGCGGGTACAAGACACTGGTAGTGGACCTGGACGTGCAGGCCAATTCCAGTTACTACCTCGGCAGCGAACAGCCCCTCAATCTCAGCTACAGTCACGATGAACACACCAGTGTATTGAGCGAGGGCAGTATCGTCGGTCTGTTCAAACAGTCCATGGATCTGTTTACACCCAAGAAAGACCCGCGGGAGTATGTGACGGAAACCGCGTTCGACAATCTGTACCTCATGGCCTCCAACCCCGCCCTGGACCTGATGGAGCGGGAATTGGAATCGCGCTACAAAATCTACAAACTGCGCGAGGCGCTGACCGAACTCAACGAAGAGTTCGAACATATCTATATCGACACCGCGCCGCTGTTCAACTTCTACAGCAAGTCGGCGCTGATCGCCGCCAACAACGTGGTGATTCCCTTCGACTGCAGCACCTTCTCGCGTCAGAGTCTCTACAGCCTGATGCAGAACGTAATCGAGCTGCAGGAAGACCACAACCCGGAGTTGCGTGTCGGCGGTATTATCGTCAACCAGTTTAACAAGCAGGCCCGGTTTCCCCGGGAACTGGTCAATGAACTGATCGAGGAGCGTTTTCCTCTGTTGGGCGGCTATATTTCCTCGTCGGTGAAAATGAAGGAATCCCACGCCCAACAGACACCGCTGGTGTATTTGTACCCGCGGCACAAGCTGGCCGAGGAGTTCGAGCGCCTGTACCGGGAGCTGTTCGGCGAGCCGGCGATTGCGCGCCACGAAATCCCCGAAGATCAGCGGGTCTCCACACTGTTTTCCTAGGGATGCGGAACCCCGGCCTGCTCGACGGATACCATGCCTGACCGCCGCCAGCGACGACCCGAACGCAGCACGCGCACGAGCCGCAGGGACTGCCCCCGCTGCCGTCGGGCTCGCTGGGTACTCACCCTGCTGATGCTCGCCACTATGGCGTTGATTCTCTATCTCGATCAGACCAGCTGAGGCATTCATCCCGCGACCGCGTTGTTACGTACCCTAGAGGTAAACACGTTAGGGAGCAGAGGGTGATGCAATACTTTAAAACCGCCATGGTGTCGCTGCTGGTGGCCGCCCTGTGCGGCTGCACCTCGGTCGAGGTGAATGACTATGCCGACCGGCAGCCCCGGTTTATTCCGGAACAGTTTTTTAACGGCCATCTCACTGCCCACGGTGTGGTTAAGAACCGTTCGGGCAAGGTCATCCGCTACTTCAACGCGGATATCAAGGCTTACTGGAATGATGGTGTCGGTACCCTGGAAGAAGATTTTGTGTTCGATGATGGCGAAATCCAGCGTCGTGTCTGGACACTGACCCCGACCGGGGAGGGCGGCTATGTCGGCACCGCGGGTGATGTCATCGGCGAAGCGACTATCCAGGTCGCGGGCAACAGCATGTTTTTGCGCTATGTACTGCGCATCCCGTTTAATGACGACACCATTGATGTCACCATCGATGACCGGATGTATCGGGTCTCCGAGCGAGTGGTTATCAACGAATCGGTGATGACCAAGTGGGGATTTCGGGTGGGGGAACTGGTGTTGGTGATTAGGAAGTCGGACGTCTGATGTCGGACGTCGGATGTTAAAGCGGGGCTCGGCTGGCGCCGTTGCTGTTTGTGGCCGGACGCCCGCCTTGTCCGACGTTTTACACTCCACTTGGCACCGCCATTCCCCCCTGCTAGTCTGCGGCCACCTGTCTCCATCCGGGGCCGAAACCCTTGTCCGATATCGATGCCGCGCTGTCCCATATACTGGGCGCACTGAATGCCGCCCGGCAAACCCGCCAGCGGCGTCTGGTGGTATTGAGTGGTGAGTGTGAGTGGGGCCGGGCGATTCTGGAGCACTTGCTGAATGAAGTGCCTGTTGAGGACGGTGTCTGGGTAGGGGAGACTGCTCCGATCGCCTTGCCGACGGTTGCGGCGGGCAAGGCGCGTGCGCTGTTGGGCCGGAATCTGGCACTGGTGGTCTACGATGCCCGGGCCGGTCTGAACCCGGACGCGCTGGCTGCGGTGGCCGGGGCAATCAGTGGTGGCGGTTTGTTGATACTGCTGACACCGGCATTAGCGCAGTGGCGGCGTTTCCCCGACCCCGACTATCGTCGCGTGCTCGTGCACCCCTTTAAAATCGATGCCATCGCCGGGCGGTTTCTGAACCGCCTGATTGACAGCCTGTGCAACGACCCCGATGTTTTTCTGCTGGAGCAGGGACTGGTGCCGGCGCTGACTCGACCCGACTCCATCGCGGAGCGGTGGTCTTCTCAGGCCGGCACTACACCGGATCAACCGGATCAGCAGCGAGCGGTTGAAGCTGTTCTTCACGTAGTGACAGGGCACAGCCGGCGACCGCTGGTAATGACGTCGGATCGCGGCCGCGGTAAATCATCGGCGTTAGGGATTGCCGCCGGGCGAATCCTGCAAGGTGGTTCGTGCCAGTTAGTGATTACCGCCCCCCGTCTCGCCGCCGTTGCCCCGGCTTTCTATCACGCGGCCCGGGAGCTGGGGCTGGAAGCTCCCGTCTCGCAGTCGGATCACATCGAAATCGGCGAAGCCCGCCTGCGGTTCGTGCCACCGGACGAGCTGTTGCGCCATCCCATCGATTGCGACCTGCTGATGGTGGACGAGGCTGCCGCCATTCCCGCGCCGATACTGGAGCGTCTCACGCGCCGCTACAATCGCACGGTTTTTGCCACAACCACACACGGTTATGAGGGCACCGGGCGGGGTTTCGAGGTGCGCTTCAAACCCCGGCTGCACCAGCTGGCCAATCAGGTCCGGGAACTGCACCTGTCGCAACCGATTCGTTGGGCCGACAAGGACCCGGTGGAGCGCTGGCTGTTCGACGCCCTGCTGCTCGATGCCGGACCTGCGGACATTGACGCCGGGGAGTCCGGCATTGATCGCAACACAGTGATCGAGTGTGTCGATCGCGATGAGCTGGTCCGGGACACAGAGACACTGAGGCAGTTGTTCGGTCTGCTGGTGCTGGCGCACTACCAGACCACACCGTCGGATCTGCGCAATCTGCTGGACGGTCCCAATATTTCGGTCTGGCTGGCGCGCCATCGGGGCCGGGTGATCGCTGCCGCCCTGATGGCTGCTGAGGGTGGGTTTGACGAGGAGTTGGCTCAGGCCGTGTGGCGGGGCGAACGCCGCCCCCGGGGCCACCTGATGGCACAGACCCTGGCTGCCCATGCCGGCTTTCAGGAAGCGCCGCTTCTGCATTATTGGCGGGTCATGCGCATTGCGGTGCACCCGCAATTGCAGCGCCGGGGACTGGGTGGAGAATTAATGCGCCAGATCGTCGACGCGGCGCGCGTACAGTCTGTCGACCTGGTCGGGTCCAGTTTTGCCGCCACCGCGGACGTATTGGCATTCTGGCGCAGCGTCCAGTGTGTGCCGGTGCGCGTTGGCTACAGTCGGGACGCCAGCAGCGGCTGCCACTCCGCGTTGGTATTGTCCGCGTTGACCGACAACGGGCTGGCGCTTCTGGGCCGGGCCCGATCGCGTTTCGCCGAACAGTTCCCCCGGGCGCTGGAAACGCAGTTCACGGATCTGGAAAGCGAATTAGTCACCGAACTGTTGCACGATCTGCCATTACACCCGGGTTATGCCATGCAGCAGCAGGACTGGCTGGATGTGGAGATGTTTGCCCGGGGTGGACGACAGCTGGCGGATTGCCGCCTGGCGCTATGGAAGCTGGTAATTCGGGGGTGGGCGATCGGGGCCGGCCTGCAATTGGAGAGCACTGTTGGATCGATCATGCTGAGAGTGATTGTGCAATGCCGGTCGGAAAACGAGGTGTGTGCCGAGGAGGGCCTGAGCGGGAAAAAGGCATTGCGGGAGAAGTTGAAGCTGGGAGTGACCCGGCTGCGAGAGGTGCTGTTGAATCAAGCCTGACAGGGAGGATGACATGGAGGACGGACAGTGGACGGTCAAGGGTAAAGTGGCGCTGGTTACCGGTGCTACCGGTGGTCTGGGCTACGTCGCAGCGCAGCGACTGGCGGCTTCGGGGGCGCGTCTTTATTGGGTGGGCCGCGACGGTGTTCGCACGCGGCAACCCGCCACTGCTGAGCGAACAACTGACGGGGGCCGGCTTTGAGTTGTGTGTTGCGCAACTGCACTAACACCCCAAAGCTGGCGCGCAACGTTGACGTTACAGCCCCACAGCCCCGCTTATCAGGAAGCCTTTCGCCGGGGCTGCCCGCCGTGCCCGGAGGCATTCGGCTTGCGGCGTTTGGCCGGCTTGCCCCGGCGTTGGTCGTTGTGGTGTGCCCCGGTGTTGTTGCCGCGCCGGTTGTTACCGGGTGTGCCTTTTTTGGTCGGGTCCGAGGCCGGCAGTTTCTCTGCGGGCTCAAAGCCGGGCACGGTTTCCCTGGCGATGGACTGTTTGGTCAGCCGTTCGATATCCCGCAATAATTTCGCTTCGTCCGCACTGACCAGGGACACGGCTTGTCCGCTGGCCCCGGCGCGGCCGGTGCGCCCGATACGGTGCACGTAGTCTTCCGGCACATTGGGCAGGTCGAAGTTGACCACCTGGGGCAGCTGGTCGATGTCCAGGCCGCGGGCGGCGATATCGGTGGCCACCAGGATGCGCACCTGGTTGGCCTTGAAGTCGGCCAGGGCCTTGGTACGGGCATTCTGGCTCTTGTTGCCATGGATCGCGGCAGCCGGCAGACCGTGTTTCTCCAGGTACTCGGCTAGGCGGTTGGCGCCGTGCTTGGTACGGGTGAAGACCAGCACCTGCTCCCAGGCACCCTGGGTGATCAGGTGGGCGAGCAGGGCCCGCTTGTGGCTGGAGGCGACGCGGAACACGCGCTGCTCGATGCGCTCGACGGTGGTGTTCGGCGGGGTGACCTCGATGCGCTCCGGGTTTTGCAGCAGCTTGGCGGCGAGGTCGGTGATGTCCTTGGAGAAGGTGGCCGAGAACAGCAGGTTCTGGCGCTTGGCCGGCAGCAGGGCCAGGACCTTCTTGATGTCGTGGATGAAGCCCATGTCGAGCATGCGGTCGGCTTCGTCGAGGACCAGGATTTCCACGTGCGACAGGTCGATGGCCTTCTGGTTGGCCAGGTCGAGCAGGCGACCGGGGCAGGCGACCAGCACGTCGATACCCTTGGCCACGGCCTGGATCTGCGGGTTCATGCCGACGCCGCCGAAGATCACCGCGCTTTTCAGCGGCAGATCGCGGGCATAGACCTTGAAGCTGTCGTGAACCTGGGCGGCGAGCTCGCGGGTCGGTGTCAGCACCAGCACGCGCGGCTGTTTCGGGCCGTAGCGGTGTTCACGATCCGGGTGACCACCCGGAAACAGCAGTTCGAGTACCGGCAGGGCGAAGCCGCCTGTCTTGCCGGTTCCGGTCTGGGCGGCGACCATCAGGTCACGGCCTTGCAACACGGCGGGAATGGCCCGCTGTTGCACGGGAGTAGGCTGGGTGTAACCGGCGGCCTCGACGGCACCGGCCAAAGCCTCGGAGAGACCGAGGGAAGCAAAGGACATGAGTAATCCTGTCTTGTTAGGGGCGAGGCCCTGGGATGGTCATGCCTGGCTCGAATCGCGACTGGCGTGCGATCCCGTCCGGTCCTGCCGCGAATGGTGATGGCGGCATCCGGGCGTAAGCCTGGCGGAAGCGCGGAGTATAACAGAGGCTGTTAACGCCGCATTGCTCTGACAGTGTCGCAGGTCACGGGTTCATTAGCCAGCTCCGTATTTCCCCGGAGCTGGCCGGAACTCAGCGCGACAGCCCGAGGTTGTTCCAGATCGCCAGGCTCGGTTCGGCCTGGTTCAGCGTGTAGAAGTGCAGGCCCGGCGCACCGCCGGCCAGCAGCTTCTGGCACATTTCGGTGATCACCTGCTCGCCGAAGGCCTGGATGCTCTGCATGTCGTCGCCATAGGCTTCGAGCTGCTTGCGCACCCAGCGTGGGATCTCCGCGCCACAGGCATCGGAGAAGCGGGCCAGCTTGCTGTAATTGGTGATCGGCATGATGCCCGGCACCACCGGCGTCTGAACCCCGAGCTTGCGCACGCGCTCGACGAAGTAGAAGTAGCAGTCGGCATTGAAGAAGTACTGGGTAATCGCACTGTCGGCGCCGGCCTTGGCCTTGCGCACGAAGTTCGCCAGGTCGTCCTCGAAGTTGCGCGCCTGGGGATGCATTTCCGGGTAGGCGGCGATCTCGATATGAAAGTGGTCGCCGGTCTCGGCGCGGATGAACTCCACCAGTTCGTTGGCGTAGCGCAGCTCGCCGCTGGCCATGCCCATACCCGACGGCAGGTCGCCGCGCAGTGCGACGATGCGCTGGATGCCGGCACTCTTGTAGAGGTTCAGCAGCTCGCGCAGTTCGGCCTTGGTGTCGCCAACGCAGGACAGGTGCGGGGCGGTGGGGATCTTCACCTCACCGTCGAGTTGCAGCACGGTGTTGAGCGTGCGGTCGCGCGTCGAGCCACCGGCACCGTAGGTGCAGGAGAAGAAATCGGGCTGGTAGCCCGCCAGCTGGCGCGCCACGTTCAGCAGTTTTTCATGCCCGGCTTCGGTCTTGGTGGGGAAGAACTCGAAGCTGATGGAAGGGCGATTTGAAGAGGTCATACAGAAATTCCTTGAGCTGCAAGCCGCAGGCCGCGAGCGCACCTGGCGCCTCGCAGCCTGTGACGTGACCTGCTTAGTAGCGGTAGCTGTCCGGCTTGAACGGACCTTCGACGGCAACGCCGATGTACTCGGCCTGCTTGGCGGTCAGCTGGGTGACCACGCCACCGAAGCCCTTGACCATCTCCAGCGCCACTTCTTCGTCGAGCTTCTTCGGCAGCACCATGACGGTGACGTTCTGGGTCTTCTCGGCCACCGGCAGGTCGGCGAACTTCTCGTTATAGAGGTGGATCTGCGCCAGCACCTGGTTGGCGAAGGAGCCGTCCATCACCCGGCTGGGGTGGCCGGTGGCGTTGCCCAGGTTCACCAGGCGGCCTTCGGCCAGCAGGATCAGGTAGTCATCGTTGGTCGGGTCGACGGTCTTGCCGGTGCGGTGGATCTTGTGCACCTGCGGCTTGACCTCTTCCCAGTCCCAGTTCTTGCGCATGAAGGCGGTGTCGATCTCGTTGTCGAAGTGACCGATGTTGCACACCACGGCGCGCTTCTTCAGCGCCTTGAGCATGCCGGCGTCGCACACATTGACATTACCGGTCGTGGTGACGATCAGGTCGATCTTGCCCAGCAGCGCGGCGTCGACGCTGGCTTCGGTGCCGTCGTTGATGCCGTTCTTGTAGGGCGAGACCACCTCGAAGCCGTCCATGCAGGCCTGCATGGCGCAGATCGGGTCGATCTCGGTGACCTTCACGATCATGCCTTCCTGGCGCAGCGACTGGGCCGAGCCCTTGCCCACGTCGCCGTAGCCGATCACCAGCGCCTGCTTGCCGGACAGCAGGTGGTCGGTGGCGCGCTTGATGGCGTCGTTCAGGCTGTGGCGGCAGCCGTACTTGTTGTCGTTCTTGCTCTTGGTGACCGAGTCGTTGACGTTGATCGCCGGCACCTTCAGGGTGCCGTCCTTGAGCATCTCGAGCAGGCGGTGCACACCGGTGGTGGTTTCCTCGGTGATGCCGTGCACGCGCTCGAGCACCTGCGGATACTTGTCGTGCAGGATCTCGGTCAGGTCGCCGCCGTCGTCCAGCAGCATGTTGGCGTCCCAGGGCTCGCCGTCCTTGAGGATGGTCTGCTCGATGCACCACTCGTACTCTTCCTCGGTCTCGCCCTTCCAGGCGAACACCGGGATGCCGGCGGCGGCGATGGCGGCGGCGGCCTGGTCCTGGGTGGAGAAGATGTTGCAGGAGGACCAGCGCACCTCGGCGCCCAGCGCGATCAGGGTCTCGATCAGCACCGCGGTCTGGATGGTCATGTGGATGCAGCCCAGGATCTTCGCGCCCTTGAGCGGCTGCTCGGCGGCGTACTTGCGGCGCAGGCCCATCAAGGCGGGCATTTCCGATTCGGCGATGATGATCTCGCGGCGGCCCCAGGCGGCCAGGGAAATGTCGGCGACCTTGAAGTCGGTGAAACCGGCAGGCGTCATGACAGCACTCATCGAAGAGTTCTCCATTCGTATGGTTGCGAATGGGCGCCGTTGATGCGTTCGAGGAAACGCCCCATCCGAGCCTGACAGGTTCTGGAACCTGCTGCAGCGCCCCTCGGGTGGGTGGCGGGCACGATCGAAGCGGAGTCGATCGGGTGAAACCCGGCGATTATAGCCGCGCCGTCCGGCAATCCCAAGCCCGCTGCTCGGCGAACTCCACGGATGACCGGACGGTCGAAGTTGGAGGTTCGGTGACCCTTGCCGGGCGAAACCGTTTCAGGAGACCGCCATGAACCCCATGCTTCGCCTTGCGCCCTTCCTGCTGGTGGGTGCGATCAGCCTGCCGGCCGCAGCGCAGTCCTGCTATGTCCACAGCGAAACCTCCGGTGCGGTACCGGCGCCGGTGGTGACCGAACAGTGCTTCGAGTTCCACGGCGTGGACAAGGACGACGCCATCAACTGGGTCTGTCAGGACAACGAGGCGGTGAAGAACTCCCGCCGCGAGATCCGTGACAGCTGTCCGGACGGGCACTTCGGCATCTGTACCGCGCCGATGACCCCGGAAACCCTCGCCAACGAGCGCGCCACCGGGTCCCAGGCGAAGAACGGTACCTTGCCGACCCAGATCAGCGAGGACGCAACCATCGTCACGTATCACTATCACGCCAGCGATCGCGCCCAGGCCAAGATCGACTGCGAAAGTGCCGGCGGCAGCTGGTCGCAATAAAGGCGGTGCGCAATCTTTGCTGACGAAGTCCAAGCCCGACTGATTTGTTCAACCGCCCACGGGCGGGGATAATCCCGCGCTTCGTATCCGTGAGTGGCCGAACCATGACGTTGAGATTGCTGTGCCTTCCCCTGTTCGCCGCGCTGCTGCTGGCAGGCTGTGATCGTGTCGACCCTGACTCGCCGCTGGGCAAGCGCAAGGCGATCTATCAGGCGATGCTCGATACCAAGGAAGACCTCGGCGGCATGCTGCGCGGGCGCATCCCATTCGACGGCACGGCGTTTACCAGCGGCGCCGCCAAGCTCGACGAGCTGTCGCGCCAACCCTGGCAGCACTACCCGGAGGTCAAGGAAAAGCAGAGCGACGCGCGTGACGATGTCTGGCAGCGCCAGGAGCGCTTCCAGGAACTGGCCCGCGCGCTGGAGGCTGACACGGCTGCGCTGGTGGAGGTGACGACCGCGGGTCCGGTGACCGCTGAGCGTGTCGCCCCGGCCTTCCAGCGTGTCGAGGATGCCTGCGAGGCCTGCCACAAGGAGTTCCGCGCCTACTGAGGCGGCTCAGCGGCGCAGGGTTTCCAGTTTTTCCCGGGATTTGGCCAGCTGATCGCGGCGCAGCTCGATCAGCTGCGCATTGCCGGTGCCCAGTGCTTCACGGAGCAGGGTTTCGCGACGCTCCACCTGGCGGTTTACGTGCTCGTATTCCACCTGGCGCGGGTGCAGCGCGACCAGGCCCTGGCACTGCTTGGTCAGGGTCTGCAGCTCGGCATTGAGCTGGGTCTGCTGCAGCTTGTCGCCTTGCAGGCGTGCCTGCTGCAGCTGCTCGCGCAGCGCCTGGCGCTGTGCATGGCACTGAGGGTCTGCCTGCGGGGCGGCGGCAAGCAGCGGGCTGACGACAGCGCAGGCGGTCAGCAGGGCAATGGGCAGATGTCGCAAAGACATGCCACGCCTCCATAGTTGTTATCCAGCTTCTATCGACCGCAGGGTTCGGGCGAAAGTCCCTCAGGTGCCCGGAACCCCGACGGCGCGTAGTCGTTCGCGTAGCGCGGGCAGCTCCGCCGCGCGGAAGAACGCCTGCAGCTGTTTCGCCCGCGCCGGACCGACTCCCGCTTCGGCTTGCCACTGCGCCAGGTCGCGTGCGGCGAGCGCGTCCCAGTCCGCTGCGGGCGGCAGCTGCTTGGCCGGCAGGCCGAGCGCCTTCAGCCATTGCGCCAGCGGCCTCTGCCGGGCTCGGGCGAAGCTCGCGGCGAGCTTGTTGGCGCGCGCCTTGCCAATGCCGGGCACCTGCTCGAGTGCGGCGGCATCCAATTCCAGCCAGGCGAGCAGGTCGGGTAGCAGACCGGCCTCCAGCAATGCCTGCCAGCTGCCGGCGCCGACGCCCTCGAGCGCCAGGCCTTGCCTGCCGCCCAGCCAGACCAGGCGGGCGAGGAACTGCTGGTCGCAGCCGGGCGCTGGTCGCCAGCAGCTGTCGGGGTGATAGCGCCGCGGATCGGGCGCGGCGACCGGAGCCCGCTCCGTGTGACGCCAGACCACGCTGTCCAGCTGCGGAATGCTATGCCCGGCCAGCGCAACCGCGACCCGGTCACCGGGGCGCACGTCCAGCGCCTGCCAACGATCCAGCGAACCGAGGCTCAGTGTGCGCACGCGTCGATCATCCAGCTGGACCGGAGCGAGCTGCAGCAGCGGTGTGATCCGCCCGGTGCGGCCGATGCGAAATTCGACGTCGCGCACCTCGGTCAGCGCCTTGCGCAGCGGGTACTTCCAGGCTGCGGCCCAGTGGGGCTCGGCCTGCCAGCGCTCGGCCGGCGGACGTTGCTCCTGGCGCAGCACCACGCCATCGGTGGCGAACGGCAACTCTTGGCGATACCAGCGCTCGCGCCAGTGGCGGGCGTGTTCCAGTGTCTCCACGGGCTGGCTGAACGCCTGCGTATCGGGGAAGCCGAGTGCCGCCAGCTGCCCGAGTCGAGCGTTCATGCTGTCCGGGCCGTTCGGCCAGTCCCAGACGAACAGGCCGATCCGCGCGGCAGTGTCCCTGTCCAGGCCGTTGCTGGCCATGGCGCCGGCCACGCGCCCGCGAGCCCCCGCGCTGCCATGCGATGCCTGGACATGCCGGTCCAGTCGCCAGTAGAGCTCGCCCTGCAGGATGACCTCGTCGGGTACCGCCAGGCGCGCAGGGATCACTGCCAGTCTACGGGCATTGGCTGTCCAGTCCTGTCCGGTAAGGCCATCGCCACGGCTGATGGCCTGCTGCAGGGCGCCGTGACGATAGACCAGGGTGACCGCGACACCGTCGATCTTGGGCTGAATCCACAAGTCGCGGCGCCGCGCGATCCAGGTCGCAACCGCCTGCTCGTCGGCGAGCTTGACCAGGCCGGTTTGTCTGACCGGATGGCGCAGCGGACCGCCGGCATTCTGCAGCGGATCCGGTGCCGCGCTGGTGCCGACGAAGCAGCGCCGCCAGCCGTCCAGCTGCGCGCGGCTCTGGTCATAGATCTCGTCGTCCACCAGCGACTGACCGCGCCGGTGATAGGCATCGTCCCACTGGGCGAGCTGCGCCTGCAGCTGGTGGATCTCCTGGCGTGCCCGCGCGTCGTCCCAGTTCGGACAGGTGGCGAGGCAGGCAGGGGCGAACAGGCACAGCGATAGCGCGATCAGGCGTGGCATGGCGAGCATCCTTGCTCTGGTGACGGGGGCGCGGCCCGCCGACGCCGGCGGACCGATGCCGGATTGTCGCCTGCCAGGCGCGAGCTGACCGTGCGTCAGCGCATGTTGAACAGTTCCTGATGGAAATCCCGCGCCGGCAGGCCGCGTCGCTGCAGGTCACGGCTGAGGTCCTGACCGAAACCGGCAGGGCCGCAGAACCAGACGTCACTGTCCTGCCACTGCGGCGCCAGCTGGCGCAGGCGTTCGGGCGTCAGCCGCCCGCCTTCGCTGGCGACCAGCACATGCAGGCGCACCCGGGCGCGCTCGGCCAGCTCGCGGATGCGCTCGATGAAGCCCTGGTCGGGCGCGCTGGTGCAGTAGAAGAAGTCGACGTTGTCCCCGTTACCGCTGTCGGCTAGCGCCTGCAGGCGGCCGATGAACGGCGCGATACCGATGCCGCCGGCGACCCAGATCTGCCGCGGCTTGCGGCTGTGGAAATCGAAGCAGCCATAGGGACCTTCCACCTTCACCGGGTCGCCCACCTTGAGTGTCTGGGGCAGGGTGCGGGTGTAGTCGCCGAGGCCCTTGATGGAGAAGGCCAGCCGGCCGTCGTTGCACCAGGCCGAGGAGAGGCTGAAGGGGTGCGGCCCTTCCTTGTCGTCGAAGGTGACGAAGGCGAACTGCCCGGCCTTGTGTCCCGGCCAGGCGCCATCGAGCTTGATGTCGACACGCAGCACGCGGTTGTCGCGGTGATGGGTCAGGCTTTCGATGCGGCCTACCACCTGATGCTTGCGGCCGATGCGGCGCAGCAGCGAGATGCAGGCGGCCAGCGAGCCGGCGGCCATGAGCACAGCCAGCACCAGGCCCAGCGGCGACGTCCAGTAATCCGGCGGCGTCAGCACTACCGCGTGCACCACCAGCGCCAGGTAGACCAATGCCAGCCAGCGGTGGGTGCGGAAGAACCAGCGGTAGGGGAAGCGCTTGACCAGTGCCAGCACGATGAGGATGACCGCGGCATAGAAGGCCCATTCGCCGATGGTCTCCGCGATGCCGCGAAAGCGTTGCAGCAGGGCGAAGATGCCTTCGTGAACCTGGCCCTCGCCGGCGCGCCGAGCCGGTCGCTCCAGCCAGCCGAAACCCACCAGCCATTTCGGAATCTGGCCCCAGCCCCAGTGGAAGATGGCGATCACCAGGGCGCTGATGCCCAGCCACTTGTGCAGCCGATAGGTCTTGTCCAGGCCGTCGAAGAAGCGTTCGAAGCGCCGTGGCCGCGCCGCCAGTATCACCGCCACGCTCATCGCGGCGATGCCGAGCACACCGCTGTAGTGCACCATCACCTTGCGCAGCGGCCAGATCTGGTAATGCGCCATGACGAAGCTGTCGACCAGCAGCCAGAGCAGCGTCAGTCCGACGAACAGCGCGACGTAGGTGAGTTTTATCTGTCTCATCTTGGGCAAGCCTCCCAGCTGACATCCCTATTTCGAGCTTCCTTGAGCATCCCCCTGCTGCCATGCCACTGCCATGACCGTGGTCAGTAGCGAAGCGGTCGGCCGAAATCGGCGACACGGGAGGACGCGCTTTTTATCTACAATTCGCCCCTCAATTCCTCGAAGAGACGAGCCCGTGTACCCAGTGATCGCCATCGAGCAGCTCACCAAGACCTACGCGTCCGGACATCCCGCGCTCAAACGCATCGACCTGGAGATCCGCAAGGGCGAGATCTTCGCCCTGCTCGGACCCAACGGCGCCGGCAAGACCACGCTGATCAGCATCATCTGCGGCATCGTCAACCCCGGCGGCGGCCGCGTAGTGGTCGACGGCCACGACATCGTCCAGGACTACCGCGCCGCCCGCTCGAAGATCGGCCTGGTGCCGCAGGAGCTGTTCAACGAGGGATTCGAAAGCGTCTGGGCGACGGTGCGTTTTTCGCGCGGGCTGTTTGGCAAGGCGCCGGACGATTCGTTCCTCGAGAAACTGTTGCGCGATTTGTCCCTGTGGGACAAGCGCAACGCCCGGATCCTGGAGCTCTCCGGCGGCATGAAGCGCCGCGTGATGATCGCCAAGGCGCTGTCCCACGAGCCGGCGATCCTGTTCCTCGACGAGCCCACCGCCGGCGTCGACGTGGAGCTGCGCCGGGACATGTGGGAGATGGTGCGCGGCCTGCGCGAACGGGGCGTGACCATCATCCTCACCACCCACTACATCGAGGAGGCCGAGGAGATGGCCGACCGCATCGGGGTGATCAGCAAGGGCGAGATCATCCTGGTCGAGGACAAGCATGCGCTGATGCACAAGCTCGGCAAGAAGCAGTTGACCCTGCACCTGCAGCGCCCGTTGACGGCGATCCCGGAAGAGCTGGCCGGCTATCCGCTGGAGCTGACCGATGCCGGCAATCAACTGGTGTTCACCTTCGATGCCCAGCACGAGGACACCGGCATCGCCGAGCTGCTCAAGCGCCTGGCCGCCCACGGCATCGACTTCAAGGACCTGCAGTCGAGCCAGAGCTCGCTGGAGGAAATCTTCGTCAACCTCGTTCACGGGCGCTGAAGGAACAACTGCATGAATGTTTACGCGATCCGCGCGATCTACCTGTTCGAACTGGCGCGCACCTGGCGCACCCTGCTGCAGAGCATCGCCACCCCGGTGATCTCCACCTCGCTGTACTTCGTGGTGTTCGGCTCGGCCATCGGCTCGCGCATGGAGGCCATGCACGGCATCCCCTACGGCGCCTTCATCATTCCCGGCCTGATCATGCTGACGCTGCTTTCCGAGAGCATCTCCAACGCCTCGTTCGGCATCTACATGCCGCGCTTCTCGGGCACCATCTACGAGGTGCTGTCGGCGCCGGTGTCCTATGTCGAGATCGTCATCGGCTACGTTGGCGCAGCAGCGACCAAATCGCTGATTCTCGGCGTGATCATCCTGCTTACCGCGCGCCTGTTCGTCGATTATGAGATCCAGCATCCGCTGATGATGGCGCTGTTCCTGGTGCTGACGGCGGTTACTTTCAGCCTGTTCGGGTTCATCATCGGCATCTGGGCCGACGGCTGGGAGAAGCTGCAGATCGTCCCGGCGCTGATCGTCACGCCTTTGGCTTTTCTCGGCGGGAGCTTCTACTCCATCGAGATGCTGCCGCCGCTGTGGCAGAAAATCACGCTGTTCAACCCGGTGGTGTACCTGATCAGCGGCTTCCGCTGGAGCTTCTACGGCGTCTCGGACATCAGTGTCGGCATCAGCCTGGCGATGATCCTCGGCTTTCTCGCCGCCTGCCTGCTGGCGGTGTGGTGGATCTTCAAGACCGGCTATCGGTTGAAGAACTGAGCCGCACACGAAAACGCCCGCAGATGCGGGCGTTTTCAATTACAGCACTTCAAGCTTACTTGCCGAACATCTTGCCGAGGCCGAGCACGGCATCCTTGGCCTGGGTCACGGCCTGGACCTTCTCGTCGATCGCCGCGCCCTGTTCGGTGGCGTTGGCATTGGCCGCCAGTTCTTCGCCGTTCAGTTGTGCACAGCCACCCTCCACCTGAGCGATGGCGTTGCTGAGCTTCTCGTTGCCGAGCATCTGGCCGAGCAGCTTGCCGGTTTCCAGGTTGCCTNNGCCTGCACATCGCTGGTAGCCGCCTGCAGCGAGGCGCTCGAGAGGGCGAGCAGGGCGCAGCCGAAGAGGTGGGAAATACGCATGGATAAGCTCCTTGTAATGTCGATCACGACAGGTGATCGATCGAGTCCGTTCGAAAAGGGCGGCGATGATAGCGTTTTGCTTCTGGTCCGCAAAGTCGCTGGCATGCAGGTTTCGTGACCTGGTGCGGATTGCGTGCCGCTGAATGCATCCGGTCCTGAAAGCAGAAAACCCCGCACGGCTCAGGCCGGCGGGGTTTTCCGTTGACCGGAGGCTGCTTACAGCCCGGCGGCGG
>JABAHQ010008258.1_pt1 | contig 15544 bp, 10 predicted proteins | sample 7062091 | NCBI WGS metagenome assembly JABAHQ01 (sample SAMN14534359, study PRJNA622989) | marine sediment metagenome | biome: marine biome [ENVO:00000428]; feature: marine pelagic biome [ENVO:01000023]; material: deep marine sediment [ENVO:00002113] | place: India: Gulf of Kutch | collected...
ATCGGGCTGGCTTTGCTCCTCCTGGGAGTAGGCTTACTACGACTGCCAACGCAATCTTTAGTCATTAGTTTCAGCGCCCTCTTCCTGATTATCATCGGTATGGCCTTGCTTACGCCTCTTCTGACCAAATTTCTCATGCGTTTATTCGGCCCTTTAGTAGACCGGCCCTTTGGCCTCATTGGCCTTATGGCCCCGCGTGATATTATCCGGGCGCTCAGTCGCACCTCGGTAACGATTGCTGCCCTGATGATTTCAGTGGCTGTCATCATCGGCGTTAGTGTCATGATTGCTTCATTCAGAAACACCGTCATCGACTGGCTGGATACCATTCTGGTGGCCGACATCTTTGTGAGTCCAACAGGGTTGAGGCGCCACATCGATCCCGCCTTTATCGACCAGATTCGTCAGGAATCAGATATTACCCAGGTTGAACTGGCTCGCACGGCCACTGTCTTTGCCCCCGATTATGGCCCGGTTCAGATTAACGCTTATTCCAATGCCTCCACCATTGGGCAACGTAATTTTCTCTGGTCAAACGGAAATTCTGACCAGACCCGTGCTGCGCTCGAGGCCGGCCATATTTTTGTCTCAGAAGTTTTCGCCCGACAGTATAGTCTCCCCTTAAATCGGCCCTCAGATATTACCTTAATTACGCAAGATGGCCCTCACCCCTTTCGAGTTTCCGGAATCTTTTACGACTATTCCCCACAGGGCTTTATTTTGATGGGCTTGCAAACTTATCGCCGCTTTTGGGCAGATGAAACAGTCTCGAATGTAGCCCTCTATCTGGAGCCTCAACTCGATGCAGATCAGATTGCTGAAAGGTTACAAATGCAATTTTCAGGCCAATATCAGCTCAACATCGTCTCCAATCGGGGTCTCAAACAAAGTGCCATCGTTGTTTTCGACCGAACCTTTACCATCACCGCTGCACTTCGCCTGCTGACCACAATCGTCGCCTTTATCGGTGTTTTGAGCGCTCTCATGTCACTACAATTAGAAAAAACTAAAGAACTAGGCACGTTGCGCGCCAACGGGATGACAATTCGCCAGCTTTGGGGTTTGACCTTTCTAGAAACGGGACTCATGGGGGTCGCCGCCGGACTGATCGCTATACCAACAGGGCTCATTTTGGCGACTGTCTTGATTTATGTCATCAATCTGCGTTCATTTGGCTGGTCCCTGCAATTACAATTGACCCCCCAAATTTTTGTCCTGGCACTCCTGGTGGCCCTGATCGCGGCCCTGCTGGCTGGCATTTATCCATCAAGCCGGCTGGGCAAAATGGAAATCGCTGACGCCTTACGAGAAGAGTAGAAAAGTAATTCTGTAGACCCATTTACCTCAGCGCCAAATTCCGATATAATAAGATATGGAGGAAAACAGGAAAAACCTCAATGCCACTTGAAGGCTCACTGCGAATATGTTAAAATGAATCATATTCAGTATAGTCTATCAATCTTATGATTTTAAGCATGCCCCAAACGACGTTTGACTGGAATTTGACCAGTGAAATAAACAAAATTGCTAGCGCATCACACCCTTGGCTGAAAAAACTGGAAAAAATTGCTGAGGCTATTTTATTAGCTTGTGATAGTGATGCAGTTTGGCTTCTAACCCTGCCCCCCTTACGCACTGCAGCGGCTGGAATTTTGCGAACTCCCCTGAAAGATGATCCTCAAGCTGTCGTTGTCCTTTCTGACACCTCTCCACCTATCTCTAGAGAGTGGTCCACCAGCCAAAGCACATTGGCCCGAGCCTTACAAATCGGTCATCCTCAATTTGGCAATCATTTGCTCAACTATGAAGAAGGTATTGATCATGATTTAGGCGATGCCTTCTTCGAGTTTTTTGAGCTTGACATTCAAGCAATCGTGCCCATCGCCATCAGTGATCCTCCAAACGGGGTCATTATTCTGGGAAACCGCGAGGGAAAGTCCCTCTCTCATGACAATCCACAAGCGTTTTTCAACTACTTGGGCCAACATCTGGCTTTAACCCTCCAAAACGCCAACCTGGTTGACACCGCCCAACATCAAGCCAAACAGTTGGCGATTTTGAATCGCATTGCCTGCACCATCACCTCTAGCCTGGATATGAATGAAGTGCTTCAGCTTACCATGCAAGGCATTGACGAAATATTGGATGTTGAAGCTGGCTCTTTGCTTTTGTTGGATGAAAAAACGAACGAGTTGTACTTCAAGACGGTCCTTCGCGGTGCAACCAATATTGCCGTTAATCATCGTTTACAACCAAGTGAAGGGATAGCCGGTTGGGTTTATCAAAACCGGCAGCCTGCCTTGGTCAATGATGTTACCAAAGACCCACGCTTTTTATCACGCATTGATGAAGCAACTGGCTTTGTAACTCGATCGGTTCTCTGCACGCCTTTGATTGTCAACGGACTTCCGATTGGCGCTTTGGAAGTCCTTAATAAACAGCAGGGGAATTTTACCCCTGCTGATCTGGAATTATTAACTTCTATGACAGCTTCACTGGCCATCGCCCTGCAAAATTCTATTCTCTTTCAGCAGGTGCAAACGCAAGTGAAATATATGGAACAACTCAATAAGCTGACGATTAGCATTAATGCCAGTGTCAGCTTCTCCGAAACAATCCAAGCGATTGTTGTCGAACTGAATAAAATTTTTTCTTTTGAAAATATCGTGCTGGGACTGTTGGACGAAAACAAAACTACCATTCAGCAATCTGTCCTGGATAACAAAGGAGAGGTCGTTTATTATATGCCGCCCATTTTATTGGGCGACTCTTATTTTCGCCATGTCCTGGCAGCAAACACCGGCAGCCAAAAATTTGACCTGAATCAGCCTTTAAGTGTTACTGAGCAAGAGATATTCCTTCAAAATGGCATCAAATCAGTTGCAGCGGTTTTACTTAAAGCGGAAAATAGTGAGTTTGGCCTTCTTTCTCTAACCAGCGAAACAGACAACGCCTTCACCAAGGAGCATCTCACCCAACTGGCGCGGCTTGCACCGACGTTGAGTAATGCTATGGAAAAGACACGGCTAATGGATGCTATGGAACAACGTGCTGCAGAACTTGAAGAGCTTAACGTATTGAGTGAAAGGCTGCTAACGAACACTGAGCCTGAGTTTATCCTCGATACAGCTTTGAAATATATTCCACACCTTTTACCTGCTGCCGTTCATGGGCTGATACTTCTTGACGGCGATGCGACGATCACGGGCCTCAGACTACCCGAAAATGCTTCTGAAGCCCTGGTGGATTATATCTGCCAGGATATGGTAGAACCTTTAAAAAACAGCCTCCACGACGAGCGAGAGATTACAATCACCCAACTCCTCCGCAGTACTTATGAAAATCCACCCGTTCCTCCAGATTGGCAACCTCAATCAAAATTAGCTTGGCCTATCTTAACTTTGCGGGGGTCACTAGGTATTGTTTATCTGGCTTATTTGGAAAAATCGGCTATTACGGCTGATCGTATACGTTTATTTTCGTTGGTCGTTTCCCGAATTTCGGGCACTATCGAAAACTCACGCCTGTTCATTGAAGTCGAACAGGAACGAGCCAGGCTGGCTGCCATTTTGAGCAGCACCGCCGATGGCATTTTGGTTGTAGATCAGTCGGGCCGGGTCATTCTGGATAACCCAGCGGCTAACCAAATTTTGGAACATCCCTCCAGCCAGCGCGGCCAACGGCTGATTCAAATAACAGATAATTATGAATTATTAGACCTCTTCAGCCGCGCCGAAAAATCTGGCAGTGCTGCCGGTGAATTTACGACCTTGGAAGAGAAGACTTATTACACCAGCATCTCGCCAGTTACAATCAAGGCCAATATTGGCAAATCTGGTATAATCGGCTGGGTTGCAGTTATGCAAGATGTGACTCACTTTAAAGAATTGAACAATGCCAAAGATAATTTTGTTAACGCTGTCTCGCACGATCTCAGATCACCTTTGTCGGGCATTGCTCTGGCCAGTCAACTTATTCACATGACCGGCAGTTTGACGGATCGTCAGCAAGAATTTTTGAAAACCATCCAGGATCACATCGAGGCTATGACCAAGCTAATTGATGGACTTCTTGACGTCGGGAAAATTGAGGCCGACATTGATATGCAGATGGAACCACGGCAGGTAGCGCCCATCGTCAAGACGGTCGTCGACAGGTTAAAGTCTCAAGCAGAACAACAAGAACTAGATCTGATCCTAAATTTGAACGACCATACATCGTTTGTAAATTGCAACTACCTTCGTTTGGAGCAGGTTTTTAGCAATCTTATAGGTAATGCCATCAAATATACTTCAAGCAAGGGAACTGTAACCGTAAATTTATCTCGCCAGGATGATTATATACTTTTCCAGGTCACCGATACTGGGGTTGGTATTCCGCAGGCAGACCAGCCCCATATTTTTGAAAAATTTTACCGCGTCAGGGGGGAGCATATGACCGGTATTAAAGGATCAGGATTGGGCTTAGCCATTACTAAGTCAATTGTGGAAAAACATAAGGGGACTATCTGGGTCGATAGTAAATTTAAGGGGGGGGGTAGTACCTTCTCAGTTTTGCTGCCGATTGTTATTGACCAACCCTTTTGACTGACCTGAGGTGTAAGAAACCCAGTTTTTAAGGAGCATACAAGGAGAGGAGGGAAGTACCCTACATGCCGAACGTAGCCACACGTGGGCATGCTGGCTCCTTATTGCCCAAAATGTGTATGTGGGTTTTGCGGCCACTGAATAAAAACCCCGCTCAAATTGAGCGGGGTTTTGTGACTGTCAATCGCAATATATGTCATTCTGAGGGGCGAAGCAGCCATTTTTCGGGCTGCAAGCGAGATCCTTCACCTCCGCTCCCCCGGCTCAGAATGACAACCAGCGTACTACTCTAACCGCTTCTTGAATTCTTCCGTTAGGGCGGGCACGTACTTGAAGAGATCACCGACAATACCGTAACTGGCCACTTTGAAGATCGGTGCGTCAGGGTCTTTATTGATGGCCACAATTACCTTAGAGGTCTTCATCCCGGCCAGGTGTTGAATAGCCCCTGAAATGCCACAGGCGATGTATAAATCAGGCTGGACCGTTCGGCCGGTTTGGCCAACTTGATGGGCGTAAGGAATCCAACCGGCATCAACTGCGGCCCGGCTGGCCCCCATAGCTCCTCCCAGAGCATCTGCCAATGCTTTAATAGGGTTAAACCCTTCCGGTCCTGCGACACCTCGACCCCCGGAGACAACAATTGAGGCATCGTTCAGGGTGACGGTTCCAGCGGCTGCCTGAACGCCAACGACCTTGGTGGGGATCTGATCTTCGCTTAAAGCGGCTGCCGCTTGGGCGATGGAACCACTGCGACTTGTGTCCGCCTCCTGGGCAGGGTAAGCCCGACGGCGCAAGGTAGCCATTTGCGGTCTGGCCGGGCCGAAGGTCACTTTGGCCACCAAATTACCGACCAGGGCCGGACGAGTGGCGGCCAAATCACCGTCGATAATCTCCAGGTCGGTGCAGTCAGCGGCCAGACCAACGCCCAACTTCGCCGCCACATACGGGGTTAACTCGCGCCCTTTGAAACTAGCTCCTATTAAGAAAACAGCCGGTTGATGCTCTTGGGCCAATTTTACCAGACTGGCTCCATAAGCATCCAGGCGAAAATCTTTCAGAGTTTGATCCTTGACCACAATCGCCTCATCCGCACCATGTTGGATGGCGGCCTCGGCCAACTCATCCCCATCATTGCCTAAAACTATAGCAACGACGCTGCCCCCTAGATCGGCAGCCAGTTTATGGGCCATAGCTACAGTTTCCCACGAAATAGGGTCGGCTGTTCCGTTGGTATGATCAACCCAGGTCCAAATATTATTTGCCATATTTACACCCCCTAAATTACTTTCTCGGCCATAAGTCTATCGGCCAGGATCTTGGCAACCTCTACCGGCTCACCTTCAATTAGCTCCAGCTTGGCTTCTTTCACCGGCGGCAGTGATACTTCCGGCCACTGTACCTGTGACCCAGCAGAGCCTACCTCATCGGCAGATAATCCCAAGTCTGCCAACCCCCATTCTGGAATTTGGGCTTTGGCCGCCCGGCGAATACCCATAAAACTGGGATAACGTGGCTCTTTGATTTCTTTCAGAACCGAAATTACAGCCGGTAACGAACTGGTCACCGTTTCCCGACCGCTCTCCAACGCCCGGACGACAGTAATCGTTTTGGCGCTAAAATCAATCTCCTTAATTTCAACTACATAACCCAGGTGCGGGATATCCAGCAAAGCGGCCACCTGGACAGCAGTCTGGGCCGTATCGCCATCAATGGCCGACTTACCGGCGACAATAATATCATGTTCATCGATTTTATTAATTGCCGCCGCCAGGATACGGGCTGTAGCCAGGCTATCACTATTTTCAAATGCGGGATCTGTCAGCAAAACGGCGTCGCCGGCCCCCATGGCCAGGCCAGTTTTGACGGCCTCTGTCGACTCTGGCTTGCCCATGGTCAAAATAGTACAATCGCCGTTATGATCTTCTTTCAAAGTAATCCCAATTTCCAGCGCATATTCATCCCACGGATTCACAATCCGCGGCCCGCCTTCCGCCATCAGCTTTAAGCCATCCATACTGGCCGAAAGTTGAGCCGTGTCAGGCGTTTGCTTCATTAAAACAATGGCTCTCAAGATGCCCTCCTAGAAAGTTAGTAAAGAAATACTCATTTGCTAATTTAATATACTAGTGTTCTGACAATGTTCTGTTCATTAACCTTCGCTCATATCTCGGCTTGCCAATATTCTGGGTCGTAAGGGGGCAGTTCGCAACGCAGTGGTCTGTCCTCCCGAAAGCCCAAGGCGTATTGGCCTTGCATTAACTCATGAATTTGCGTGGTCCCTTCGTAGATGACAGCGCTTTTGGTATTTCTCAGATGGCGCTCCACATTGTACTCATTCGAGTAGCCGTAGGCGCCATGAATTTGAATCGCATCGGCGGCCGACTGGAAAGCGGCTTCGGTACAATACCACTTGGCCATAGATGTTTCGCGGGTGTTACGAATTCCCTGATTTTTGAGCCAGCCAACCTTGTCCACCAGTAACTGCCCTAGCATCTGGCGCTGGCCCATTTTAGCAATCATCTGCTGCACCAGTTGATGCTGGGCAATTGGCTTACCAAAAGTCTGGCGCTGTTGGGCATAAGCCACAGATTCCTCTAAACAGGCGCGGATAATTCCGACCGCACCGGCGGCAACTGTATAACGCGCGTTGTCAAGACAACTCATGGCAATTTTGAAGCCTTCGCCTTCTTCGCCCAGCAAATTTTCCTCCGGCACTTCGGCATTATCCAGGCGAATCCAGCCCGTGTTGCTGGCCCAGACCCCCATTTTACCTTCGATGGTCCCCGTCTGTAGGCCCGGGAAATCGCGCTCAACAATAAAGGCTGAAATACCTCGATGGCCCTTTTCCGGATCGGTTTTGGCAAAAACAAGGAGATGGTCGGCCACATCGGCCAGGGTGATCCACATCTTCTCGCCGGTCAGAAGATATTTAGGCCCATCCTTTCTGGCCCGGCTGCTCAAAGCGGCCACATCGGAACCGGCCCCTGGTTCGGTGAGGCCAAAACAGGCCAGCTTCTTACCTTGGGCCTGCGGAACGAGATACTTTTGTTTTTGTTCCTCGGTTCCCCACTGGAAAAGAGGCAGCGAGTTCAAGCCAATGTGGACAGCAATCGTCTCTCGCACCGAGGAGTCGGCCCATTCAAGGGCTTCGGAGACAATCCCTAATGAGATATAATCAGACCCCGCCCCACCATAACGAACAGGAATACAAACCCCCAATAGGCCTAATTCAGCCATCTGCGGGACCAGTTCTTTTGGAAATTCATGGCGTGGTTCACATTCTTTTATCACGGGCAAAACTTCGTTAGCAGCAAAGTCTCGCACCATCTTCTGTAACATTACATGTTCTTCACTCAGGGTGAAATCCATATTTGACACTCCTTTGTGGTTATAAACGCCTAATTACGTCTTCAATTGGGTGACGAAATGGCGATTGGTGACCTCGGATACGTGGTCTGTATTTTAATCTTCACGCCCGACGAATTTATGATCTGTCTGGAAGGCAATTTTAGCCTGGGTGCTTGCCGGCATCCATTATACCACGCCCAAAATGGGCTTAAAAATTGATATTTTCATTATATATCCTCCCAAGGATATGCTATAATGAGTGACATGAAATATCATTCCAAAATGATATTACTATATGGGGTTATTGTCTCTATCATTCTGTCAGGGAGCTGCACCTTTCGTATTAAGCGACCACTCCATGAAGTGGATATTACCTCCTATCTAAGCGAAGCAAGCGAACTGGCTTCTGCGAGACGCTATTCAGCAGCAATTAATACCTTGGAACAAGCAGCCACTTTAGCGACGACGGATGTTCGTCCCTTGGTCGAAATGGGGCAAATCTACCTTAAGCAGAGACGCTGGTCACTGGCGCGTGAGGTCTTCAATCAAGCACTGGCACAGGAAACAAACAACCGGGCTGCAATATTGGGCCTGGCGGAAGCGCTATTAGGCGAAGGTCAGGCGATTGAGGCAACTAACATCTGGCGCCAAGCGGTTGCCCTGGATGAGTCGCAGGCCGACGGCTGGATGGGGTTGGGCCGTGCTTACCTAGCTCGACAAAATTATACGGCGGCACAAGAGGCTTTCACAACTGCCCTCGCTCTTGCCCCCGACCCTGAGGCACAGTGGTACCTGGCTACCCTGACAATCCCTATCGATTTCGTCGCAGGCCGGGCTCAACTTAACCAGATGAAAGCCCTGACCCACCAACGCGACTATCTCTTGACTGCGCTGGATCCCTTCAATGCGCAATCTTCTCAAGCCGAAATTGCGAAAATCGCCGGGATCGCCTTTATCCAATTAGAAGCTTGGCCCCTGGCTCACCACGCTTTGAGCGTGGCAACGGCCCAAAATCCATCCGACCCACAAGCCTGGGCCTTTCTGGGCCACACCCAGGGTACATTGGGCTTGCCAGCTATGGCGGCTTTCAATCAGGCCAGAGAAATCGACCCAGAATTGGCCCTGGTCCCTTATTTCGAAGGGATCTATCTCCGTAAACGTGGCTATCATGATTTGGCTGTGGATCGGTTTCTGAAGGCGTTGGAACTTGATCCGAATAATCTGGGGGTGGCCTTAGAAACGGCGCAAACCCTGGCCGAAAAAGGGGATTACCTATCCGCCGAAGCCTGGTATCAAAGTCTGGTTGAATTAGAACCGGAGTCAGCAGTTTATCAGGAGTTTTTGACTGCTTTTTATGTTGAAAGAAGCTATCGTGTGGCGGAGGTCGGGCTTAAAGAGGCTGAGCGATTAGTTGTCCTGGCCCCCACCAGTGCTCGCGCCTACGACCTGCTGGGCTGGGCCCGCTTCCAAACGGGCGATCTGCCTAGCGCAGAGGTAGCCTTACGTCAGGCCCTCGAACTTGATCCTGCCAGCATCGCGCCACGCTATCACTTAGCTCGTTTGCTCAAAGTGCTGCGTCGAGATGTCGAGGCCCAGGAGGAGTTCACCCGAGTGATCGACTGGGATCACTCAGGGGTCTACCGAGAACGAATTTTAGGAGCAAACTAATTTTCTAATGAAGCCAATCACTGTCTCAACAGGACATCCCCTACCCTTGGGGACAACAATTTATGATCATTGTGTCCGCTTTGCGATCTTCAGTCGCCATGCGACACGTGTCTGGCTGATGCTCTTTGATCATCCTGAAGACGATACCCCAACTTACGAATTTGCCCTGGACCCAAAGCTCAACCGCACCGGCGATATCTGGCACCTTGATGTGACCGGAATAGGCGAAGGCCAACTTTACCTCTATCGCATGGACGGTCCTTTCCAGCCAGAATTTGGCCACCGTTTCACCCCCTATAAAGGGCTAATTGATCCTTACGCCCGTGCTTTAAGCCAGCCTTTTAATTCATCTCAGCTCAACGCTGACGGCCATGATCGCAACCCGCGCCGACGAGACCTTACCCGGTCTACGCGTACAAATTTTGGCGAGTTGCCTAAATGTGTTGTCATCTCAGATGACTTTGACTGGCAGGGAGACAAACCACTCAATCGCCCTTTACGCCAGACCATCATTTACGAAGCTCATGTGCGCGGCACGACCATCCATCCCTCTTCGGGCGTCTCAGCCCCTGGGACTTATCGGGGTCTCATCGAGCTGATTCCCTATTTTCAAGATTTGGGTATCACCGCCATCGAGCTGCTCCCCACCTATGCCTCTGACCGGGGCACAGTTTTCACCAACCCACTAACCGGCGTTCCCCTAACAGATTATTGGGGTTATAACCCCATTAGCTTTTTCGCCGTCGAAAGTTATTACGGTGGGCAAGACCCGGCCACGCGACCAGGTCACCAGGTTCGAGAATTCAAAGAAATGGTCCGTGAACTGCACAAGGCAGGTATTGAGGTTATTTTAGATGTTGTCTATAACCATACCGCAGAGGGAAATCACCAAGGTATGACTATCTCTTTTAAGGGGATCGATAATCAGATTTATTACCTCTTAGAGGATAATAAACGTTACTATAAAAACTATTCTGGCACCGGCAATACCTTCAACTGCAATCACCCTGTTGTACGTGACCTGATTTTAGACTCGTTGCGCTATTGGGTGACCGAGTGTCACGTTGATGGCTTTCGCTTTGACCTGGCCTCGATCTTGGGCCGAGATCGGCAGGGGCGTTTGTTAGAAAATCCCCCTGTTGTGGAGCGCATTGCCGAAGACCCCATCTTACGTAACGCCAAAATTATCGCTGAAGCCTGGGACGCCGCCGGGGCTTATCAAGTCGGCTCGTTTCCAGGGGGACGTTGGGCTGAGTGGAACGGTCGTTATCGGGATGATGTACGTCATTTTTGGCGGGGTGACCCCGGTCTAGTTGGTGCCCTGGCGACACGCTTTACTGGTAGCTCAGATCTTTACCTACGCGATGGGCGTGCGCCCTTCCATAGTATCAACTTCATCACATCTCACGACGGCTTTACGATGAACGATCTGGTTAGTTATAATCAAAAGCATAACCAAGCCAACGGTGAAAATAATCAAGATGGCTATAACTACAATATAAGCGACAATCTAGGATGTGAAGGTCCCACCACGAACGCCGTCATCGAAGATTTACGTAATCGGCGCATCAAAAGCTTCCTGGCAACCCTGATGCTGTCGCAAGGGGTGCCAATGCTCCTGGCAGGCGATGAGTTTCGGCGCACTCAAGGCGGGAATAATAATGCCTATGCCCAGGACAATGAAATTTCATGGCTTGATTGGTCTTTCAAAGAAAAACATGCCGAAATTTATCGCTTCACCCGTGAGGTAATTGCTCTTCGTAAGCGACATCCAATTTTCTATCGCCCTCATTTTTTCACGGGTAAAAATGGCCATACAATTGACATCCAATGGTTCTCCCATCTCGGCGGCGAACCGGATTGGGGTCCAAAGAGCCAAACATTAATGTGTCTCATTGACGGCTACCACGAACTCATTGGCGAGAATCGATCGGATAATGATGCCTTGATTATGTTCAACAACAGCCAACTCACCCTCTTATTCAAGCTCCCTCCGGCACTACGAGGTAAAATCTGGAAGCTGGTCATTGATACGGCTATGCCCTCCCCCTTCGATATTCGGCCAGCCGGGAAAGAAATGCCTTTGCAAAGCCAGTCAGCCTATCAGGTGCAGGAGCAATCAATGGTGGTGTTGTTATCGTTTGAGAAATAAGAGATAATACACTCTACGTGAGATAATTTTAAAGGAGTTACCCCATGCCAGAAGCACAGGTCATTCGTATTGATCCCCCTCTCCCCTGTAACGCGATGATCGAAGATACTAGCTGCGGTCAGCCCGCCCGGGCGGCCTGGGCTGATCCAATCGCCTCAGGTGAGCATGCTGGTCAGTGGCTGCTCATCCCCATTTGTGAAGATTGCGCCCAGACGGATACCGCTCTCTATGCCAGTGAACGGGTGGCTGAGTTTTATGCTTTAACGGACTTCGAGGCCGAATGGCCGGAAGATGAGGGGATATAGGCAAAAGAAAATATATCCCGCCCTACCAGCAAGTTAGTAACCGGCCTGATGCAAAAGCACTTCCCTGCATAACGAAAAAGCCACCCTAACATAAGCTAGGATGGCTTTTTACCACTCCTCCTCCTGCGGGCCCCACTGTTGCTGATGGGGATTATTACCCCCAATCTAGCCATAGCAGGCGAAACATCCAGGCGGGAGCGACGGGACTTGAACCCGCGATCTTCGGCTTGACAGGCCGATATGTTAACCAACTACACCACGCCCCCAAAGTGGCCCCAACTATAGCATATTTGAGGCTTAGAGGCAAATTCGGCGCATAAACTGGGGGCTTGGGCTGTCGTCCTCAAGACAAACTCAATAAGATTACTCATTTCCTATTTCAAAAATGTCTGCCACCTTGCAACTGAATCCAGGTAACACATCACCCCCGGTTAATTCTTCATCAGCCATGAGAACTGTAACATCTGTCAATGAACGATGAACAACAACAGACTTGGTACGTGGATAAACTAACCAAACTAGTCTAACACCAGCTTGTAGATATTGGTTTAATTTAGCCTGAACATCCACCGCATATTCGTTGGGCGAGATAACCTCCACCACCAGGTCTGGGGCCATTTCCCCATAACCCTCCAAATCTTTAGGAAGTCTTTCTTTGGTAATAAAAGCTACATCTGGGGCACGAACCTTATCGGGGTCAGTTTGCAATTTAAAACCTGCTTCAGAAACAGCCACAACACCTGCCCTGTGCTCCTTAGTATATAGCTTCAAATAATGAGCGATATTTCCGGCAATAATCCCTTGTAATAAACCCGCTGGCGACATTGTAATCAACTTCCCCTCGTCAAGCTCATGTTTCAGCCCATCATCAGGCATATGCCATAGGTCTTCGGCGGTTAACAGCTTCCGGGTATTCATCGCGTCTCTCTCCTATAACGTCCGATCACTATTATCGTCGTCTATTATAACATAAATTGCCCAAACGAGCGGATTTTGGAAAGATGTTTATCCTAATCCGCCCTTACTTTCATCATTGCCTGGAGTTGAGCCCAGTCAATCTGTGGCGTGCCCAACGATTGGGCCTTGTTAAATTTAGAGCCGCCGGGGTTTTCGCCGACCAGCAGATAGCTGGTGTTTTTGGTGACACTGCCGGTCACTTTGCCGCCAGCCTCTTCGATGATCGCTGTGGCCTCGTTACGGGAAAGATCGGGCAGGGTGCCGGTGATGACAAATGTCATACCGGCCAACGGTTGCTCACCAGCAGTCTCAGCTTCTGACACTTCAGTGGCCAATGGCACCCCAGCTTGCCTGAGTTTTTCTAAGATAGCCTGATGGGCCGGTCGCCTGAACCACTCAACCACCGACTCGGCGATGCGCGGGCCAATTCCTTCAACTGTCTCCAATTCTTCAGCTGTGGCCGCTGAGAGGGCCTCCAAAGACGGAAAATGCTTTGTCAGCAACTCGGCCACCATACTTCCCACGTAACGGATGCCAAGGGCCGTCAATACTCGGCTGAAGGGCTGGTTTTTACTGGCCTCGATCCCATTCAGCAGATTGTCAACCCGTTTCTCCTTGAAACCTTCCAGAGCCAGCAGTTTATCCCGGTCAAGAAAATAAAGATCGCCTATATCTTTGACAAAACCAAGCTTAACCAGGAGTTCAGCAACCTTGATGCCCAGGCCTTCGATGTCCATGGCTCCACGTGAAGCGAAGTATTCGACCTGGCGAACCAATTGGGCCGGGCAGGCGGCATTGATGCAAAAAGCAGCCACTTCTTCCTCTGGGAAGCTCAAAGGTTCACCGCACACGGGACACTGCGTAGGGGGTTGGTAAGGCTTGGAGTTGGGGGGACGCTTTTCCAAGATAGGCCTGATCACTTGGGGAATCACATCGCCGGCCCGTTTGACGACCACTGTATCACCGACACGCAAATCTTTGCGGGCGATGTCTTCAAAATTGTGGAGAGTCGCCTCACGGACGGTGACGCCGCCGATATTGACCGCCTCCAAAACAGCGTAAGGGGTAATCTGTCCGGTACGACCGACGTTGGTTTCTATAGCTCGCAGGACAGTCGTCCGTTCCTGGGCCGGGAATTTATAGGCTATGGCCCAGCGGGGAGCGTTGCCTACAAAGCCGAGATGCGTCTGCAAAGCAAAATCATTGATCTTGACTACAGCGCCGTCAGCTTCGTAAGGAAGCGCCTCACGTCGAGCCATCCAATCGTGAATGTAGTCCAAAACTTCGGTCAGAGTTCCAGCCAGGTGGAGATCTGGATTGACAGGGAAGCCGAGGGCACGCAGCGTTTCCAGGGCCTGCCACTGAGTGTTGATCGTTATCCCCTCTACATAGCCAATTTGATAGGCAAAAAAGGCCAAAGGACGCTTAGCCGTGAGGCGACTGTCCAATTGGCGCACCGCCCCAGCAGCAGTATTGCGTGGGTTGGCATAGGGAGGCTTGCCGGCGGCAACTTGCTGGCGATTTAGTTCCTCAAAGTCAGCCAGGGGGATGTAGACTTCCCCCCGCACCTCAATCTGTTCCGGGGGAACCGGGGTGCTTCCATCGGTTTCAACCGGGATACGCAGCGGTATGCGGCGAATGGTGCGCAGGTTGGCGGTCACATTTTCGCCCACCTGGCCGTTGCCCCGGGTGGCCCCCCGCACCAACAGGCCATTTTCGTAGGTCAACGCCACCGCCAGCCCATCAATTTTCGGCTCGACGACAAATTTCAGATCGGTCACCGTCGTTCCGGTGGGCAGGAGGCGCTCGATGCGCTTAAGCCAGGCCCACATATCGTCATCGTCGAAGGCATTCCCCAGACTGGTCATGGGGATCGGGTGAATTACTTTTTCAAACTCGCCAAGCGGTTCGGCGCCTACGCGCTGGGTCGGCGAGTCAGGCGTGATGAGGTCGGGATGGGCTTCTTCTAAGGCTTGTAACTGCTGAAAGAGTCGGTCGTATTCATAATCGCTGATGAGAGGGTCATCCAGAGTATGGTAGCGGTAGAGATGGTAGTTGATTTCTTCTCTTAATTTAACAATCTCAATTTGGACATCGCTCGACACAGCAACCTCCCAGAGTAATCAGTAGGGTAAATCGAATCTTACCATAAAGCAGGAGAAAAGGTAAAACGCGAAAAGGAGGTTTCGTGCCAAGAAATGAGGATTATCTCAAGAATGGCTCTTAACTTCGATGAATAACCACCTCCGTTGCCCCATCAATGGAGGCAATAGTCTGGGAGATCACGGCTTCCACATCCACGTTTGTTTCTTTAACCCTCATGCGCTGGTTGCAACACTGGGGCCAGCCATTCAATAAACAGTGGGCAAAGACAACCATTTGCGTTTTGCCGCAAATCTCACATTGACATTTGGTATCCATATCCGCTCCCCTTGATGTTAAGATGCTGTATTCACTTAAAGGATAACCGAAATTACAGTAAAATACTTTTCGCTGTGCTGAAGTTATGCTGAATCTTCTCTGAA
>JABAHQ010005625.1_pt2 | contig 15543 bp, 13 predicted proteins | sample 7062091 | NCBI WGS metagenome assembly JABAHQ01 (sample SAMN14534359, study PRJNA622989) | marine sediment metagenome | biome: marine biome [ENVO:00000428]; feature: marine pelagic biome [ENVO:01000023]; material: deep marine sediment [ENVO:00002113] | place: India: Gulf of Kutch | collected...
CGCCGTAACTTCCCGGTTTGGACCCGAAGATGCGGTACGTCGCCCGTCGCTCCGCCTCTGCGTCGGCGCTGCCTTCCTCTTTGTACCGGGCGGTATCGGCCAGCGTGTGCTTACGGACGAAATTCCGCTCCGGCGGTTCGTCCAGCCCTGCTACCAGTTGCACTGCTTCGTCCAAGAGTCCGATGAGATGGGGAAATGCATCGCGGAAGAAGCCCGAGATCCGCATTACCACGTCGATACGGGGCCGACCTAGCTCCTCGAGAGGGATCGGCTCCACGCCAGTCAGATGGCGGTTCTCTCGGTGCCAGCGGGGGCGTACCCCTAGCAGGGCCAAGCATTGGGCCAAGTCGTCACCATAGGTGCGCATGGCGCTGGTCCCCCAGATGCTGAGGCCTACCGACTCCGGATATCCCCCCTCTTCCGCCCCATAACGTTCGAGCAGCTCCTCTGCCAGGGCCTGCCCCACGCGCCAGGCGGCCTGGCTGGGCACACCGCGCGGATCGACCGCATAGAAGTTGCGTCCCGTAGGCAGAATATGGGCCATGCCCCGCGTTGGCGAGCCGCTCGGCCCCGCCGGCACATAACCCCCGGCCAACCCGTTCAGAACCTGGGCCACTTCTTCCCGTCGGGAGAGACGCAGACGCGGCACTAAGGTGTCGCAGATAAAGGCCAGGGCGCGGGAAACGGTCCCATCGATATGAGCTAGGGACGGAATAGGCGCCTCGTCCAATTCGGACGGAAGCTGAAACGATCTGGCCCCCAACCACTCGACCAGCTCGCGACAAACATTGTCAACAAACTCGATGGCATCGGCGTGACTGTAGATCGGTCCAGCACCCGGCAATCGAGGCACCTCCTCGAAGCGGGCGCCCGGCTGGTCCAGCAGATGTGGCAAATTCAGGCCGAGGGTGGCGGCCACCGATTCCCTCAACGAAGGGACATCTAGGTTCGGGAGCCGCGTGAGGGCCACCAGCAAGTCGGTGAGCGAATCTCCCGCCAGCTCTTCCCCAATGATGTGGAGACCGTCCCGGATCTGGGCCCCGGTCAGCTCGCACAGATAACCGTCTAGATCTTCCATCAGANNCGCTTCATCACCTCCCAGATCTGCCCCTGCAACAGGGGCAACTTCGTGGGATCCAGCGCTTCCAGCCGATAATATTCGTCAACCAGTTGTTGTAATTCGTCCAGGTCGCCGTAGGCGTCGGCCCGGGTCATGGCGGGAATCAGATGATCCACGATCACGGCATGGGTCCGGCGCTTGGTCTGCATCCCCTCGCCTGGATCATTGATAATGAACGGGTAGACAAGCGGCAAATCACCCTGAAGCCGGTCAGGATAACAGCTCTCGGAGAGCCCAATCCCCTTGCCGGGCAACCACTCGACCGTTCCGTGCTTGCCCATATGTAAAATGGCATCGGCGCCCCAACCGCCCCGGTCACGCGGTTCACGAAGCCAATGGTAGAAAGCGGTGTAATGGTGGGTGGGTGGCAGGTCGGGTTGATGATAGATGGCGTTGGGATCCATCCTGTAGCCACGGGGGGGTTGCAAAGCAACGAAGATGTTGCCCAGTATCAGCCCGGCGAACTTGAGGTCCCCCTCATGACAGTATGCCTCACCTGGCGGTTCGCCCCACCGGGCCACCATCTCCCGCCGGTTGTCCGCCGGTAACGCCGCGAACCAGCGGCTATAAAGCTCGGCCGGCACGCTCCCCACTGCCTTCGCAATCTGGGACTCCGTCAAGAATTCGACATCGTAGTTGCAACGATCGATGAGGGTATGGATAAGGGTGTCGCCATCGGCTGGCAGCCCCTCAACGCAATACCCAGCCTCCTGCATGGCTCGCATCAGATGGATCAGGCTGGCTGGGGTATCAAGACCAACTGCATTGCCTACGCGGGAGGCGCGACCAGGTTGGTTGGTGAGGACTACGGCGACCCTCTTCTCGGCGTTGTCCTTACGTTGCAGATCCGCGAGGCGACGCGCCAGCCCTGCCAACCGCCGCACCCGGTCGGGCACCACTCGATACTCCAGAACTGGGGACTGGGGTGAGCAACAGACGCAATCGGCGGCATGGGCGGGTTCCTTGAAGGAGAAAGGCACGGTGATGACCCGGCCGTCAAACTCCGGCAGGGCCACATTCATCGCTGTATCGAGCGGTGACAGACCTCGGGCAGACAGCCTCCACTGCTCGCGCTCCATGCTGCTGGCGATCGCTTGCAACACCGGCACGCCCAGCTCCTGGAGAGACTCGACATTCCAGCCAGCATGCGTTGGACCGTCCATGTTGACTTTGCCCTGGGCAAAAGACATGGTGCAGAGCAGCACGTCGGGAAGCCGCTCTCCTTCCTGGGTGTACAAGAGGTCGAAAACGGCGGGGCGTCCATCATTCTGCTCTTTCAACGAGTAGGTGAAGACGGGTAGGACGTTGAAGTCCTCCTGCGTCAGCGCCCGGGTCAGGTGGTCGATAAAGGCGGTGTTGCCGCTCAGCCAATGCGCACGGTAGAAAAGCACAGCAGCCGTGGGCCGGGCAGGATCATGGCGTTCTTGCAGCCATGCCTCGAGTGAGCTGGCACCCTCGCCCTCATAGATGCCATTCCGCGGCTGCTCGACTGGTAGCTCGTACCCGAAGCCGCCGATAAGTAGATTGTCAGCCAGGTAGCGGAAGAGATTTTCGAAATTGGCCAACCCACCGTAGACGAGATAGCGGTGGACATCGTGGATCACGGGTACCGGTACGTTGGAAGCGGCGGTTAGCTCGGCGTCAAGATCGGCTGTGCCGGGAACGCAGATCAACTCCTTGCCACCCTCGCGGCAGATATTCACCAGCTCCTCAAAACCCTCGCGGAATCCGGCACGCCCGCCGTAGATGCGGGCGACGACCACGGCAGCGGCAGCGACGTGCTGCTGCAGCTGGCGCCGGCCGGCCAGGTCGTTGAACTGCCCCAGGTTGTGGGCGTCAACCGGGGGGAACTCCGGCGGCAGCCGGTTACGGGTCTTGCTCACCGCAAGCAGATCGGTATCGGCATGGCTGAGGAAGAGAATGGAAGGGTCGTCCAGCAGCACCGGATCCGGCTCGGCCGCGGTTACAGCGGCCATGGCGTGGGCGTCAAGATCACTCCAGGCGAAGTAGTCGAAGGTCCGCTCTCGGAGCAGTGACGGTAGCGGGACCGCAACCGAATCCTCGCTGGCGAGCATTGCCTCGATGTAATCAAAAATCTCGCGGACAAGCCGCTGATCATCGATGCCTTGGAAGCCGACAAAACGCCCATCGAAGAAGAGTGTGGCGACGTTTGCCAGTGGGCAGGGGCCAAGACATCCACCTTGGCTCAAGTGAACTTTGTTGCGCAGCTTGCGACGCTCCCACTCATTGTGATACAGGTCGGTGGGAACCGGGGAAAAGCCGCGTTCCACGTGCCCGCAGCAGCACCCGGTTGCACAGACGAAAAGTTGCCCCCGCTTGCGTGGCACGTTGATGAATCGCCCATCGGGACGAAGGACTCTGTTCGCTTTCCGTTTCTCTCTCATCGGCCGCGAAGAATCATCATTATCGACAGATCTGAAAAGTTCATTTGGCACTCGGCGATTGCAGCCAGATTGCAACTATGTATGCGTTCTTCTTCTAGCGTAAGGCGCTCGTAAACGCACACTGGTCGACATCCGGAAGCGCCGGCTTCCAAGAGAAAACGACCGATGGCGGATGGCATGAAATCGAAGGGACGGGGCAGAACAATCAAATCGCGGTGCCCTTCCATCGCAGCATCCAACAGTTCCCTCTTGTCTTCTTCGATATCGGCTCTTTTATGGAAGCTGATAAAGAGGCTCCGCTCCAGCGTCAGCCCGCTGCGCGCCATTGCAATCTGGATCGAACTGATGCCGGGCACCCGCCGGACCTCACCACAAGCAGCCTCAGCCCGGGCCAACAGCTCGCCGGCCGAGACGTTAAGGTCGCCGTAGAGGCAAAGAACGCCCTTGCATCCGGCGCCCAACTTTTCGGCCAATCGGGCCAAGCCGGCCTCCTGATTCCGATAATCCAGCACCAATCGCTCACCCTCGATAAATGAAGCCACGACTTCCAGGGCCGTTTTGAAGCCGGCGACGACATCGGCCGCCGCGATCTGTTCCGTCGCAGCCAGCGTCAGAAAGGCAGGGTCGCCGGGCCCGACCCCCACGGCGACCAGGGTTGATGCCGTTCCGGTCATGAGACGATTTGGGAAATGGGGCTTGGGAACTTCTTCGAGCTCCTCGCCTTCATTCCTAAAACTCAATACCCGGTTGGGCCCGAATCCCCTGATCTCGAAGCGGGTGCTTGATAGCCCGCATCTCCGTGACCAAGTCGGCAAACCGAACGAGTTCGGCGGGCGCGTATCGGCCGGTAATGACAAGATGCAACATATGCGGTTTGTTCTCCCTCAACCAGGCCACGACCTCCTCCACGTCCAGCCAGCCATAATGCAAGGGATAGGTGAACTCATCCAAAATCAGGATGTCGTACTCGCCACTGGTGATGTGCGATTTCGCCTGCCGCCAGCCGGCCGTGGCGCGGGCGACGGTCTCGTCCATGTTGGCGCTGGTCCAGCTCCAGCCGTCTCCGGTGGCGATCATCTCAACGCCCATCCGCTCCGCAGCGCGGATTTCGCCAAAACGGGCGTTTTCGTTCTTGAGAAACTGCATCATGGCGACGCGCATCCTGCGCCCCCAACCACGGGTCATGAGACCGATGGCGGCGGTTGTCTTCCCTTTGCCTTTGCCAGTATTGACGATGACCAATCCCTTCTTGATGCTTTTCCGTCGGGCAGCTCGCCGCCGGGCTTCGGCTTCAACCATTTGGGCCTCCTCGGACCTTCCTTCTTGCTTCCGGTCGGCATCAGGTGCCGGAGCATTCGGGACGGCTTCACCGGCATAGGTGCCGGCATCCCCCCGGACGTCCGGAGCGTAGGCGGGCTCCTCGCCATCCGGGTAGAGCCGGTGGAAGATGTACTCCTCAACTGGGCGGCCTTCGATGATGTGTTCCTGCACAATCCGGTCCATCACTTCCCGCGTGACGTGGTGGTACCAGATGCCGTCGGGGTAGACAGCGACAATAGGTCCGCCCTGACAGACACCGAGGCAATCGACGGTACTGCACTTCACCCGTTCCGGGTTCCGCAACTTACGCCGGATGCCCAACCGTCCGCCCATGCCGGTGTTGAGCGCCTCACCGGCGGACGTTGGCGCGCAGTCGCCATGGACACAGATCAAAATGTGATGTCCATACCGGCGGGTTCGGGGTGCTGCCCTTCTTTCACTCATTCTGTTTTCTCCCTTATCGGTTGAGCACTCAGCGCCCACCGGCCATGGGGATCACGATAAAGACAACCCTCGACGCCAAAGACTGCCCGCAGATGTTCCCGTGTCAGCACCGTCCTCGGATCACCGCTCGCGTAGGAGCGCCCACGGTGCATCAGCACTAGACGGTGACAGTAGCGGGCGGCCAACGTCAGGTCGTGGATCGCCATCGCGGCTGCCAGCCGGTGCCCGTCCACCAACTCCCGAACTAGGTCAAGCAGTTGTAACTGGTGCTGGATGTCCAAGTTGGCCGTGGGCTCGTCCAGCAGCAGGATTTGCGGTTCCTGAACCAGAGCACGGGCGATGAGAACTAGCTGTCGCTCGCCACCGGACAATTCATCCACAGGTCGCTCTCGTAATGCGAGGAGGCTGGTGCGGCGGAGTACCCTTTCTATTACCCAGCGATCCACCTTTGACAGGGGCAGGAGCCAGCCTCGGTGGGGTGCCCGGCCCAGCGCCACCACCTCCTCCACCGTGAGGGGCCACGCCTGCGTCTCTGCCTGAGGCACCAGGCCCAGGGCCCGGGCGCGGGCCTGCGATGAGAGCGTGGGCAGCTCCTTGCCGTCCAACAATGCTACGCCGGCCCGTGGCGGCAAGAGGCCGCCCAATGCCCGCAACGCCGTCGTCTTACCGGCGCCGTTGGGTCCCAGCAATCCCAGAAGTTCTCCTTCGGCCAGCTGGAGACTGAGCGCTTCCACCACCGGCCGGCTGTTATAGCCAGCACTCAGTCCTTCGGCTGCCAACCGGCTCATCGTTGACCCCCCTGGCGTCCCAGCAGGAACAGGAAGAAGGGCCCGCCCATCAGAGCGGTGAGTACACCCACCGGCAGCTCGATGGGCGCCATGGCGGTACGGGCGACATCGTCGGCGGCCAGCAGGAGTAGAGCGCCCACCAACATGGCAGCTGGCATCAGTCGCTGGTGCCCGGCGCCGAAGTAGTGACGCGCCAAATGAGGCGCGATGAGCCCGACAAAGCCGATGATGCCCCCGGCGGCGACAGCCGCGGCTGTAGCCAAGCTGGCCCCGGCGACGATGACAAAGCGCGCTCTGCGCAGATTGAGTCCCAGGGCCTGGGCGCTCTCCTCGCCGCCAGCTAGGGCGTCCAAGGGGCGAGCCATGAGCCATAGGGCGGCGACACCGGGCGGTGCCAGCAGAAGCGCCTGGCGCAGGTCGGGCCAGCTGCGGCCGGAAAATCCGCCCAGCAACCAGCCGAATACCTCCCGTAGGGCCTCGTCGTGCAGCAGCAGGAGCAACGAAACGAAAGACGAGAGCATCGTGCTGAGAGCCACGCCCGCCAGGAGCAACGCCGCCACTGAGCCGTAGCCGCTGGCTTCTGCCAGCGCATAGACGACAAAGACGGCAGCGAGGGCGCCGATAAAACCGGCCAGACCGATGGACATGTCGGCCGCCCCACCCCGCGCCAGAACGACGGAGAGGGTAGCGCCGAGCGCTGCCCCGCCGGATGCCCCAACGATGAAGGGGTCGGCCAGCGGATTGCGGAACAAGCCCTGGAAGCCGGCCCCGGCCGCACCCAGCACCGCGCCGCAGAGGGCTACCAGCAGAACGCGGGCGAGCCGAAAGTCCCAGACGATCGCCGCATGGGCGCTCTTGGCTGCTTGCCCTACCAAGACCGCTACCACCTCGGCCGGTGATAGGGGCACCGCGCCGACGCCGAGGCTAAAGATCAGCCCGACAAGCAGGAGCAGGCACAGAAAAAGATACGCAGGAAGTTTTTTAACGCCGCTCCAATCTAGCGTTCGTTGCATCGCTCAGACCGTTTCCAATCTAATAGGACTACTCGCCGAACCGTTCTGGGTAGAGGTAAGCAGCCAGCTGTTCCAGCGCGTCCACCACCCGCGGGCCGGGCCGCGAGATGGGATCGCCATCCACAATGTAGATGGCGCCATCTTGAACGGCCGCGAGATTTTCCCAGCCGGGCCGGGCGGCAATGACATCAGGAGTCAGCTGATCGCCATGGCTGCTCGGGCCTACAATAGCCTGCGGATCCAGCGCCACAATCTGTTCGGCACTGACGGTCGGATAGGTGTCTTCCAGATCGCCAAAAATGTTCACGCCGCCCGCCAGCTCCAGCAGCTCACCGATGAAGGTACCGTTGCTGGTGGTCATAAGGGGTTCATGCCAGACTTCGTAAAAGACCGTTACCCGGTCTTCGGCCGCGATTGTGTCTACCCTCTCCGCGATCGCTGCCATGCGAGCCTGCATGTCGGCAATCACCGCTCCGGATGCGTCCGCCCTGCCTGTTATCTGACCCAGGGTCAGAATGCCGGCTTCGACGTCAGCCAGCGATTCGGGCGCTAGGACAAAGACGACGATACCGGCTCCTTCTAACGCTTCCACGAGTTCTATTTGCCCCCGGCTACCGGCCAGTACTAGATCCGGTTCCAAGGAGAGGATGGTCTCCACGCTTATAGAGGAAGCAGAGAAGCCGCCTACGGCGGGAAGCGATTCCACTTCTGGTGGGTGATTGTCGTGCTCGGTTCGGCCGACGACCTGGGGTCCGGCGCCGATGGCGAAGAGAATTTCGGTGACCGAGGGCGCCAAGGAAACGATGCGCTGCGGCCGGGCGTCGATGGTTATCTCCCGTCCCAGGGCATCCGTCTGGGTCTGAGGATAGGGGGAGAGTGGCCGTTTCGCGGTTGGCGGCTGTGTTGAGGCCACCGCCTCCTCTGTCGGCTCTGTAGATGGTTTAGCCGTCGCCCCTGCTATAGGAGGCGCGTCCGCTGGAGGGGCCGATTCTAGGGTTCGGCAGCCGCCCATGATCAGAACGATCAGAACCCCAAGGAGGAACAGGACGGTGCTCAGGCCCCGTTTGAGCTTGTTATCTTTTCGGTTTTCCTCGCCGTAACGATCTGGAAACAAAAAACCCCGTACCTTCAACACGTTACGGGGAAAAACAAGAGGTGTGCCCTCATATTCCTACCCCTTTCCTCGAAGGACAATAGTGAATACAACCGGGGCGGGCGACCTGACTTTCCGCCTAAGCGGATTACAGTTGCGGGACAGCGCCGGACTTGCACCGGCTTCGCCTTTATGCTTTCCCGTCCGAGGGATTAAGCACCCAGGTTGCTATGGAGTATGCAGTTGTTAATTTCTCTGCCGGACACTGGCGTCCGGATGATACGTAAACAGCACTGATTATATCGGGCTTGCGCAAGGTGTCAACTGTCCTTGTAGCCTGTGTCATTTGAAATTCAAAAGCGAACACCCATACTGTTTGCCTCATCTCAGGTCAGGAGGCGGCCATGCAATTGCTTCACAAGCCCTTATTGGATGATCCAGGTCGCTTTCTTCAGCTCTCCCATTCCCGAAGGCTCTAAACCCAGTTGTGGTCGGGTAGGGAGCTGGCGCGGTAGTGTTACGCGACAGTAGGCCCGACGCTCATCCCCGCAGTTTCCCGCGCGCGCCCATCTCCGAGAGCCACGATATTTCGGCTCCGTCTCCAGCTCCCTACCCGACCACGATCAGGTTGCAGCTCCTAGCAATACAGAACATAAATTGGAGAAGCGAGACAGCCGTTACCTCTTGTTTCTATGTCGGGCCCGCTTGAAGTCGGAGGTTCAGCTAACTGCCGGCGTCCACACCAGTGGCAGATGGATGCGGTGTTTTGAATAGGGTCACTGCAGGCCTGGCACTGCTTCATACCGCCTCCTGATCACAATACATTGGCATATCATAGATGGTCTGTAACTTGCTCGCCCAGCGTTGGCGAGCCTAGCAGCCTGCCCTGCTCCCTCCACCCCTCATGACCAACCTGCCTTGAATTGCGAGTCGAGTTAACAGCAGCCGCTGCCGCAGGAGGGCCGGTGTCACGCTCCTAAGGAGACACACGACGCGGTTGCAGACGAGAGAGGCCAGCACTATAAACGTCGGCCCGGGAGAGAAACGGCACCAATTCCGACGGGCTGCTTGTCTAAAGCGAGTACGAGGGGAGCCACCTACAGCCACCTTGCCTATTAACCATTCAATCCGTTAGCTGTGGCAAGCCAATCACCGCCGGCCCCAGCGGGATTGGATCAACACCAAGGATGCTCGGTCCCGGCCCTCGACACGCACACGCAACAAGCACGCCGAGCCTGTCCTCGCAGGAATCAAGAGCGCCCGTCCTTCACAAAGTGCGAAGGCCCTCCCCCGCCTCGATTCGCCTACCTCGCCTTCCTCTCAATCCCCAAATGCAAAGAGTAACCATACCCATGGCAAGTCACAATCTGCATCGACAGCCCGGCCGCGCCAATCTTCGATCGCAACCGGGCGATGTGCTTGCGCACCGCCCCACGGGTCCAGTCGGGGCCCAGCCCGAGCCTTCCGAGAGTCTCCGTCGATTTCGGCTCTTCCACCGGTGGCTGCAGAAGCACAGCCAATATCCTCCCCTGCTTCTTTGTCAATAGCACGTGCTTATTCCCCACCCACAACAGTCGCCCCTCCGACCCCAGAGAGGCTTCCGGCCTTTCTTCCCCTGTACCGCTCGCCGCCGCGGGAGCCGCCGAGCCGACTACCTTCCGGGGTCTTTCGTCTTCATGCACGACCGCTTCCCCTTCCCGATCCTATCTCCTCGCCCCCAACGACCAGTCGGCATCCATCGCGGTGCGGCGTTCCAGTCCGGACTATCTGACTGCGCCTTCCCAGCCACACACGCGAGCCGACGTCAGGCTTGCGCACAACACTCTTTCCTTTGCACTCGGATTTCCCCATAAGTGCTACTCATTGCCCGGGGTCGGCACAGCCGTCGGCTCATGGAACAGCAGCCGGTTGCAGGCCGCCCAGCCCTCGACCTGCCGTCCCTGGACCGTGTCTCCTTCGATGTAGCAGGATCGTCCGGTCTGGTTCACGCCATAAAGCTGGACTCGGGCCCCCTCCGGGAGATCGCCCAGCCACGTGCCGCCTACATCCAAGCTCGGGGTCGAATAAACCGGCAAGATGCGGATCGGCGCGCTGTCCTCATACGGCAGCATCGAGGCGGTCACCCACGCCTCCCTCGGGAACCACGAACCCCCAACGACCGTAGGTGTGAGCAGCGGGTCCGCCGTTCCCCCATTGATCCCATAGAGACGCGCGGCCTCATCACCCGAAATGGTCCTAACCGTTGAAGTGGGGCGCATGCCATTCCCCTCCGCCGGGGAGCCTCCTTGCTGTCCAAGGCTTGTACACGCGGAAAGCAGCACAAATATTAGAGCAAACAACAGAGCTCTCGGCGCACGCGCCACAATCACACGCCCCACATACTGCCCGGCCAGATCCATATATGCAGAATCCCTCCAGCCGCTGCGATGGCCGCCCAGGGCACCCGGATTGCTTCAGCGTCGGGCGAGCTCATATTGCGCAGCACATGCATCATCCGCTTCCCTGCCCCGCCGAGCCCACGCCTCTTGACGACAAGAACGATCGCCAGCAGAATTGTGCCGCCGAAGAGATAGCCCAGGATCCACCAGTCGGACCCCAGCGCGAGGAGCCCCAGCGCGAGCTGCGCGTCACCTCCCCCGAACCACCCAAGCCAGAAAATCGCAAGCGTATAAAGCACCCCCAGGGCCAGCGGGACGGAAGCGAGACCGCCCTCCCCCACCATCCAGATGCCCAACACGATGATCGGCACCCTCCAGAATCCACCTCGACTGCCCCATATCGCCGCCAGGTAGAACCCGGCGCCCAACCAGTCCTTCCCCAATACGAGGAAGCCGAGGCCTATACCCAACATGCCAAAGCCAACCGCGGTCGGCACCCGGCGCGTTTTCCAGTCGTGGCTCGCCGCGAACGCCAGCGCGCCGCTCGCCAACACAAGGAGTCCTCTCTCTACCAACGTCTCAGCTCCCTCGCACACCCCTTCATGCCAGGCGTTTCATCTCTCGCTGGGCCCGCGCTTGCCCTCACCGTCTCTCAGAGCCCTTGCGCCCCTCTCAACCTGCCAGGAATCCGCAGGCTCCACAGCTTGCCCCTCCCGGTCGAAGCTGTATGCCGCCCCGTAGTAGGGATGCCGAAACTCCAGCTCGCTCGGTCCTCGCCGGTTCTTTTCCACGGCCCACCGCACAATCGAGGTTCCATCTCGTCCCGCACGCTCCCTGTTGCCGATCCAGGCCACGTCGGGTTTGTACTGAACGGTCGCGTTGCCCCACAGGTTCTCAAGATGAATTCGCCCCTTGCGCAATCCCTCCGCGTCGGCGGCCGCCACAGCAATGACCGAGAGCACGGCGCCTTCGTTCGTGTATCGCAACGCCAGGCCTTTTAGTCCCGCCAAAACGCGCTCAATGCGTTCCTCCGGGTAAAGGCGCCGCTCGGTGGAGATCACCGGCACCTCCTGCAGATAGTCGACGATCAGCACAACTCGATTGTTTCTTGTCATTGCGAAGTCCACGTAGTGCTCCAGGGCGTCGATCGTCGTATAGACGCCGTGTCCCGTCACCATCCAGATGTCCTGCCCGGCCCGCGACACCCGCTGCCACGCGGCCATCCCGGCGGGCACCTGGCCAAGGACCCGGTCAAGGTATCTGGGCGGCTCTCCGGTCTGCCCAGTCAAACCTCCGTTTTCCCGCGCCCGAATCGTTGACAGATACGCCTCATTCAGTGCGTCAGCCGTAACCGATGTCGCCATCTCCCCGGCGAAACCTCTCTGACAGAGCAGTCGCTCCCACAGAGTCTCGACGCTGTGCTCGTAGTTGACAATCAGAGCCAGGGCACCGTCCTCGGCGATCGAGGTGGCCATCTGCAACACCATGGACGTCTTGCCGATGTTCTGCGGGCCCCCGAGCAGGTGGAGATCGCCAGCGTGAAGCCCGCCCCCTAATGCCCCGTCCAGGTCTATAAAGCCGGTTGGAATTGGCCGGAATGCATCAACGCCGCTGGTCGCCAGGCGCTCTTCAAGCGCGAGTGCCGCCTCCTCCACGTTGAGCGGCGCCATGCACCCGACCGGAAGGGCCGACTTGTGTTCTGGCTCAGGCATCGTCCGATAAAGCTCCGGCCAACTTATCGTTCCCCACCGCTGTCGGGGCCCTCCACGCGCTCAACCACTGCTGGATTGAGACGCCACTGTGTCGACGTCCCGCCCCGCTTGATCTCAATGGGGTCCACGCCAAGCGTTTTGGTGGTTCGGGACTTTAGCTGCCTCAACCGGTTTGAGAAGAGCGGCGCGGTGACCATGCTCTCTCTCGCCCACAGCTGAAGAATCACGGCCCCTCGATCGAGAAACGCCCAGTCATCATTGGTCCGGGCCGCCGCCAGGACGAGAAGGAGCTGCTGCTGCAGATCCGTGAGGAAGATCTCCTCCTGGTCGTCCTCCTTCAAATACGCGCCGCGATCCAGATCGACGATCCCGTCCCCAATCCGCAGGCTGGCGCCGTTGCTGGGCGCCAACTCCACTCCCTGATCAATTCGCAGCTTCGCTCGAGCGATCAGCGAGATCAAGGCTTTGGGCGCGTATGGTTTGCGCAAAAACGTGTCAGCCCCCTGCCCCAGGAGCTCATGCTCCGGGTGTCGGTTGTAATAGCCGGACAGGACAATCACGTATACGTCGTTGCCCCACAAACGACGAATGGTCGGAATCTCCTCCCCGGAATAACCGTCCTCGAGATGGAGGTCCAGGACAAGCCACATGGCGCCCGTCTTCCGGAGCAGCGGGATCACGTCGGCCCTCAACCTCGTCACCCAGACCTCAAATCCCCCCAACCCCTCCAGGATGCGGCGCAGCTCATGAGCGACTTCGGCGTCGTCTTCGGCCAGCACCATCCGTCCGATGTCTCGTACGTCAACCATCGTTCGCCTCCCCTTTCCCGTCCGGAGCCGCCAAGGGCAACACAATTTCGAAGCGCCCCCCGGAAGACCCCCGGTTGCTGTGACAGCGCAGGTCCCCCCCATATGCCCGGGTTATCGTCCTGGCGACGCTGAGTCCGATCCCCATCCCTTGTTTGACGGGAGCCCCTTTCGGGTCGGTCGACCGGGTCGAGGTAACATAGGGATCAAAGATGCTCTCGACGCGTTCGGGGTCCACCCCAGGGCCGTCATCGTCCACATACACGCGAGCAAAGAGATTGTCATGGCTCGTTCGAATATCGATGACGCCCTCCTCCGGCGAGAAGGAGCCCGCGTTGTAGAGCACGTTGCGGATGACCGACCTCAGGTGGTCGTCCCCGACCACCTCCACCTTCCCGTCAAGCTTCAAGCGAAACACGCAGTCCGGCCACGCCGGTCGGACTTCCTCCACAACCTGCTGCAGGATTGGATTCAGGCGCCGATGATCTCGCGCGATGCTCAGAAAATCGTCCTGGATGACCGGCACGTCCCGAAGCAGGTCGACCCAGTACCCAGATCGGGTCAGGCCGCTTCGCACACGTCGGACCATGTCTCGCCGACCACCTTCCGGCGAGCCGCCCTGGCCGTCCAACAACACCAGCGTCGGGTGCAGTTCCGCCGACAATTCATGAACCAGCGCCCTGACGAGCAGCAGCGTGTCTTGGGGTCCATCCCCTCCTAATCCGGTTTTGCGGTGGATGACCTCCGCCAGCAGGCTACCCATCCGCTGAACGACCATGTCCAGCGCTGCGTCCATCGCTCCCGGAATGAGCCGCTGGGTTCCTTCCGCCCGGGAGGGGAGCGCCACCACCACACCGACGCCGATATCTTTGGCCCGGGACTGACACATCCAGCACAGCAGACTGTTCATCTCGCCCTCAGCATCATGCAGGGCGACCACCACACCATGCCGACCCGCCTCTCCTTCGAGGAGATCGCGCAAGAAGCTCTCGGCCCAGCCAACGTCCCAGTCGCCACTCAGCGAATCCGAAAGCACACGCAGGTGCTGCTGGCGGGCGATCTCCCCCCGCACGAGAATCCCGGGCGCCCGTACAAGCAGCACCCACCCTCCGTTGTCGACAAAAAAGCCGGAGACGTGATCGCCGAGCCCCTTGAGGTTCTCCCCGTTGAGCGGATAATTGATCCCGGCCAGTACCTTCTCCAGCCGCGAAAACCATTGGATCACGTGCAGCGCAAAAGCCTCGCGGCGAGCCGCTTGAAAGACAACCATCGAAATGAGCCCGGCGCCCACGCTGGCCGTCCACAGCACCGCCTTGACCTCGCCTGGCAGCCCCTTGTTCCACCACGTTGCCCAGAGTGCGCCGGCCACAAACACCGTGCACACCGCGAGAGCCGCGGCCCCCGCATGCTGTGGCGACAGCCGTCCGGCACCAAGCGATACCAGCCGCTTCCAGCGCCGCACGACCTCTCTTAGGATGTTTCGGTTTCCGCTGCCTCCAACAACCACAGAACCCCCTCCGGCGTCAGGTCGGGCGACTCCGCCATCCACTCCATCACCCCCCGCATGGTCGGCAGCAGAGCGCCTTTGCCTCCTGACTCACCCATAATTTGTTGCAGCTCTTGTTTGCGCCGCTGGTTGGCCTCGATCTGCCCCAGCATCGGAGGATTCAGCGACTCCATCACCCCTGTTTCCGAGAAGCACAAGGGGCGATAGCCGCAGTCCCCACACGCGTTCCACCCACACACCATCCGCGGGATGTAGGCACCGCCGCGCACGCCCGCCAAGACGGAGCGCGCGATGGATTCGAGAATGTCACCGCCCTCCCCCGCCTCGGGCCGGATGTTCTGCGTCCTTCCCGTCCGCATGTGTCGGACCGTCACCCAGTCCAGCTGCGCTTCATCCGCGTCCAGCTTGAGCTGCGCCGGTCGCGCTTGCGAAAGCGCCAGCACGCGCAGATCCCGCGCGATGCTCGCCGGCGAGGGCACCTCCGCCCCGTACAGATGGATCTCGTAGCCCAACCGCCGAGCCCTGCGTGGGCCATCCGCGCCCGCGGGCGGTCGCCCGCGCGCGGGTTTTTCTCCAAGGTCCACGACCAACGGCGCTTCACAAACCAGTCTCACCGAGAGGAGCTCCACCGTCAGCGGCACGCCCACCCCCATCACCTGGTCGGGCCGGGGCAGATCATCGAGCTTCTCCACGATGTCCATCGACAGTGCAAATGAGTCCGCCAATCCCACCGGCGGCGCGAACCCGCCAGAGACCGACGGCTCGAGCCGCGGGATGCCTGCCTCCTCACCCGCACGATCGATTTTGTCCGCGAGATCGAGCAGCCCCCGTGATTTCGCCAGTTTGCGCCACGCCCGCGTCCACATCGGCCGTCGATACAGGGATCCGTCCGGCCGACGAATATCACCGCCCGCCTTAAACCTGACCAGGATCTCGCGCCTCTCCCGCTGGTAGCGC
>JABAHQ010005987.1_pt1 | contig 15518 bp, 17 predicted proteins | sample 7062091 | NCBI WGS metagenome assembly JABAHQ01 (sample SAMN14534359, study PRJNA622989) | marine sediment metagenome | biome: marine biome [ENVO:00000428]; feature: marine pelagic biome [ENVO:01000023]; material: deep marine sediment [ENVO:00002113] | place: India: Gulf of Kutch | collected...
CTCCGTGCGCGCGCTCAGGTCCTGGTTGCCGGTGGCGATCTCTTGCGAGGCCGTGTTGATGTTGTCGGTGGCACTGCGCAACTGGCGCATCATGTCCAGGAAGCGCTGGCGCATGGCCTCGACCTCGACAACGAGCGTGCCGAGTTCGTCGCGCCGCGTGGTCTGGAACGCCTGCGTCAGGTCGCCCTGGGCCACGGTGGTGACTGCCTTGGTGAGCTCACCCAGGGGCGCGCTCACGTTGCGGCGGATCAGCACGAACAGGCCGGCGCCGAGCAGCACGGTCGTGAAGATCAGCAGGCCCCAGAACATATACATCATGCGCCAGTGCGAGGCCATGGCTTCGTCGTCCGACACCTCGGCGATCACCCACCAGCCACTGGCCTGCGTGTCGCGCTTGACGGCCCAGGGACTGGTGATCTGCGGATTGAGCAGGGCGACGGAATCGCGCACGAACACGTCCTGGCCCGCGCGCATCTCGTCCATCATCGCGCCGGCCTGGGGGTTGACCTCCAGCACCTTCTTGCCCGCCAGCGCGGGCGGCGAAATGAACAGCGCGTTGGCATTGCTGTCGCGCGGGTCGATGATCGCCGTGCCGCCCGACTGGAAGTAGGTCGCGTCGGTGACGAGCTTGTCCAGCGAGGCCTGGAAGTCGCGGATGTCGAAGCCGATGAACAGGATGCCGACCACCTGGCCAGCGGCGTCCTTCACGGGCTCGTAGTGCGTCATGTACGCATTGCCGAAGAGCACGGCACGGCCGGTGTACGGCTTGCCCTGCAGCATCAGCGGATAGGCGGCGTGGTTGCGCGCCAGGGTGGTGCCCACGGCGCGCTCGCCGTTTTCTTTCTTGAGCGAGGTGCTGATGCGCTCGAAGTCATCGCCCTTGCGCATGAAGATGGTGGCCACGCCGCCGTTGGCGAGGTGGAAGGAGTCGGCCTCGCTGTTGTCGCCATTGAGCAGCATGCCCCAGCTCTTGAGCATGTTGTTGGCCACGTCGAGCTCGAAGTGCTCGGCGAACTTCTTGCGGAACGGCTGGTAGGCGCGCTCGGTCATCATGCGCGCCGTCGCGTCGAAGGCGTCCACCGAATCCGCCAGAGCAGCGGCCTTGTCACCGGCGGCGGTGGCCAGGCGCGTGCGCGAATTGCCTTCGACCACGAAGGCCATGCTGATGCTGATGACGGCCAGCGTGCCGGCCAGCAGCGCGACGGCTTGCAGGGACAGTCGGCGGGCCACGGAGGCGCCGCTCTTCTTGTCCGTTGAGTGATTCGATCGGAACATGGTCAGGTGTCTCCTTCCACGAGCGGCGGCGGCAGGCGCGGCCTTTTATTGCAGCGCTTGCGCGCTTTCGATCAGGCCCATGTCGGCGCTCGACATGAGTGCCTCGATGTCCATGAGGATCAGCATGCGTTCGCCCACGCTGGCGATGCCGGTGATGAAGCTGGTGTCGACCGAGGCGCTCATCTCGGGCGCCGGCTTGATGAGGTCGCCGGCCAGTTCCAGCACGTCGGACACCGAGTCGACCACGGCGCCCACCACGCGGCCGCGCACGTTGAGCACGATGACCACGGTGAAGCCGTTGTATTCGACCTTCTCGCAGCCCAGCTTGATGCGCAGGTCCACGACCGGCACGATCACGCCGCGCAAATTGACCACGCCCTTGATGAAGCTGGGCGCGTTGGCGATGCGCGTGGGTTCTTCGTAGGAACGGATCTCCTGCACGCGCAGGATGTCGATGCCGTATTCCTCGGCGCCCAGGCGAAAGGTCAGGAATTCCGCGCTGGCAGCGGCTTGCGCGGCGGCGCGCGCGCCGTCCTGGCGGGCGATGTGGGTGGCTTCGTTGCGCATGTCCATGGCTGTCTGTCCTCTTGCAGGAAAGGAAATGGGAATGGGGGTGAGGGGACTATCGGCCAGGGCCGCGCGGTCTGAAGTCGGAAAAAGGACGACAAACCCCGGCCTATCAGGCACCGACGTGCCGCGCCGGGCATTCTTTGAGTACCAAAGCATTCGCCGCTTCACCCCAGGCGCGCCCGGGGTGCGGGGCCTCTGCTAACTTCCGGCCATGTCCACCCACCTCGACCCCAGCCCCGCCATCGACAGCGACCACCCGTCGGTCCGTGCGTTTGCGCACGAACACGCGCGGGGCGATTCGGTGCGCGAACGCGCGGTCTCGCTCTACCTGGCCGTGCGCGACCAGATCCGCTACGACCCCTACCGCATCGACCTTTCACCCGCCGGCATGCGCGCCAGCACCACGCTGCAACAAGGCCATGGCTGGTGCGTGCCCAAGGCCGTGCTGATGGCGGCCGTGGCGCGCGCCGCCGGCATCCCGGCGCGCCTGGGCTTCGCCGACGTGAAGAACCACATGAGCACGGAAAAGCTGCGCCGCACCATGGGCAGCGACGTCTTCGTCTGGCACGGCTACACCGAACTCTGGATCGACGGCGCCTGGCGCAAGGCCACACCGGCCTTCAACCTCTCGCTGTGCGAGAAGTTCGGTCTCCTGCCGCTGGCGTTCGACGGCGTGCACGACTCGCTGTACCACCCCTACGACCGGGCCGGCCAGCGCCACATGGAGTACGTGAACGAGCGCGGCAGCTTTGACGACCTGCCGCTGGAGCGCATCACCGCCGACTTCGCGGTGATCTACCCGGGCTTCGGCCAGGCCGCGGCCGAGGGCGACTTCGCCGCGGACGCGGCGCGCGAGAACGCCACGCCTTGAACCGGCGTGGGCGGGCGCGTTCAACTCACTTGGAGAAGCGGAACACCGCCGTGCTGGCCATCAGGTTGGGCAATACGCGCACCTCGCGGCCTTCGTGCAGGCCGAAGCCGTCTTCCACGGTGAGGCCGTTGCGCCGTGCCAGCACCTCGAAGTCGGCGTAGGTGCCCACGCGGATGTTGGGCGTGTCGTACCACTGGAAGGGCAGCCGCTTGGTCACCGGCATGCGGCCCTGCAGCACGGCCAGCCGGTTGGGCCAGTGAGCGAAGTTGGGGAAGGCCACCACGCCGATGCGGCCCACGCGCGCGGTCTCGCGCAGCATGGTCTCGGCGTTGCGCAGGTGTTGCAGGGTGTCGATCTGCAGGACCACGTCGAAGGCGTTGTCGCCGAACATGGTCAGGCCCTCTTCGAGGTTGAGCTGCAGCACGTTGACGCCGCGCTGCAGGCAGGCCTGCACCTCGGCGTCGTCGATCTCGACGCCGTAGCCCGTGCAGCCACGCGTGGCCTGCAGGTGGGCCAGCATGGCGCCGTCGCCGCAGCCCAGGTCGAGCACGCGCGAGCCAGGGGGAACGAGTCGGGCAATGGAGTCGAGCAGGTCGCGTTCGCTCATGGTGAAACCTTCGCGCGGCGCGCTGCGGTGCGAGCGCCTTCGGGCGGCCGGGTGGCGCTCATCGCACGGCCCCCACGGTGTGTTGGAAGAAGCTGCGCACGGCCGCGTGGTAGCGCGCATCGTCGAGCAGGAAGGCGTCGTGCCCGTGCGGCGCATCGATCTCGCAGTAGCTCACCTCGCGGCGGTTGTCGAGCAGGGCCTTGACGATCTCGCGGCTGCGGGCGGGGGAGAAGCGCCAGTCGGTGCTGAAGCTCACGATCAGGAAGCGGGCCTGCGCGCGCGCCAGCGCCGCGGCCAGGCGCCCGCCGTGTTCCCGCGCCGGGTCGAAGTAGTCCAGCGCTCGGGTAATGAGCAGGTAGGTGTTGGCGTCGAAGTATTCGCTGAACTTGTCGCCCTGGTACCGCAGGTAGCTCTCGATCTGGAACTCGACGTCCTGCGTGGTGTACTTGTACCCCCACGCTCCGCCGCTGCGCGGGTCGCTGCCCCCCGAGGGGGCTGACCCGCCTTGGGGCGGCCCGGCGGCGGGTCGGACGCCGCCAGGAACCGCTTCTTCAAGTTCAGGCGCGCGCAGCGCGCGTCCGAACTTCTCGTTCATCACGTCGTCGCTGAGGTAGGTGATGTGGCCGATCATGCGGGCGATGCGCAGGCCGCGGCGCGGCAGGGTGCCCTGGCGCAGGTAATGGCCGCCGTGGAAGTCGGGGTCGGTGACGATGGCGCGGCGCGCCACCTCGTTGAAGGCGATGTTCTCGGCCGTGAGGTTGGGCGCGCTGGCCACCACCACCGCGTGGCGCACGCGCTCGGGGTACTGCAGCGTCCAGGCCAGCGCCTGCATGCCGCCCAGGCTGCCGCCCATCACGGCGGCCAGGGTCTCGATGCCCATGGCGTCGAGCAGGCGGGCCTGGGTCTCGACCCAGTCTTCCACCGTGACCACGGGAAAGTCCGCGCCCCAGGCCTGGCCGGTGGCCGGGTTGGTGTGTGTGGGGCCACTCGAGCCGAAACAGGAGCCGAGGTTGTTGACGCCGATGACGAAGAAACGGTCGGTGTCTACGGGTTTACCCGGGCCGATCATGTTGTTCCACCAACCCTCGGAGCGGGCCAGGGGCTGGCCGTTGGCGTCGGCGTGCCAGCCAGCCACGTGGTGCGAGGCGTTGAGCGCGTGGCAGACCAGCACGGCGTTGGACTTGTCGGCGTTGAGGGTGCCGTAGGTCTCGACCACCAGCTCGTAGGCCGGCAGCACCGCGCCGCCCCGCAGGGTCAGCGGCTGGTCGAATCGGTAGGTGACGGGGGTGACGATCACGCTCGTTCCCCGCTTGCGCAGGGCCTGAAACAGAAAACCCGGTGGCCAAAAGGCGAACCGGGCATCTCCGAGCTCCCCTTTAGCGGCATTTGTTGAGCGCCCGCAATCCGGACAAATCGGCGCTGGGCGGGGAGTATAAGCGCCAGGCATGTTGTAACCGCGCATCGGCCAGGGGTTTGACTTGCATCGTCCGGAAATTTGTCACCGGCTTTCCGACGATCGGCGCATAATGCCCCGGCGTGCCGCCAAGGCGGCCGCGTGTCAAGTGATCGGTTGGTTTCGCGCGCTGCACCTGTGCCGGACGACGGGGCTCCTCCATCGCTTCTTTTCTTGTGTTTTCAGGAGTCCCTCGAATGGGCAACAAACTTTATGTCGGCAACCTGCCGTACACGGTGCGCGACGAAGACCTGCAACAGGCCTTCTCGGCTTACGGTGCTGTCAACAGCGCCAAGGTCATGATGGAGCGCGAAACCGGTCGCTCCAAGGGCTTCGGCTTTGTGGAGATGGGCAGTGACGCTGAAGCGCAGTCCGCCATTCAGGGCATGAACGGCCAGTCGCTCGGCGGCCGCAGCCTGGTGGTGAACGAAGCGCGCCCGATGGAGCCGCGTCCCCCGCGCAGCGGTGGCGGTGGCTTCGGCGGTGGCCGTCGTGAAGGTGGCTTCGGTGGTGGCGGCCAGGACGGCGGCTTCCGCAGCCCCTACGGCGGTGGCGGTCGTCGCGATGGCGGCGGTGGCCGCGGCGGCTACTGATCCCGGCGGACGTCCCCCGTCCTCCAGCAAACCCCGCGACGACCTCGCGGGGTTTTTGTTTTTCAGCGGCCCTCGCCCGCGCGGTGCTTGCGGGAGCGTCCCTGCAGCAGGCGGTCGAACAGGGCGTTGGGCAGCAGGCGCAGCAGTTTGGCGACCACACCCATTTGCCAGGGAATGACGCGGTAGCTGGCACGCCCGGCGATGGCGTCGAAGGCGCGGTCCGCAAAGGCCTCGGGCGACATCAGAAAGGGCATGGGGTAGCGGTTTTCGCGCGTGAGGGGGGTGTCCACGTAGCCGGGCACCAGGGTCACCACCGCGACCCCGCTGCCGCGAAGCTCGCCACGCAGGCTTTCGCAATAGCTCACCACGGCGGCCTTGCTGCCGCAGTAGGCGCCGTGGCCGGGCAGGCCGCGAATGGCCGCCACGCTGGCGATGCCGACCAGCGTGCCCGTGCCCCGAGCCTGCATGGGTCGCACGAAGGGGTGGAAGGTGGCCGCCATGCCCACATTGTTGGTGGCGAAGGTGCGCGACAGCACCTCCAGGTCGTCGCGCTCGCCCGTGTCCATGCCCACGCTGATGCCGGCGTTGGCGATCACGGCCTCGGGCAAGCCCTGCTCGGCCAGGCAGGACTGTCCAGCGGACACGATGCTCTCGACCTGCGACACGTCGGCGCCGTAGATGCGGCAGCGATCGGGGCCCAGCCCCTGGGCATCGGCCCAGGCCTGCAGGTCGGCGGTGCGGCGCGCCACCAGCGCGAGCCGGTAGCCGGCCCGCGCGAAGCGTGCGGCCAGTGCCTGGCCGATGCCGCTGGAGGCGCCGGTGATGAAGACCAGGGGGGCGGCAGGCGGGTTCATGGGGCGGCCCGGGGGTTGAGCTGGACGCGCACGCGCCCGCGGAAATCGGCGACCTGCTCGTCGCCGCGGTAGTCCAGCGTTTGCGCGTTGATTCGGTCGCCGTTGCGCAGCAGCTCGACCGGTTGGTCGGAGGTCACGCGCTCGACGGGTTCGAGCTCCACGCGCAGGAACTCACCACGAAACTCCAGGCGCGGCAGGGGTTCGCCTGCGTCCGAGCGCCCGCCTTCGCGCACCACCACGGCGTCGCCCTCGAGCACGAAGACGGTGTTTTCTGCGTTGGTGGTGACGCGCTGTGCCGTGGCGCGCATCACGGCGCCGGATTCGGCCAGGTTGCGGATGCGCGCGTTATCGATCTCGACCCGGTCGTCGTCGGGGTGGTGGCGCGCCTCGTCGCCAATGACCTCGGCCTTGAGCTGGCCGGCGGCATCGAAGGACTTCACCGAGAAGCGGCGCATGAAGTAGTCGGGTTCGCTGGTCACCGGCCGCTCGGGCTGGGGTTCTGGCGCGGGCGGCGTGGCGCGCAGCAGCCAGTACGACGCCAGCGCCAGCAGGCCCATGAGCATGATGGGCAGGTAGATGGACAGGCGATCCCACCACGGGGCGGGGCGCCGGCGCGGCTCGGGTGGCGCGCTGCGGTCCAGGCCCGGGATGAGGTCGAAGTCGTCGTCGGCGCTCACCGCGCGGCGGCCTCGAGCTCGGCCGCGTAGGCACCACGGGCCATCAGCAGCAGGTCACAGAATTCGCGCGCCGCGCCTTCGCCCGCGGCACGGTGCGTGACGTGGTGGGCGATGGCGCGCACCTCGTCGTGCGCGGCCGGCGGTGCGACGGCCAGGGCGGCGCGGCGCAGCAGGGGCAGATCGGGCCAGTCGTCGCCCATGGCGGCGGCGGCTTCCCAACCCAGGCCGAGTTCATCGAGGATGGACTGGGCCGCGGGCGCCTTGTCCTCCGTGCCCAGACGCACATGGGTGACACCCAGCGCTGACAGGCGCTGACGCAGGGGCTTGCCGTCGCGCCCGCTGACCACGGCCGGCGTGATGCCGTGGCGTTGCAGCAGCTTCAGGCCGTGGCCGTCGAGCGAGCTGAAACGCTTGAGCGTTTCGCCCGCCTCGCTGAAATACAGCCCACCGTCGGTGAGCACGCCATCGACATCGAAGAAGGCCACGCGCACGGGCTGGGCGCGCAACAGCAGCGCCGGGGCGAAGGTCAGCACGGGCGCCATCAGATCACCTTCGCTCGCATGAGGTCGTTGCTGTTGAGCGCGCCCACCAGTTGACCGGCCTCGTCCACCACGAGCAGGCTGGTGATGCTGTGCGCCTCCATGAGTTCGGCGGCCTCCACCGCCAGCGCGTGTTCGCGCACGGTGCGCGGCGCCGGGTGCATGACCTCGCGCGCGGTCAGCGCGCGCAGGTCGGTACCGTTGCCGGTTCGCTCGATCAGGCGGCGCAGGTCGCCATCGGTGAAGATGCCGACCGCGCGGCCGTCCGCGACGACGGCGCTCATGCCCAGCCCTTTGGCGCTGATCTCGCGCATGAGCGCCATCAGCCCGGTATCGGGCGTCACGCGCGGCACGGCCTCGTCGCGGCGCATGACGTCGCCGACGTGCGTGAGCAGCTTGCGGCCCAGCGCGCCGCCGGGGTGGGAGCGCGCGAAGTCGTCGGCGAGGAAGCCGCGCGCATCGAGCAGCGCCACCGCGAGTGCATCGCCCATGGCGAGCTGCGCCGTGGTGCTGGCCGTGGGCGCGAGGTTGTGCGGACAGGCCTCCTTGGCCACCGAGGTGTCGAGCACCACGTCGGCGTGGCGCCCCAGGGTGGAGTCGGCACGTCCGGTCAGTGCGATCAGCGGCACACCCATGCGCTTGATGAAAGGCAGGATGGCGCTGAGCTCCTCGCTCTCGCCGGAGTTGCTCAGCGCCAGCACCGCGTCCTGGCGGGTGATCATGCCCAGGTCGCCGTGGCTNNCGGGATCTCGAAGCGCCGCGTGTAGGCGATCACGTCGGCGAGCTCGCGCGTCTCGCCCGAGTTCGAGAGCACGAGCGCCACGTCGTCGTCGGTGATCATGCCGAGGTCGCCGTGGCCCGCCTCGGCGGCGTGGACGAACTGCGCCGGCGTGCCGGTGGAGGCCAGCGTGGCGGCGATCTTGCGGCCGATGTGCCCGCTCTTGCCCATGCCCATGACCACGACCCGCCCGCGGCAGTCGAGCAGGCGCTGGGCGGCCTGGGCAAAGGCGGCGTCGACGCGCCGGGCCAGCGCGCTCACCGCGTCGGCTTCGATCTGCAGGGTTTCGATGGCCAGCTGGCGGGCCCGCGACGGGTCGATCGGGGGGAAGGCGGACATGCGGCGGATTATCGCCGCGGCCCCGCGAAACCCCGGCCCGCGCGGGGGCGAAGCCGCGCTTACGATGCGCGCCATGACCTCACTCGACCTCGCGCTGCTGTACCTGCTGGCCGCCGTGCTGGCGGTGGTGGCCTGCCGCAGCTACCGGCTGCCACCCATGGTGGGCTACCTCGCGGTCGGCGTGCTCATCGGCCCGCACGCGCTGGCGCTGTCGCAGAACTCCGGCGGGCTGCGCTACCTGGCCGAATTCGGCGTGGTGTTCCTCATGTTCGTGATCGGGCTGGAGTTCAGCCTGCCCAAATTGCGCGCGATGCGGCGCCATGTCTTCGGACTGGGGTTGTCGCAGGTGGTCTGCACGATGGTGTTGGCTGCCCTGGCCTCGTTCCTGCTGGGACTGGCGCTGCCCAGCGCCTGGGGCCTGTCGTGGCAGGCGGCGCTGACCATGGGCGGCATCATGGCGATGAGCAGCACGGCCATCGTCATCAAGCTCATGGCCGAGCGCCTGGAGCTCGAATCCGAGCACGGCAAGCGGGTGATGGGCGTGCTGCTGTTCCAGGACCTGGCGGTGGTGCCGCTGCTGGTGCTCATCCCGGCGTTGTCGGCGCCACCAGAAGAACTCGCCAAAGCGCTCGGCCTGGCCCTGCTGAAGGCGGGGGTGCTGCTCGGCGTGCTGCTCACCGGCGGGCAGCGCGTGGTGCGCTGGTGGCTCACCCTGGTGGCGCGGCGCAAGAGCGACGAGCTGTTCATGCTCAACCTGCTGCTCGTCACGCTGGGCCTGGCCTGGATCACCGAGCACGCCGGGCTCTCGCTGGCCCTGGGGGCCTTCGTGGCCGGCATGCTCATCGCCGAGACGGAATACAAGCACCAGGTGGAAACGGACATCCGTCCCTTCCACGACGTGCTGCTCGGCCTGTTCTTCATCACCATCGGCATGAGCCTGGACTGGCGGCTGGTGCTGCAGCATGGGTCGCTGGTGCTGTTCATGCTGGTGGCCTCGGTGGCTTTCAAGCTGGTATTGATCACGGCGCTGGCGCGTGCCTTCGGCGCGCCCATGGGCACCGCCCTGCGCACCGGTCTCTACCTGGCGCAAGGTGGCGAGTTCGGTCTGGTGCTGCTCACGCTGGCGGGGCAGCACAGCCTGGTGCCGCCCGAGCTGTTCAACCCCGTGCTGGCCAGCATGGTGGTGTCCATGATGCTCACGCCCTTTGCCATGCTGTACAGCAACCGCATCGTCACGCGGCTGGTGGGCAGCGACTGGCTGATGCAGTCGGTGCAGATGACCGCCATCGCGCGCAAGGCGATCAACGCCGACAAGCACGTGATCATCTGCGGCTACGGCCGCTGCGGACAGAACCTGGCCAGGCTGCTGGAGGCCGAAGGCATCCCCTACATGGCCCTGGACCTGGACCCCGACCGCGTGCGCCAGGCCGCCGCGGCGGGCGATTCGGTGGTGTTCGGCGACGCCGCCCGGCTGCAGGCGCTCATGGCCGCCGGGCTGCACCGCGCCAGCGCGGCCGTCGTGACCTTCAACGACACCCCGGTGGCGCTCANNCGCCGCACGTGCCGGTGGTGGTGCGCACCATGGACGACGCCGACCTCGAGCGGCTGCGCGCGGCCGGTGCGGCCGAGGTGGTGCCCGAGGCCATCGAGGCCAGCCTGATGCTGGCCAGCCACGCGCTGGCGCTGGTGGGCGTGCCCATGCGCCGCGTGCTGCGCGCGGTGCAGGCGCAGCGCGACGCGCGTTACGAGCTGCTGCGCGGCTACTTCCGCGGCGCCGACGACGACACCGCGGACGAGCTGCAGCAGGAGCGCCTGACCACAGTGACGCTGCCACGCGCCGGCCGCACGGTCGGCCATTCGCTGGGCAGCCTGGCCCTGCCGGCCATGGGCGTGCGCGTGGTCAGTCTGCGCCACGCCAACGGGCGCCCCGGCGCCGCGCAAGACGAGACGGTGCTTGCCGGAGGCGACACGCTGGTGCTCAGTGGGCAGTCCGCCGCGCTGGCGCTGGCCGAAGAGAAGCTGCTGTCGGGCTGAAGCGCGGGGCGCAGGGGCCGTCTTCCATAATCCCCGCCATGGACACCGCCGCCTACCTGCGCTCCCACATCCGCACCGTGCCCGACTGGCCCGCACCGGGCGTGATGTTTCGCGACATCACCCCGCTGCTGCAGGACCCGAAGGTCTTTCGCGTGCTCATCGACACCTTCGTGCACCGCTACATGGACCCGGCCCTGCGCCCGACCGTGGTGGCGGGACTGGACGCGCGCGGTTTCATCATCGGCTCCGTGCTGGCCTACGAACTGGGCGTGGGCTTCGTCCCCATCCGCAAGAAGGGCAAGCTGCCCTTCAACACGGTGGAAGAAACCTATGAGCTGGAGTACGGCAGCGCCACGGTGGAGCTGCACACCGACGCGGTGAAGGCGGGTGACCGCGTGCTGCTGGTCGACGACCTGATCGCCACCGGCGGCACCATGATGGCGGGGCGTCGCCTGCTGGAGAAACTGGGCGCCGAGGTGACCGAGGGCGCCGCGATCGTCGATCTGCCCGAACTCGGCGGCTCGGCCAAGCTGCGCGACAGCGGCCTGGCGCTGTTCACGCTGATCGATTTCGAGGGGCACTGAGCGGGCCTGGGCCCGCGCGGCTCAGATCTTGCCGTGCTGCGTGTCGCTGAGCGCGGCGAAATCGCTCACTGCCTCAGGCGTGGGCATCGGCAACTGAGGCTCCTGGGGGTGGCGCATGGTCGCCGCCGGCAGCGAATTGATCGCGTCACGGAAGGCGCGCACCTCGTCCTCGCCCACGGCCTGCGCGGGCGCTCGGCTGGCGGACACCGCCGGCCGGGGAATGGACGTGTCCGGCACCTCGCGCCGCGTCTGCGCCGGCACCGCCGCGCGCAGGGCCTGGCCCACCTGCTCGGGCGTGGCCTTGCGGCGCCAGTACACGCCGCGCACGTCCATCACGTGCCGGCTCTTGGCGCTTTGCTGGATCCAGCGCTCGATCTCGAGCAGGAACTCGTCGGGCATGGACTGGGCGGGCAGCGCCAGGTCAACCAGCGCGATGAAGGTGTCGCCGTTGGCGTCGAGGTTGAGCACCTTGAACGAGTAGCTGGTGGACAGCACGCCGCCGCGGATGAGCGACTCGCGCACCACCGCGAAGAGTTGCTCGCGCCGCAACAGCCGGCGGCCACGCCGCGGCGAGATCAGCGGCATGGTGGTGGTGCGAAAGGCGTTGCGGGCGCGCGCAAGGGCGCCCTTGCCAGCGAACGGTTTCCGGGCCGACAACCAGTTCAGGAACGACATGTTGAGTGTGGTGATCACGTGGCGGCGGGTTCGTGAGCGTAAGGGGCTGGACTGTCGCCGTGGCGTAACGAGCCGTTGAACGGCGTCAAGTCACCGCCACGCGCTTGGGCTTGTTGTACATGCGCCGCGCCAGCACGGCCGACATCGCGATGGTCAGTTCCAGGGCAATCTGTGGGTGTCGCACACCCAGCTCGCGAAAGCGCAATGGCATGAGGCACCACAAGCGGCAGTCGCTGCCCGCGTTGACGGTGGCGCTGCGCGGGAGATGGCTGAAGAAGGCGCCCTCCCCCAGCAGGGAGCCCGCGCCCACCACGGCGATGCGCACGCGTTCCTTGGCGTCCTCGTAGTGCACGGTGAGCGTGCCGCTCTCGACGAAGTAGACGGTGCGGTCCTTCACGCCTTGTTCGATCAGCACCTGGCCCTGCTGCAAGGCAACGGGCTGCATGTAGTTGGCCAGGGTGACCCAATGGGCGTCGCTCAGGTTCAGGGGCACCGCGTCCAGGGCACTGCTGTGACGCATGGCCTGCGCCAGATGCTGGATGTCGAAGCGCGCGGGGGCGGCGGTGGGGGCACTCATGCGCCAAGTGAACCCCAGCGCGTCGCACGGCGCAACACCGGCGTAACCCATCCTTACAGATCGGTTCCCAGCGGTGCGGCACAACCCGTGAACGGCGGCACGGAAAACTATTTGCCGATGCAAAAACGCGAAAAAATGACGCCCAGCAGGTCGTCGGCCGTGAACTCGCCGGTGATTTCGCCCAGCGCCTGTTGCGCGAGGCGCAATTCTTCGGCCAGCAGATCGAGTTGCGCGGCGGCCTCGCACAGGTGCTCTGCAGCGAGTTTGAGGTGCTCATCGACGCGCGCGAGCACCTGCAGGTGCCGCTCGCGCGCCATGAAGAGCCCATCGCCACCGGGCTGCCAACCCGCCAGCTGCAACAGGCGCTGGCGCAGCGCGTCGAGCCCGGTGCCGAGCTTGGCCGACAGGGCGATGTCGTCGGCTCCTTGCGGTGCGGCGTCCGCCTGATCCAGCTTGTTCCACACATGCAGCACCGGCACGCCCGCCGGCAGGCCGCGCGCGATGTTGGCGTCGGCGTAGCGGTAGCGCGGCTCGCCCCAGCGCGTGAGGTCGTGCAGGAACAGCACCGCGTCGGCGCCGCGGATGCGCTGCCACGCCCGCTCGATGCCGATGCGCTCGACCTCGTCGATCTCCGGGCTGTCGCGCAGGCCGGCGGTGTCGGTCACGTGCAGCGGCACCCCTTCGATCTGGATGGTCTGCTGCACCACGTCGCGCGTGGTGCCGGCGATGGGCGTGACGATGGCGAGCTCGGCGCCCGCCAGCGCGTTGAGCAAGGAGCTCTTGCCGGCGTTGGGCTGGCCGGCGATCACCACCTGCAGGCCGTCGCGCAGCAAGGCGCCCTGACGCGCCTCGGCGCGCAGCACCGACAACGCCGCGCGCAGGCGATCGAGCTGGCCCTGCGCATCGGCCTTCTGCAGGAAGTCGATCTCTTCCTCGGGAAAGTCCAGGGTGGCCTCGACCAGCATGCGCAGGTTCGTGAGCGATTCCTGCAAGGTGTGCACGCGCCGCGAAAACGCGCCGTCGAGCGAGCGCGCCGCGCTGCGCGCCGCGGCTTCGGTGCTGGCGTCGATCAGGTCGGCCACGGCCTCGGCCTGCGCGAGGTCGAGCTTGTCGTTGAGAAAGGCGCGCTCGGTGAACTCGCCAGCGCGCGCCAGGCGAAGGCCCGGCAGGGTGGCGCGCGCCACCTCCAGGCAGCGCGCCAGCAGCAACTGCAGCACCACCGGCCCGCCGTGGCCCTGAAGCTCCAGCACGTCTTCGCCGGTGTAGGAGTGCGGCGCCGGAAACCACAGCGACAGCCCATGATCCAGCGGCTGCCCGTCGGCCCCGCGCCAAGGCCCGTAGGTGGCCTCGCGCGGTTTCAGGTCGCGCCCGAGCAGCGAACGCACGAAGGGCGCGAGCCCCTTGCCCGACACCCGCACGATGCCCACGCCGCCCCGGCCGGGGGCGGTGGCAATCGCAGCAATGGGATCAGCGTGATGCGGGAGCATAAAAAGCGGTGGTGCGCCAGCCCCCAGACCCAGGGACANNAGGGACACCACGGAACCGGCTTCGCCGGGCCGTGGGTGTCGTCCCCCTGCAAGGGGGAAGCCGCGAAGCGGCGCAGGGGGTTACCTGAATTTGGGCATGTTGAACTTCAGCGGCACACCCATGCGGCGGTTGATGTGCGCCTGCTGCGCGATCGTCAGCACGTTGTTCGTGATCCAGTAGAGCACCAGGCCCGACGGGAAGAAGAAGAACATCACCGAGAACACCAGCGGCATCATCCACATCAGCTTGGCCTGCAGGGGATCGGGCGGCAGCGGGTTGAGCGCGGTCTGGATCATGGTGGTGGCGGCCATCACCAGCGGCAGGATGTAGAACGGATCTGGAGAGGACAGATCATGGATCCAGGCCACCCAGGGCGCGTTGCGCATCTCCACGCTGGACAGCAGCACCCAGTAGAGCGCGATGAACACGGGAATCTGGATCAGGATGGGGAAGCAGCCGCCGAGGGGATTGACCTTCTCCTCGCGGTAAATCTTCATCATCTCCTGCTGCATCTGCTGCGGGTTGCTCTTGAGGCGCTCGCGCATTTCCATGATGCGCGGGTTGATGGCCTTCATCTTGGCCATGCTGCGGTAGGCGCTGGCGTTGAGCCAGTAGAAGGCGGCCTTGATCAGCACCACCAGCAACACGATGGCCCAGCCCCAGTTGCCCACGAAACCGTGGATCTTCTCGAGCAGCCAGTACAGCGGCTTGGCCAGGATGGTGAGCCAGCCGTAGTCCTTCACGAGTTCCAGGCCGGGGGCAAGGACTTCGAGTTGCTTCTCGTCTTGCGGGCCCACGAACAGGCGGGCCTGTACCGTCTGCGACTGGCCCGGTGCGATGGTGGGCAAGGACGCCAGGCTGCCGACCGAGTAAAGGTTGTCGGCCACCTTGCGCACGAAGTTTTCGCGCGCCACGCCCGCGTCGATCAGCCAGGCGGTGGCGAAGTAGTGCTGCACCATGGCCACGTAGCCGTCGCTCGCGTTCTTCACGTAGCTGGCCTTGTCGCCGTCGATGTTCTTGAACTCGATCTTCTGGAACTTCTGTTCCGTGGTGTAGACGGCCGGGCCGGTGAAGGTGGAATAGAAGGGCGTCTGGCTTTCCACCNNGTAGAGCTGCGGGCTCACCGGCGCGCCGCCGAGGTTGCGGACCTCGTGCTGCACCCCGATGTCGTAGTGGCCCCGCTTGAGCGTGTAGGTGGTGACCAGCTGAACGCCGCCCACTTCCGCGGATTCGTAGCGGATCTGCAGTGAGTCCTGGCCCTCGGCCAAGGAGGCAGGCGCATCGCCCGCCAGGCGCATCGGCGTCTTGTGCGTGGGGAAGCTGCCACCCACCAGGCCGCTTTGTGCCACGTAGGTGCGCTGGCCGGTCTGCGAGAGCAGGGTGAAGGGTGTCTGGATCGCGCGGTCGGCGCCGCCCGATGCCTGGGCGTGCTTGAGCAACTGCGCGCCGATCAAGGCGCCGCCTTCGCTGCTGAAGCTCAGGCGCAGCACGTCGGTGGTGACTTCGTGGCGCGTGGCCGCCGCCGGGGCGGAGGCCTCGGCGCCCGGCACCGCACTGGCACCGGC
>JABAHQ010008711.1_pt1 | contig 15505 bp, 13 predicted proteins | sample 7062091 | NCBI WGS metagenome assembly JABAHQ01 (sample SAMN14534359, study PRJNA622989) | marine sediment metagenome | biome: marine biome [ENVO:00000428]; feature: marine pelagic biome [ENVO:01000023]; material: deep marine sediment [ENVO:00002113] | place: India: Gulf of Kutch | collected...
TAAACGTAGTCACCATAGAGTTGGCCCCCCTTAGACAGAGAAAGAGCGATATAAAGCTCCTCGCCGAACACTTCCTCGACAAGTTCGCCACCACGGGAAGCGGCGAGCCCAAGCAGCTATCCAAAGAGGCACTAAAGACACTCGAGCGGTATCCCTGGCCCGGCAACGTAAGGGAGCTTGAGAACGTGCTGCAGAGGGCCGTGCTTCTCTCGTCCGGGCCCGTGCTTGGCCCGGACGACATCATGCTCCCAGAGAGCAGGCAAAGACGCGAGTCCATAGAGGACCTCATCGCATTGAAGCTCAAGCCGTTTATAGACAGGACCACCGCCGGGGCGAAAGAAGAGCTATATGATACTATAATGCCCTACATGGAAAGGCCGCTTATAAAGCTCGTTCTCAAAAAGACCCGCTATAACCAGGTAAAGACCGCCGAGATGCTCGGGATAAACAGAAACACCCTGCGTAAGAAGATTAAAGAGCTCAAGATAAGCTTAAAGGATGCCGGCTAAGGCAAATGATTGCGGCTGCGCGATGCCACGGAGAAAAAATAAAAAAGACTCGGTAAGACTCAGGTGGAGAAGTTCCGGGCTCGGCAAGCCTGTAAATGACCAAGACGCTCTCAGTATCTTTGAGTACGTACCGGGTAGGCACGGCACCTCCAAAGGCCGGCCAAGTGGGCGCATAATCCATTGCGACAACCTCGCGGCCACCCACGCTCTGTGCAAAGAAAGCCCTTCCATTAAAGGCAAGGTAAAGCTCATCTACATAGACCCGCCGTTTTTATCAAACGCCATATACATCCATAGGCTTGGAGCAAAGAAGGGCTCGCCGAGGTTTAAGCGCGTTGCGTACACCGACAAGTGGAGCAAGGAGGAGTACCTCGACATGCTCAAACCAAGGCTCGAGGCCATGCGAGAGCTGCTCTCAGAGGACGGGCTAATCTTCTTCCACTGCGACTGGCGCGTAAGCGCGCACGCAAGGCTGCTTATGGACGAGATATTCGGGAGCGAGAATTTTCTAAACGAAGTAATATGGCACTACGGAGGGCGCGGGGCAAAGGCTATAAGCGGCCAGTTTCCGAGAAACCACGATACGATATGCGTCTACGGCGCCGGCTCTGAGGCAAGGCTCAAGAAGGTATACACCGAGGTACTCATCCCGCTCTCGATGGCCGCAAAGAAGGGGATTAAGATAGACGACGACGGGAGGGCGTTCAAGACGGCCCCGCGAGGCGACTACACAGACCAGAGCATAAGAAGGCTCGAGCGGGAAGGTAGAGTCCACTGGACGAAAAACAACAACGCGAGGATAAAGTACTACCTCGAACAAAGGGGCGACTCGGTGGTGGAGAATAAGCTCGTCGGGGACGTATGGGACGACATCCCGGATGCGATGCACATGCCGCTAAAGGAGAGAAGCGGTTACTGCACCCAGAAGCCGGAAAGACTCCTTCAGCGAATAATCGAGTCGGCCACGAAACCCGGCGAACTGATATGCGATTTCTTCTCCGGCTCCGGCACAACAGCGGTTGTGGCCGAGAAGCTCGGACGCAGATGGCTTGTATGCGACCAAAGCAGTGCGGCAGTCAGTGTGGCAAGGGCACGGCTTGGCCAAACGATAGAGGAGAGCGGCGGCTCCTTTACCATAGAGCGGCTCGGCCCCGATACCAGGGAGACGGCCAAGGTCGAGGTAAAGCAAGCTTCTTACAGAGACTCGCTCGGCAAAACAGGCGAGCTTATAGTAACACTTGGCAACTACAGCGCAAACGGAAACGAGCGGCGCGACAAAGCGGCAATCACCACTGATGGCGACTTCACAGAGCTTATAGATTACTGGGCCGTGGACTGGGACTACGACGGAGAGATTTTTGTTAGCAGGTGGAGCAGTGAGAGGGGGCTTGGAAAGGATCCTGCCAAGGTAGAGAAGAAGGCCTCCCTGGGGCTTAAGGCCAAACCCGGACGCGTGGCAATACGCGCAGTCGATATCTTCGGCGGCTCGGCTTTAGAGACGGTAAAGGTCGAGGACATCTGAGGGTCGAGTTAAGACGCGGCTTCGGCCTTACGCTTATNNCCGCCTTCGGCTCCGGCGGGTTGTCGGTTGCAAAGACCTGCAGCATCCTCTTTTCGTCGATAAGGAACATAGGCACACTCTCGGCGTACTTCTCTTTGTACTTTCCGTAATCGAACTCTTCGGTCAGCTTCGTGGTCTTCAAAGCCCCGCCCTTTCTAAAGAGCCTGCTTATTTTTACGTAGGTGGCCTCTTCTCCGAAGAGAAGCCTCCCCCTTAGCTCCTGCGAGACCCTCTTCTCGTCCTCCGGGGGCAACTGGTAGACGTTATTTCTGCCGAATACGTCGGCGAAGTGGAGAGCGGCAAGGCTGTTGACGTTGTCGTTGAATGTAACCGCCATAAGCCGCCCTATACCGCCAAGGTCCATCCTCATCTGAAAGCGCTCCGNNACCCCCTCCAAACGGGCGTTGGATATATTGGCCCAGTTGTTGTCGACGAGCAGCACCTCGAAGTTCTCTTTTATAAGCGTCTTTGCCATGGCCCTTGCCCATGGGTGAGAGCCGACTATGAGCACGCCCTGGGGTTTGGGTGTGGCTACCCCGAGGCGTCTTGCGACTGGAGCGGCACTGAGTCCGTAAAGGGCGACCGTGCCTATTATGACCATGAAGGTTATGGGGACCATGAGTTCGGCGTCCGCGTACCCGGCCTGCTCGAGCCTTAGAGCAAAAACACTCGATATCGCCGCTGCGACAATACCGCGCGGGGCCATTATCATGAGAAAAAACTTCTCCTTTGGCTTAAGATTCGATCCTAGTGTCGAAAGCAGTACCGCGAGAGGGCGTGCCACCACTATGAGTAGAAGCAGAAAGAGCAGCCACCTTGCGTCGATCAAAGAGAGCTCCTCTATGTCGAGCCTTGCCGCAAGCACTATAAAGAGCCCGGAGATAAGTAACACCCTGAGGTTCTCCTTGAACTCGATTATATGCTTCATCGCAATCGTCTTCTGGTTGGCGAGTACTACACCCATGACCGTGACCGCCAAGAGCCCGGACTCGGCCTGGAAGTGGTTCGATACCGCGAAGGTCGCCACAACGAGCATAAGTGTTACCGGGTTTTGTAGAAAGTCCGGGATCCAGTAGCGTTTAAGGGCAAGTATCATCAGCATGGCCCCGAGTACTCCGCTTAGGCCGCCGGCGAGTATGGTGCTGAGTACGCCAAGGAGCGCATGCGAGGTAAGCTCGCTGAAACCGCTTGCTATGATGGCCTCGAAGACGAGTACGGCGAGCATGGCGCCTATGGGGTCTATTACTATCCCCTCCCACTTGAGTATGGAGCCGAGGTGCCCGGTGGGCTTTACATGATGAAGCAGCGGGATTATGACCGTCGGACCTGTGACGGTCAATACCGCGCCGAGGAGTATCGATAACGAGAGATCAAGCCCGATTATGTAATAAGCGGCAAGGGCCGCGACGGCCCATGTCACGAGCACCCCGATGCTTACCAGGTACCCGACTACCCCGCCAAACCCCTTTATCTCGGAAAAGCGCAGGCTCAGCCCGCCCTCAAAGAGTATCACCGCGACCGAGAGCGAGACTATCGGAAGGAGAAGCTCGCCAAGGAGAGTGTCAGGCCTTACGATACCGGCAATCGGCCCGACGATAAAGCCGAGTATCAGAAGGAGCAGGATCGAGGGCACCCTGAGCCTCCAGGCTATCCACTGGGCGCCCACGCCGAATAAGAGTATCGCGGCAAGTCCTATAAGAAGCTCCTCTTTCATTACCCCTCCATCTTTGACTGCGTCTTATCGAAAAAACTTTACTAATGACTTATACTTTAAAGTACCCAAACAATCAATACATTTAGCGCACAAAATCAAGAGAATAAAGAGACTCGACTCCAAAAACGCCGCTTTTTCTGTTACAATGCCACTTAAAGTCGCTTACGTGAGATAATACCATGTTTTGTTCGGAGAGTAATAAGAGAAGCCTTGTTGCAAGGAGGATAAGCGGGCTATACGCCATAGTCGACGCAACGTACCTCACCGCTGACGAGATGGCCCCTGCCGCAGCAGAGCTTGTCGATGGCGGTGCGAGGCTTATCCAGATAAGGGCAAAGGGCTGCAACTCGGCAGAGATGCTCAGTGCAGCAAGGGAGATAAGGGANNACCCTTGCAGCAAGGGCTGCGTTTATAGTAAACGACAGGGTCGATATAGCACTTCTTAGCGAGTCCGACGGGGTACACTTAGGCCAGGAGGATTTGCCGGTAGAGGCTGCAAGAAAGCTCCTTGGCGAGAATGCGATAATCGGTTTATCGACCCATACAATCGACGAGGCCAAAGCCGCGCTCAAGGCAGCGGAGGCGGGCATAATCGATTACATCTCTTTTGGACCTATCTTTTCTACCTCCACAAAGCCGGACGCAAGGGAGACGGTGGGGCTTTGCGCGCTCGGCGAGGTGGCCGCCCTCTCAATGATCCCGGTGGTGGCGATAGGAGGGATAAAGACAGGCGATATAAAAGACGTGCTGAGTGCCGGGGCAGGCGCCGTTGTCCTGATATCGGCCCTGCTAGGCTCAAAGGACAAGCAAGAGGCAATGGCTTCGGCAATAACGGAGATAGAGGGTTCTGCTTAGGGCTCAGCCTCTGCAAATTCATCATTAGGCAATAGCCGCTCAAGTAGAGCTTGCCGCAATCCTCTCCTTCCATGGGTCCTTTCTTAAGCTCAAGGCAACCCCAAGCCTTGCGGCAAGCTCTTTTGCAGACACTTGGTCGTTTACTACCTTTGCCTGTACGCCCTCGAGTCCGCAACGCTCAAGCCACTTATAGACCCTCTCGCCGTACTCAGCCTCTTCCCTGTAAAGCTGCAGAAAGGCCGTCGTGGTGCTTATGACCTCGCCAACGGTCTCAACCGAGCAAAGCCTCTTGGCCCCCTTTAGCTCTATGCCGCCGCACCCTCCAACTAATATCTCAAAGCCTCCGGCTACCCCGACAACCCCTACGTCCTTTATGCTGCTCTCGGCACAGTTTCTCGGGCACCCGCTAACGCCCATCTTGACCTTTGCCGGCATCCAAAGCCCCTCGAAGTACTGCTCCATCTCGATTGCAAGCCCAAGCGAGTCCTGGGTGCCGTAACGGCATGACCTCGAGCCGACGCACGACTTGACCGTCCTCACGGCCTTTGCGTAGGCATAGCCGCTCGGCATCTTAAGCTCGCTCCAGACACCCTCGAGGTCGTCCTTCTTCACCCCGATAAGGTCTATCCTCTGCCCGCCGGTAAGCTTTACCAGCCTTACATCATAGTTTACTGCCACATCGGCTATCCTCTTAAGCTCGTTTGGGCTAACCGCACCGCCGTAGATTCTCGGTACCACCGAGAACGTACCGTCCTCCTGGATATTGGCATGGAGCCGTTCGTTTACGAGCCTCGAGCTCTGGTCGTCGACCCACTCAAGCGGCCATATCATCGTCCCGTAGTAATTTATCGCCGGTCGGCACTCTTCGCAGCCGACACTCTCCCAGCCGAGGGTCTCCATGACCTCTGCGACCGACTCGAGCCTTTTCTCCCTTATATTCCTTACTATGTCCTCTCTTGAATACTTCGTGCATGCGCATATGCCCGGGTGCCTTCCCGCGTCCTGGAAGTTCGAGCCGAGGGCTACCTCGAGAAGCTGGTCTATGACTACCGAGCAGCCCCCGCATGAGCTTGCAGCCCCGGTCTCAGCGGTGACGTCGTCTCTGCTAAAGAGCCCCTTGCTCTTTATGGCCTCGAGTATCGCGCCCTTGGTCACTCCGTTACAGCCGCATACTATGGCCTCATTTGGCATGTTCTCGACCGAGGCGAGCCTGCCTTCGATTGAGTCGCCAAAGAGAAGTGCCCCCCTTTTATGGGCTACATTCTCGCCGGAGGCGAGGCTTGCATAGAGCGCTGGGCCGATACTCGTCTCTCCGTAGAGGACTATGCCGACTATGCGGTCGTCGGAGATAAAGACCCTCTTTGAGACCCTGCTTTTCCTGTCGAGATACTCCACTGTCTCGACATGCTCGTCACCGTCTGCCTTGCCCGCGCAGTAGAGCTCGATATCCGGGACCTTGAGCCTTGCTGAACTCGGCTTGCTTTTGAATACGAGCCGCCCGTCCCCGGCGAGGTGGTTTGCGAGCACCCTCGCCTGTTCGAATACCGGGCCGACGAGCCCGAAGGTCTCTTTTCTATACTCGACACACTCGCCCACTGCATAGACTGCCGGGTCGAAGCTCTGCATGGTATTGCTCACCACTATCCCCTTTTCGCAGTATATGCCGGATTGTCTCGCAAGGTCCGCCCTCGGCACTATACCGGCACTCATTATAACCATATCGGCGTCAATCGGAGCGTGGTCCTTGAAACTAAGCCCCTCGACCCTCTCTTTACCGAGAATCTCACTGGTCTTGGTGGCAAGGAGCACCCTTATGCCGATAGCTTCCAAGTCTTCTCTTAAAAGCTCTGCCGTGAGCGGGTCGAGGTGGCCCTCCATGAGCCTGTCGGTGAGGTGGATTACCGTGACCTCGACGCCGAGCACCTTGAGTGCGTAGGCAGCCTCAAGACCGAGGAGCCCCCCGCCTATGACCGCCGCCCTTCGCGCCCCACCCTCTATCGCACTCTTTATTCGCTCGCAGTCGTCTATTGTCCTAAAGGTAAAGACCTCGGGCTTCTCTATACCCGGTATGGGAGGAATAAAGGCCGATGAGCCTGTAGCGAGAACGAGCTTATCGTAGCAAGCGCCATCTCCGTTGTCTGCAATGACCTTACGCCTGCCCCTGTCTATGCGCATTACCCTCTTACCCGTAAAGAGCCTTATCCCGTGCTCTTCGTACCACTCTCGATTACGCAGCTCCAAATCACTTACGCCTTTATCGCCTGTGAGGACCTCGGCAAGGAGCACCCTGTTATAGTTACTGTGGCTCTCTGCGCCGAAGACCGTAACATCATACCTCTTTGGATCGAGGGCCATTATCTCCTCGATGCACGCGGCCCCGGCCATGCCGTTGCCAACGATAACGAGCCTTTCCCTATCCTTGTTACTCTTCATTACTTTGCACCATCAAAAAATATCGGTTATGGGTTAATAAAAAGCGCCCGGCACCTTCCCCGGAAAAAATAATCAAGGAAGAAGCCGGGCTCGGCGTCTCTGACTGTGGACTCCGCCGTAATGGACCGAGGCTAAAGGTTATAACCCCTTTCGCCGTGAACGGCGAGGTCGAGCCCCTCGACCTCTTCTTCTTCGGTAACCCTAAGCCCCATTATGGCGCCGAGTACCTTGAGTATCACAAACGTCGCAACTGCCGCTATCACTATGGTGGCAACGACACCGATTATCTGCGGCACTATCTGTGCCGGGTTTCCAAAGAACACGCCCTCAGCCCCTACCGAGGCAAAGAGCCCTGTTGCGATGGCTCCCCACATCCCGCCTATGCCGTGGATGCCGAATACGTCGAGCGTGTCGTCGTAGCCGAAGGCGGGCTTTAAGAGGCTTACCGCCCAGTAGCATAGCACGCCGGCGCCAAGGCCTATTATAATCGACGACATCGGCCCGACAAACCCTGCCGCCGGAGTAATGGCCACAAGACCGGCTATCGCCCCTGAGGCGGCGCCAAGGAGCGTTGGCCTGCCCCTGTGTATCCACTCGACAAGGAGCCATGCCACTGCCGCCGAGCCCGCTGCCGTGTTTGTGACGACAAAGGCGAGTGCCGCTACCCCGTCGGCCGCAAGCTCGCTTCCGGCATTGAAGCCGAACCACCCAAACCACAGAAGCGCGGTACCGAGCAGCGTGTAGCCGAGGTTATGAGGGGGCATGGCCTCTGTTGGGTAGCCGCGCCTCTTACCTATGACTATCGCCGCAACAAGCGCCGATACACCGGAGCTTATGTGGACGACCGTGCCGCCGGCAAAGTCCAGCGCCCCAAGCTCGCCTATCCAGCCGCCGCCCCAGACCCAGTGGCAGATGGGGTCATAGACCACGGTAGTCCATAGCAGCCCAAAGACCAGCAGCGTGGAGAACTTCATCCGCTCGGCAAAGCCGCCGGTTATGAGCGCGACCGTTATAATGGCGAACATCCCCTGGAACATCATAAACAGGTAGTGCGGTATGGTGCCGTTTGCCTCCATACCGACACCCCTCAACCCGATGTAATCGAGCCCGCCGACTATGCCGCCGACGTCGGTGCCGAAGGCGAGGCTATAGCCCCAGAGCACCCACTGCATGCTTACCACACATAGCAGTATAAAACTGTGCATCATAGTGCCGAGGACGTTTTTACCCCTTACCATCCCCGAGTAAAAAAACGCAAGCCCCGGTGTCATAAGCATCACAAGGGCCGAGCAGGCGAGGATAAATGCCGTATCCCCGCTATCTATCGTCCCATCTTCGGCGATGGCCCTTACCGGGTCCAAGACCATAAAGCCCAAGATAAGCAAGAGCACCGCCGTAACCTTTGATTGACAAAACTTTCTCATCAAATTATCCTCCTTTTTGGATTCTCTAATCGTTGCCTATGTCCTTTACGTGACCAATCAAAGGGCGTCTTTGCCCCTCTCGCCTGTTCTTATCCTTATCGCGTCCTCGACCGACGAGACGAATATCTTTCCGTCTCCTATCTTATCTGTCTTTGCCGCCCCTGCTATAGCCTCCACAACGTCTTTTGTAAGCTCCTCGGTGGTCACTATCTCAAGCTTGATTTTTGGCAGAAAATCCACCTGATACTCGGCACCCCTGTATAGCTCCGAGTGGCCCTTCTGCCTGCCAAAGCCCTTTGCCTCAATGACCGTCATGCCCTCTATGTTAATCTCCTGGAGCGCCTTCTTTACGTCATCGAGCTTGAAGGGTTTTATAATTGCCTCTACCTTCTTCATCGTTACGCCTCCTTTGTGTTTTCCTTGTCCATTGGGTTATGAGAAGAAATAAAAAAGAGCGCCTGTCGTTGCAGAGTCTGTTAATGATTCAAAAGACTTTGCAACGAAAAGGCGCCCTTGCCAAAATGCTTGTTTATACGACTTTGTATAAGGTTGCTATTATACCTCGACTCTACCTACATATGGTAACCTACCTCCCCGTGCTGCGAGTAATCGAGCCCTTCTATCTCCTCCTCGGTGCTTACCCTAAGCCCCACTATCGCACCCGTTAACTTCAAGAGTATGAACGTGCCTACTGCAGACAAGACTATAGTCGCCACGACCCCTACAAACTGCTTGCCGAGCTGCGTAGCCCCTCCGCCCGCAAAGAGCCCCGCGGCGCCGAGTGAGCCAAAGAGCCCGATGCTGAGGGTCCCCCATATTCCGCCCACACCGTGAATACCGAATACGTCGAGCGTGTCGTCATAGCCGAGCCTTGGCTTTATTACGCTTACCGCCCAGTAGCAGAGTGCTCCTCCAACAAGCCCTATCATTATCGCCGAGCCGGGCGTGACAAAACCCGCCGCCGGTGTTATCGAGCCAAGCCCTGCCACAGCGCCAGAGACCGCCCCGAGCACCGTTGGCTTGCCCCTGTGGAACCACTCGACGAAGACCCATGTAAGCGCGCCCATCGCGGCCGATGTGTTGGTTGTAACAAAGGCCATCACCGCCACTCCGTCTGCCGCAAGCGCGCTGCCGGCATTGAATCCGAACCACCCGAACCACAGAAGCCCCATTCCGATTACCGTTAGCCCAAGGTTATGCGGCGGCATAAGCTCCTTCGGATAACCCCTCCTCTTGCCCAATACAAGGGCCGCAACGAGTGCCGATACCCCGCAGCTTATATGAACGACCATCCCGCCGGCAAAATCCAGTACCCCGAATTCGCCGAGCCATCCGCCGCCCCAGACCCAGTGGCAAAGCGGCTCGTATACGACGATTACCCACAAAAGGCTGAATATCACGACTGCCGAGAACTTTATCCTCTCGGCGAAGCCGCCCGTTATAAGGGCGACGGTTATGGCGGCGAACATCCCCTGAAACACCATAAAGAGCAGGTGCGGGATGGTCCCGCTCGGCTCGGTCCCAACACCTCTTAGCATGAAGTGTCCGAGGGAGCCAACAACGCCGCCTATGTCAGGGCCGAAGGCAAGACTGTAGCCAAGTACGACCCACTGTACGCTTATAAGGCACAGTATGAAAAAGCTGTGCATTATCGTCCCGAGGACGTTTTTCTTTCTTGCCATCCCCGAGTAAAAGAGCGCAAGCCCCGGCGTCATAAGCATCACCAGTGCCGCAGAGACCATTATAAACGCCGTATCGCCGGTATCTATCGCACCCTCGGCAGCACCGGCAAAGGCCGGCTCCGCGTCAACGAGGAGTGCGGCGAGCATCATGCCAAACGCGCTTTTCAGTACCCTCTTCATCCTCAAACCCTCCTTGGTTCTTACTTGCCGATTACTTAAGGAATCGAAAAGGGCGCCTCTGTTACTTTTAATACTTCCACAACCGCTCTATATACTACTCGGCGGCCGATTATAAAGGCGCCCTTGCCCTTAGTTAAATCACGCCGCAAGTGAATGGGGGAGTATGTCCCCCCCCTCACCCGCTTCGTTCTCCGTTGAATTCTTTATAAGTAAAACCGCATTACTTGAGCGCCCCCTAAAGGGCCTCTCAAACACCTGGCGAGTTTAAAAGCTTATCGAGAGCCCTACCCCGCCGTAGAGAAAATCGGTCTCGTCTGTGGCTATCCCACCGCCGCCGTTTATCGCCTCTATCGCGTCCTTCGCATCATCGCCGGCAGCGAATGTGTAGGCAAGCCTCGGCGTAAGCGTCACGTTATCATCCACCGGTATATTGAGCGCGGCACTCACCTCGCCGTTGTAGATGCCGGTAAACTCATCGCCGTCCTCGTCAACGCCCATCACCTCGTTATTGAAGTTAACGCTCGCAGAGGCGCCGAGGTCGAGCGTGGTGTAGCCGAACTCGATAGAGTGCCCTATTGATGCGACGAGAAACGCCCCGTCACCCTCGTCGAAGTCGTAGTAAAGCGTCAAAGACGGGTTGAGTACCATATCGAAGCCCGCTGATACGTAAACCTCCGCGGTATCCTCAAGGCCGTCGAGCGCGTAGTAGATGTAACCCGCTTCCACGGCCACTCCGCTTATCTCGGTCGAGTAGCCAAGGGTTATGTCGGTCTCTACAAGCTCGTCCAGCTCGATATCATAATCCGACCAGAAGCCGACGCTGAACTTATCGATGCTCACCGCAAGCCCCGGCTGTACGACCCCTTCGTTTCCGCCGAGGTTAAGCCCTCTCCACACGTAGGTGTTGTAAACGTCAAGCGTTGCCTCGCCTTCCGCCTCGACTGCCTCGGCCTTTATTGGCACAAGGGTCAAGCCAAAGACGACCAGCAAAGCCGCTGCTGCCATTATAAATCTTCTCATCGATTACATCTCCTTTCCTGTTGCCGTTTTTTTTAAGTGACTTATAGCTCTTTCGTCAAGCAAGACAGCGTCGTCTAAAACCGTTTCTATAAAGAAAGAAACCTCGAAAAAAATCTCTTTCCTCTTTCGTTGAGCGGCCCTATCTTCTCTTTGGTAAGCTCGAGTATCTCTAAAGGGTCGATAACACCCTTGAGCGTATCGAGCTCGGCCACGTTCTCGGGCTCTCTTAGCCACTGGCTTATCATCTCGACTGTTACCTCGAGGTGGAACTGCACTGCGTAGGCCCTCGGCCCCATTCTTACGAGCTGGTTTGGAAACTCAGCGCTCTTTGCAAGAAGAGTCGAGCCAGCGGGAAGGTCGAATGTGTCGCCGTGCCACTGGAATACCGTAAACTCCTTACCGATACCTTCGAGCAGGGGATCCTTGAGCCCATCTTCTGTAAGCGCGACCCCGTACCACCCTATCTCCTTGCTCTCCCCCTTATAGACCCTTGCTCCAGCGGCTCGTGCCATAAGTTGCGCGCCAAGACATATCCCAAGTATTGGAGAGCCGGCCTTCAGGGCCTTCTCTATAAGCGAGAGCTCCTCCTTAATAAAAGGATACTTCTCTTCCTCGTAGACCCCCATGGGTCCGCCCATTACGATAAGGGCCGTCTCGTCGTCCACATCTTCTGGCACGGGGTCGCCTTCGTGGACGCGGTATATCGTTGGCCTTATCGATAGGGCCTCGAGCTCCGCTGCTATGGTGCCGGGTCCTTCGTGTGGGACCTGCTCTATAATTATTGCCTTCTCTATCATACTAATGACCTTCCCCGCTAAGCTTCTTTACTTGGTATACCCTCGTGGGTTGAGAGTATCACTTCCGCAATGTCCTTCATATTCATGCGCTTGTCCATGCTCGCCTTTCTAAGCCTTATAAATGCCTCTTTTTCTGTAAGGCCCTCTTTGTCCATGAGCAGACCCTTTGCCCTCTCGATTACCTTTCTTGCCTCTATTAAGTCCTTCAGGTTGTCGTTTTCCTTTTTGAGCCTCGAAAACTCGCCGAACATGGACGAGGCAAGCTCTACTGCGCCGATTAACTCTTCTTCTCTGACAGGCTTTGCAAGATACCCCATAACACCTGCTTCGGCTGCCTTTTTCAATGTATCGCGGTCGTCGTTTGCCGTGATGAGCACAATCGCAGTCGGCCTTTTTGTGTTTAACTCTGCTGCCGCGCTCAGCCCGTCGACGTTTGTCATGGCAATGTCAAGCAGTAGAACGTCGGGCGAGGTGCTGCTGCATATCGAGAGCGCCTCCGAGCCGTCGCTACCTTCGGCAACGACCTCGTAGCCGGCGTCCTCAAGGTAACCCCTGAGTACCTTCCTTAGACCTTCGTCATCGTCTATTATGGCGACTCGTTTCATGAAACCATAACAATTGCAAGAGCCATGCCATGACAAAAAACTGCGGTATTACGGGATTTTTGTGATTTGGGTATGTGGTAGGTGAGGATTTTTAAGGCACGAGTGGGTAAAGTTTATGCACTGCTTCGCCAGGGTTGCCAGGTGCCAAGTACTGCCGTTACGCTCTCTCTTTGGCCTTTTTAGCAACCTGCCGGTAAAGCTCCATGTATCTCTTTGCCGACTTTTCCCAGGAGAAGTCCTCGGCCATCCCCCTCTTTACAAGAGAGAGCCAGGCGTCTTTGTCTTTGAAGACCCCGGTTGCCCGTTTGAGCTTCTTAAATAGCTCCGCTGCCGAGTACTCCTTGAACTTAAAGCCGTTTGGTTCGTCGTCGTCGTCATAATCGCTTATCGTGTCGTCAAGGCCGCCTGTGGCCCTAACAACGGGCACTGTGCCGTAACGCAGGCTGTATATCTGGTTCAGCCCACAGGGCTCGTAGCGCGACGGCATGAGAAAGATATCGGCCCCTGCCTCTATCTTGTGTGCGAGCGTGTTGTCGAAGGCAAGCTTTACGCCGAGCTTTTCCGGGTACTTCTTTGAGAGAGCACTAAAGAGCTCATGATACTTTTTTTCGCCGGTACCGAGCACCACTATCGCTATATCGAGCTTCATTATATCTTCGATTGCCTCGGAGAGTATATCAAAGCCCTTCTGGTCGGCAAGGCGCGAGATTATACCTACAAGCGGTGTACCGGGCTTTACCTTCAAGGCGTACTCCTTTAATAAATCTTCTCTGCACGCAGCCTTGCCAGAGGTGTCATTTCGCGAGTAATTCTCTACTATGTGCTCGTCGCTCGAGGGGTCCCAGACCGAGTAATCGACTCCGTTGAGCACGCCAAAGAGCTCACTGCCCCTTTGCTTTAGCACCCCCTCGAGCCCGTAGCCGTACTCAGGGGTCTGTATCTCAAGGCTGTAGCCCTCGCTAACGGTCGTCACTATATCCGAGAATACCATCCCGGACTTAAGCAGGTTTATCTTTCCCCAGTACTCGAGGCCCTCTGTGGAGTACGCCTCTTGAGGAAGCCCGGTAAGCTCGAAAAAGGAAGGGTTGAATAGCCCCTGGTAGGCTATGTTGTGGACTGTGAAGATAGTGCCTGTATCTTTAAAGCTCGAGCGGTAGTTGTATTTGAGGTATGCCGAAATAAGCCCGGTCTGCCAGTCGTGGAGGTGGATTACATCTGGGCTTAGCCCGAGAGAGATACTCGCCTCGAGCACCCCCCTTGAAAAGAGCACGAAACGTTCGAGGTTGTCGAAGTAATCGCCCTCAGGGGTGCCGTAGAGGAAGCTCCTGTCGTAGTACTCGTCCCTTTTTAGGAAGTACACGGGCAGATCGCTACCTCTCAAGGCGAGTACCTCGACCTCTACGGCCCTGCTACCAACGCCCACAACAACCCTTGCCACTTCACCCTCGACCTCAAAGCCCTTCTCTCTGACCTCTCTATAGTAGGGCATAAAGAAGGCAAGGTCGCAGCCAAGGCTTTTAAGCGCGTGAGGCAGCGAGCCTGCGACATCGGCGAGCCCGCCGGTCTTTGCAAAAGGGATGGCCTCCGGGGAGGCCATGACGACTCTGGGCACCATGATTGAAATTTAGCAGAACTCCGCTGCATTTGCAAGGAGCCCCGTGTAGGCTTCTGGCAAAGGTACTATTTGCCAGAGTGGTGGCGAGTATGATAAATTAATTAAATGGGAGAAGACCCCTCACACTTGCTATGTCGCACCTAAAAGAGCTTAACGCAGCACAGAAAGAGGCCGCCACCTTCGACGAAGGCCCGCTCCTTATTCTCGCAGGGGCCGGCAGCGGCAAGACGCGCGTGCTTACCACGAGGATAGCCCACCTCGTCGTTGAGCGCGGGATCGCCCCCGAGCGCGTACTCGCGGTTACATTCACAAACAAGGCCGCCGGCGAGATGCGCCAAAGGCTCGAAACGCTCCTTGGCTCGAGCGCGCGCTACCTCTGGCTCGGCACCTTCCACTCCATAGGACTGAGGATTCTAAAGCGCGAGGGCTTTAGCGCAAGCAGAGACGGCGACTTCACCGTATACGACGGCGACGACCAGCAAAGACTCGTAAAGCAGGTAATGGAGGAGCTTGAGATAAGCACCAAGGCGATAAACCCGCGCTCGGTCGTAGCGAGGATAAACCAGGCAAAGAACGAGAACCTCTCTAGTGCCGAGTACGCCGGCTACTCAACGGATTTTTTCGCCTCAAAGGTCGCTGAAATCTACAAGCTCTACCAGAAGAGACTGAAGGATATGAACGCCCTTGACTTCGGGGACCTCGTCTGTGAACCCATAAGACTCTTCAACGAAAAACCGGAGGTCCTCGAGAGCTACCAAAGACGCTTCTCGCACATACTCGTAGACGAGTACCAGGACACCAACAGGGCCCAGTACATACTGATGAACATGCTCGCCTCCGCCTCAAGAAACCTCTGCGCGGTAGGCGACCCGGACCAGTCCATATACGCCTGGAGGGGGGCCAATATAAAGAATATCCTCGAATTCGAGCGGGACTGGAGTGATGCGACCATCCACAGGCTCGAGCAGAACTACCGCTCCACAAGATACATCCTCTCGGCGGCCAACTCAGTCATAGAAAAAAACCTCAACAGGCACGAAAAGACGCTGTGGACCGAGAACAACGAGGGCGCACCGGCCGTCTACCGCGAGTGCAGGAACGAACACCACG